>Ga0154352_1069_pt1 | contig 14043 bp, 12 predicted proteins | sample RifGroA2_FD_115880 | JGI IMG/M metagenome (GOLD analysis project Ga0154352, IMG submission 115880) | Deltaproteobacteria bacterium GWA2_57_13
GTCGCAGACCTATCCATCGTCGAGGGGGACCCGCTACAAGACATCTGGATGACGCAAAACGTCAAGATGGTCATCATGGACGGGAAGGTCGTCGATATCGGATTTAAAAAATACAAAAATCCGATTCCATCATTCTATTCCTACCAGAGCTTGCCGCCGAACCTCGAAATATCGCCCTTCTTTCTCACCGAGGGATCGGGTCCCACGGTATTGAAGGTACGGGGGCAGGGGGGAATGTGGCCATTCCACCGCGTCATGCTGAACGGCGAGCCGCTACCGACCCGTTTCGTCTCAAAGGACGAGCTTGAGGCGATCATTTCACCCGAGGCGATCGCCAAGGCGGGCACGTACATCGTCACGCTCAAGAGCGAAGGAGAAGCGCTGCCCGAGTCCAATCGGGCCCATCTTGTAGTGGGCTATAAGCAATAGCGAGTGGCAGAGCGAAGCCATCCGCTGCTTGGTTGGATAGCGCCGAATCCGTGATTCACGCCACGGGTTTCCGCAGCAGATTTTTCTCCTCACGCGCTCTGAAGGATCCGGCCGCTCGCGTGCTTTTCCGTGGGTGATGTCCGCCTACGCAATCCCTGGCATTCCCAAAGGACGCTGGAGCCCGCGGCGCAGCGAAATCAGACGAGCCTTACCCAGGCCTTCTGGAGCGAGGTCGCGTAGCCGATGACGGCGGCGGCCTTCACTCCGTTATCCTGCAATTCTTCGACCAGCCTGGGTGCGCGTTTTTGCGCTAGCGCGATCAAGAGCCCGCCTGAGGTTTGGGGGTCCAAGGCGGTCTCTACGAGGCCTTCGCGGATCGTTTTGTCGATGGTGGTCTTATCCTTTAGATAATCGCGGTTTCGCTTGCAGCCTCCCGTCAGGTATCCCTTCTCCGCTAGACGGGGAGCCCTGTGGAGGATCGGCAGCTTGGCCGATTCCAGGATCAGAGTCACGCTACTACCGCTGGCCATCTCAAGTGCATGGCCCATCAGCCCATACCCCGTAATATCCGAGCAGGCGTGCACCGGATAGCCGCGCATAATTTTGGCGGCTATTTTGTTGAGTGAAAGCATCGAGGAAATCGCCGCCTGGATGCTTTCCTTGGGCGCCTTGCCCTTCTTCAGAGCTGTCGTGATGATGCCGGTGCCGAGCGGCTTCGTAAGGATGAGCGCATCGCCTTCCTGAACCCCGACATTGCGGATGATCCGGTCGGGATGGATCACTCCCGTGATAGCCATCCCATATTTGATCTCCTCGTCGATGATGCTGTGGCCGCCGACGACCACCGCCCCTGCCTCTCGCACCTTCTCCGCCCCGCCTTTCAGAATTTCGCCCAGGACCTGAATGTCCATCTTGCCTTTCGGGAAGCAGACGATGTTGAGCGCGGTCTTCGGCTCCGCGCCCATGGCGTAGATGTCGCTCATGGCATTGGCTGCCGCGACTTGCCCGAAGGTGTAGGGGTCGTCCACGATCGGAGGGAAAAAGTCCACGGTGTTAACCACGGCCAGATCTGGACGCAGGCGAAATACTCCGGCATCGTCGGCGGTTTCAATTCCGACAATCAAGTCTGCGTCGTCGAATTTAGGAAGGCCGTGCAAGACTTGCACGAGCTCGGCCGGGCCGAGCTTGGCAGCTCAGCCGGAGGCCTTCACGTGCTGCGTCAGGCGTAGCGCCTTCCGTCTCAGTAGTTTCATCCGCAGATCCTCAGTGATGTTGGATGCCCGAAACAGCGCGGAGACGACACTCAGCCGGCGCTCGGTTTAGCGCGGAATGCCTTGCCTTCCTAAAGACAGCGGAGTTTTCAGTCGCCGTGCGTCTCCGATTCTGACCGTTACCCCTTCGCGGTCGAAGTATTCAAGAAGGGCAATCGTGTACTTGCGACTTGAGCCTAACAGATCGCGGAAAGTCGCCGCGGTGATCTCGCTGTTTTCGGCGAAGTACTTATATAGAAGGCCCTTCACTTTGTCAACGCGATCGCGCAGAAAATAGAGGTCCGCGGCCACCCGGACAATCGCGTGGTCGCGCTCCATCACCCGAACGACTTCGGCGAGCTTTGCCCGCTCCACGCCGAGCTCTTTTTCGATCTGTCTGAGATCCGGTGGGGCGAGCCCGTTAGCCTCGAGCAGCCGCCGGATTCGCTCCATCAGCTGCCGCACGTCTTCGCCGGGGCGGACCTGGTGTCCGGGCAGACTGAGCAGATTACCATCACGGGCGAGGGCCCGTTCTTCGGTTAGCAGGTCGACCAGCGCGCGAAAGGGCCGGGGGCTGGTGGAGTAGGGAAGCTTGACTCTCAGCTCTTCCATATCCATGCCGGGAGCTAGGGGATGGTCCTGATGGAATGCGTGCAAGGCCCGCTGCATATTTTCCTTGAGTCTTTCCCACTTCGTCTCGGTCGTGTAGAGCTTTTCACCTTCCGAGCTGACGGCACGAAGGGTTGTCATCTGTTTCAAGGCCCTCTTGACCTCTTCCTCTCTCAGGTTCAGGAATTGCTGAATTGGGTCATAGGGAAGCGCAAAGTCCTCGCTCTCGTTGATAAACCGTTCGGTCAGCGCGGGCACGTCGACGGTGTAGAGCCCTTCCAGTCTCTTTTGCAGGTCGGTCTCTGACCGCTTGTGTTTTTTGGCCCAGGGATGGATGACAATGCCGCCGCCGAGCGTGCGCTGCGCCGTCTCGTCTCTCACTATGAAATGGTCCCCGCGCATGAGCAGCATGGGCTGCGTGGGAGTGATCTGGCAGTAGGTGGTTTCTTTGGCCTCCACCTTGTCTTTCGCGCCTAAAAGGATGAGTTTCGCCATCCGCTCGGCCGTGCCGAGATGGATCCTGACCCGCTGGTGATTCTTGATCCCTTTGCCGGCCGCGGGGCGTACCTCGAGGAGCGCGTCGAACCGATCCGAGGTCAGGGTCAGTTTTTCATGACAGATCACCTGTCCACGCTCGATCGCGGCTGTTTCCTGGCCGGTCAGATTGAGGGCGATGCGCTGTCCCCAGCCGGCGACCTCGACGGGCCGGTTGTGCACCTGGAGGCTTCGAACTCGAAAGGTCTGTCCGCCGGGAAGGCAGCGCACGCGATCGCCGACTTTGATCTCTCCGCTGAGCGCCGTCCCGGTCACCACCACGCCGTGTCCCTGAAGGACGAAGGCGCGGTCGACCGGGAGGCGAAAGTAGCCTCCGGGGGCGGGCTTCTCGCATGCGTGGAGCATGCGGGAAATCTGCTGCCGTAGCGCCTCGAGCCCCTGTCCGGTAACGGCCGAAAACGGGATGGTCGGGGCCTCCTCCAAGGCAGTGCCCAGAGTGAGAATTTTGATCTCCTCCTCGACTTCCGCGAGCCGTGAAGGGGAGACCAGATCGGCCTTGGTGATCAGGAAGATGGCGAGCTTAACCCCCAGCAGGTGAACGATGTCGAGGTGCTCTTCGGTCTGGGGCATGACCCCGTCGTCGGCCGCGACGGTGAAAAGAACGAGGTCGATGCCGTGCGCTCCGGCGAGCATGTTGCGAATGAACCGCTCGTGGCCGGGGACATCCACGATGCCAGCCTGGGTTCCGTCGGCAAGTTCCAGATGGGCGAAGCCCAGGTCGATCGAGATGCCCCTTTCTTTTTCCTCCTTGAGCCGGTCGGTGTCGATTCCCGTGAGCGCTTTGATGAGGCTTGTCTTTCCGTGGTCGATATGTCCGGCGGTGCCGATGATGTAAGGCATTCCTGGCAGAATGCTAGCAGAAAAATGCACGGATTACAGTAGGACGAGGTGGAGTCTTTTGAATCAGCTGACTGTAGGAAGGGTCAAAGGTAAGTTCTTTTTTCACTGCCTCGGTATCCGGTGGCGCGGAGATCATGGCTGTGCCGCCGTATGGTCTTACCTCGCCGCAGGTTCTACGGTCTCCCTGTGGAATCCAACTGGCGGCGGCTCCACAGGACGGGGAGACCACCATCTCATGGCTGGCGCATCACCGCTGCGAGGCAGGGATGAAGATCCCATGAAAATCTGCGGCTTCCTGATCACCTAACTTCACAACGTTGAGCAACTTGCGATTGGCCACATCAACGACCCCGACCCCAGGCGTCTCGCCCACCGTTGCATGGGGGATAGTCGGGGCTGGTTTTGGTCCCCGCAGCGAGACGTACGCCCGGCGGTAATCCGGAGCAAAGACTACGAGATCAGGCGTCTTGCCAACGAAATCGATCACGCTGACCTGGTGGTCTGCCTGGCGGATGGAGGCGAGCGGATGGACCGTGACATTGCTGCTGACGCGGTGCACAACCCAGAGCGCCGTGCCCCTCGGATCAACAGCCAAGCCGTGCGCATCCCGGCCATACTTCGACAGGTTGTGGGAGGCGACAAGCTTTGGTTCTCCCACAATGTCAAACACGTACAGCCACGATGACTGCTGGTCTCCCGCCGTGACGTAGAGCTCATCCCCGCTAGGCGAGGTGACAAACCCGCACCCATACTGGGCAATCTCATCCTTGCCCCAGGCCTTGACCACATTCCACGCCTGCAGATCCACCACTGCTAGCCCGCCGTTAAAGAGCGTTACCAGCATATGACGGCCGTCTTTCGAAAAGCCAGCACAGACCGGACGGCGGCTGGGGAAGCGGTCCTTGTCTGCCAGTGCGGAGGCTGTTTTCAAGTCCAGAAAGCGCGAGACCTCCCACTTCGCAGCCCCCGTGCGCACCACCTCGGCAATTGTCTCGCCGCGATCGGGTTTGCCATCAGGGCCGGCTGCCTGTGGACCAATGTTTGAGACGTAGATGCGCGCTGGATGGACAGGATTCGGTTGTGCCGCATGCGGCGCCTTGCCGACCCCAGCAATGACCGCTTTGACAGTGCCGTCTTGGCTGCTCAGCACCGAGACCGAATTGGATGCCGTATTGGCGCTATAGACGTACGCATCCTTGGGGACACCCCAGAGCATATGCGGACGTTTGGCATCGCCCAGGGCGGCACCATCCACGGTGCGGAGAACCTTGCCCTCTGGATCGAGGACGTAGATGGTGTTACCGTTTTGATCCGCAGCCCAGACTTCGTAGGTCGACGCCGCCTGCTGCGCAAGCGCTGGCCCAACAATCAGACAGCAGAGACCCAAGACTCCTACAGTGGACAGCAACCATCGATACGTGTGCATATTAACTCCTCCCTATCAAGAGTGAGGTGCAACAACCCCACGTAATATCGGCGCGTGCTATAGTCCCCGCAAGGCCCTTCACATCCTCCGGACGGTTCACCGGTCCTTAAGCGCATCCCTATAACTGACAGAGTGTCTTGTCAAGGAGTGAGTTGGGGATTGTGGAATGGAGTAGACAGAGATGGGCACTATCCGATGACGACGTGTTATCTCAACCTGAGGCTGGCCTGTGGGCAGGGATGGACATTTCCTCCCTGTTGACGTATGGAATTTTTAAATCAGCTAGGGCAAGGAAGAAAGAGACCATTCCTCAGCAGCGCGAAGAGAGTTTGGAGGTGAAGACATGGAAAACTTCACACCTATCGCATCCCTGATTGGGGGAATCCTTATCGGCATAAGTGCCTCGGCAATGCTCCTCTTCAACGGGAAGATTACCGGGATCAGCGGCATTGTTGCTGGCCTGCTGAGCCCGACAAAGAGTGACACACTCTGGCGGGCTACCTTCGTCGCTGGCCTGGTCGCGGGCGGTCTTATACTCAAGCTACTCTCTCCCCAGGGGTTCGAGATCGGTGTTGTTCGGTCCGGGAACGCCTTCGCTTTTGCTGGCCTTCTGGTCGGCTTCGGTGCGCGTCTCGGCAGCGGCTGTACGAGTGGGCACGGCGTCTGCGGCATCAGCCGGCTCTCGATGCGCTCGATTGTCGCCACCGTGACCTTCATAGCGACGGGTGCAGCCGCGGTCTACATTGTGAATCACCTGCTCGGAGGCGGCCTATGAAGGCACTGCTCATTTCGTTCGTCTCGGGAGGGGTCTTCGCTGTGGGCCTCGGGATCGGTGGCATGACCCAGCCTGCCAAAGTGATCGGCTTTCTGGACTTCGCCGGTAGCTGGGATCCGAGCCTTGCCATTGTGATGATCGGCGCAATTGCGGTGCACTCTGTCCTATATCGTGTCATCCGTAATCGTCCCTCACCACTGTTCTCGCCGACATTTTCGCTTCCGACCCGCACGGACATCGATGCGCGCCTAGTGGGAGGAGCTGCCCTCTTCGGTGTCGGTTGGGGCCTCGCTGGCTTCTGCCCCGGGCCGGTGCTGACCTCGCTTGTGTCAGGCAACTTGCCGGCCGTGATCTTCGTCGTGGCGATGATTGCGGGTATGTACCTGTACAAACTTATCGAGGTGCTGCGTCTGCGCCAGGCTGACGCCAAGAACAAAAGCACAGCTTCCCGTCTGGTCGCGTCCGCCTCCCCGGTTCGCCGGAGCCACGACGACTATTGAAAGGTGAGGATGAGGAGTGAATGTCTGATAGCTCATCTTTTCCTGACCCCCTATTCCACATGCGCTTCGTCTTCGAACTTTGGGATCAGATCGTTGGGATTAAAAATGGTCCTAAGATCGAGCAGGAAGCGATCCTCTCTGATCCGCCCCAGGATCGGAGGCCGTGCGCGACGAAATTTCTCGGCGATGCGCTCGGGCCCGAGGCTCCGGTGGCGAATCGCGATCACCTTGCTCGGAATCTCCTCGGTCGGGAGCGCGCCGCTGCCGATCTGCGCCGTGGAATCTTCCAGGCTCAGTTGAAACCCCTCGCCGAGCGCTTTCTCGAGCCCGGGAAGAGCCCGCCGTCCGATTTCCTCGATTCCTTGGAGGGGACGGGTAAAGGCTTTTAGAGTCGGGACCTCCTCGGCCACGTCGGCCGACTGTTGGTAGAGGGCGAGCGTCGCCTCCAGGGCCGCCAAGGTGAGCTTGCCGCAGCGCAAAGCCCGTTTGAGCGGATTCTTGTTCATCTGCGCGATCCAGCTTTTTTTTCCGACGACGAGCCCCGCCTGCGGCCCGCCGAGCACCTTATCGCCGCTGAAGGTGATGATATCGGCGCCGAGCCTGACGCGCTCGGCCACCAGCGGCTCCTTGGGCAGGCCATATCGGCTGAGATCGATGAGCGCGCCGCTACCCAGATCTTCCATGACCGGGATCTTGTGTCTTCTTCCGATTGCAACCAGCTCGGCCAAACCCACCTCGGCGACAAACCCGACGATTTTGTAGTTGCTCGTGTGGACTTTGAGGAGCAGGGCGGTTTTCTTGCCGATGGCCTTTTCATAGTCCTCGGGATGGGTCCGATTGGTGCTGCCGACTTCTTTGAGGACGGCACCGCTCTTCGCCATGATCTCCGGAATCCGAAAGGAGCCCCCGATCTCGATCAGCTCGCCGCGCGAGACGACAACCTCCTTTCCCGTCGCTGCGGTATTGAGCCCCAGCAGGACCGCCGCGGCGTTGTTGTTGACCACGGTGGCGGCCTCGGCACCGGTAAGGTCCAGAAGGAGCCTCTCGATGGACTCCTCGCGTTTGCCTCGCTTGCCTTGGTCGAGATCGTATTCGAGGTTGACCGGATGCATGCCCGCCTGGCGGACGGCCTCGATCGCCGCTTGGGGGAGGAGCGCACGGCCCAGATTGGTGTGCAGCACCGTGCCGGTGGCGTTGATGACCCGCATGAGGCCCGGCTGCTGGTTTCTGTCGATCTGTTTTTCGATCCGGCCTAGAATCCGCTCATCGTCGAGTTCGCCGTCGTCCAGTGGCTTTCCCAGCCGAATGCTTTGCCGCAGCTCGTCGAGGACCTCTCTGCACTTCTCGGTTACGTAATCGCGGTTGAAGCGCGTCAATAAGGGCTCGCTCTTGGGATGTTTGAGAAGACGATCGACCGACGGGAGTTCGCGCAGAAGATTTTTAGCCCTCTCTTCCATAGGTGATTTCAGGTTTGCACAAGGCCAAAGCAAATTCAACTCTCTCACCTAGCGCTTGGCAGCGGGCTTTTCCTTGATCGTGGCGATCAAACTGCCGAAGATCAGCAGGGGCAGGCTGGAGGTCAGGATCATCGTGAGAATCATATCTCCGGTGGTGGCGATGAGCTGGGCGGCGACGAGCGGGGCGATGACGGCCGCGACATAATGCATGGACATGACGACACCGCTTGCGGTTCCGGCGTTTTCGGCTGCGGCGGCCTCTTGTGCCAGCGGAACGATCAGAGTGGGGGCCGTGGCCTTGACGAACCCGTAAAGTCCCAGACCGATCGCCAGAGAGCCGAAAGAGGCAAGCCAGTAATAAACGACAAAGGCGAGGATGGCGCCCGGAAACGCGCTCCACAGAATCACCACCTTACGCCCTACCTTGTCGGAAAGGTTTCCCAACAGCAGGGCACCGACCATCGGAGTCAGTGCCCACACCCCCATCACCAAACCGGTTTCCCCAAGGCTCAGTTCCTTGGCGGTTCTCAAGACCGTGGGGGTCCACGAAGCCGAGCTCCAGAATACCGAGCCGCCGAAAAATTCCGCCAGGGCGAGTACGAGGATGCTTCGGTTGAGTGCTTTGCGGAACGAAAGCCCGACATACGCGCTGTATTTTTTAGCAACTGTCCGAATTCGAACCATCTCCAGGCCGGTAATCGCTATGCCGAAGCCGCCCACTGTGAGAAAGGCGGCGCGCCAGCCGGCCCGGGCAATGATGGAGCTCGAGATGACCGAGCCCAGAGAGCCGCCGATCGCGTAGGCGACGGTAACCAGGCTTGCCCCCAGGCCCCTTCTTGTGGGAACGAGGTCGGACATGAGAGCGTACAGCGATGGGGTGGTAAAGCCGTAGCCGAGCCCGGTGAGCGCGAGGAGCAGCAGCGTCACGGGATAGACCCGGCTCAGGCCTGCCAGCGCGAATCCCAGGGACACGAGGCTGATCCCTGTCACCAGTACGGCCTTTCTTCCAATTTTATCCGTGAGCCTACCGGCAAAAGCGCTCGCGACCGCGGCGACGACAAAAATAGCCGAGAACAGGCTTCCCGCCTCCAATTCGGAGAGGACGAGAGTCTGCCTGACCTCGGGAAGGGCAATGCCGAGGGTGGCCACCACCATAGACGGGAGCAGGTTGGAGGCGGCGGCGATCAGCGCGGTCGGCCAATCGACTTTGGTCTGGTTCGGCACTTGGGTTTCACGACTGTGCTATGATTGCAAATGTCGCACTTCTAAAAGAAAGGCGTGAGAAAAGCAAGCTCGTTGCTATTTTCCGCTTAGTCGGTTAAGCGAAACGGTAAATGACTTTTTCGGTTCACTTCCGCACTGGCGTAAAAACCGCCATTCCCGTATGGTTCGCCTTCATTCCGATCGCGTTCGCAATGGGGGTGGCCGCGAAGGCCCACGGGCTTCACTGGGGTGAAATCGTGTTGATGTCGGCCCTCGTCTATGGCGGGCCGTCGCAGTTTGCCGCCCTCGAGCCACTGGGCGCGGGGAAGCCCGCGCTTCAGATCCTGCTCACGACATTTCTCATCAACATCCGGTTTTTGCCGATGAGCGCGACCCTTGCTCCTTACTTTCGCTGGGCCAAGGGAATGCGCCTTTTCCTTGCCGCGCACTTGGTGAGCCCGAGCAGCTTCATCCTCACGCACCTTCATGTGCAAAAGGAGAAAAGCTCCCCGGACTCACCCGTCCAGGCGGAGATTTTAAATGAGGAGGGGAAATATCTCGACTACTATTTCGGCGTCTCGACCACGTGCTTTGTGGTCTGGGTGGCCGGGACCGCGTTCGGCTATTGGGCCGCGCTGGCTGTGCCCCCGGCCTTCAATGAGGGGCTGCGGTTCGTTCTGCCCGGCTACTTTGCCTGTATTTTTGCGCTCGAGATACGGGAGTGGTTCTTACGGCTCGTTTGCCTCATCAGTCTTTTTGTCGCGGTTCCCACCGCGGTCTTGAGCCCGGAGTGGGGCTGGTTAGTGACGTCGCTCGTTGTGGCGACGTGCATCTGGGGTGTTGAGAGATGGATGCGACGCGCGTCTTGATCGTGGTCGGGATGGGGCTTGTGACCTACCTGAGCCGGGTGGCGCCGCAGCTCCTCATGCCGGGCCGAAGTTTTCCGGCGGCCCTCGACCGCTACCTGCGCTACCTTTCTTACTCCCTCGTGGTAAGCGTCATCTCCGTCAGCCTTTTTCTTTCCAGAGCGCGATTCGAAACCGAAGCGGCTCCCCAGCGGTCTTTCGCTCTTGTTGCGGCTATCGTTGTGGCTTTACTGACGAGGAGCAGTCTCATTGGCATGTTCGCCGGTACCGCCCTCGTTCTTGCCCTTTCCTGGGTTCGCTGACAGAGAGAGTAGAAGGCGCCAGGCAACAGGCATTAGGCCGGAGGTAGGCTTCTCGCCGACCACGCTCTATCGCGCCTTTTCACGGAGGACCGGCCGCGCACGCTCGAAGAGCTCGAGGGAGTGCGGCAGGCGCACGCAGGAGGCGGTAGGCGGCAGGCAATGATGGTAAACTGTTGCAGGCGACTGTTCGGAGGATCCAGATAGTGTTACAAATTCCACAAGACCGTAACTGATCTAGCGTTCAGACTGAGGACGGAGGTGTCCCATGAGTTCGCAGGAGATCTTAGACCAACTGGCTGAGGGTATAAAGACGCTGCTCAGAGAGCCTGTCGGGAGTAGGAGGGTTAAGATTACCGACCTGACCCCAAGGGACGGGCAGCAGTGTAAGCTCGCGACAAGGGTTTCCACCGACGATCTCCTACCCCTGTGCGCGGCTCTGGATAAATGTGGCTTCTATGCTGTGGAGGTTTGGGGAGGCGCCACCTTCGACGTCTGTATGAGATACCTGAAGGAAGACCCATGGGAAAGGCTGAGAAGGATACGGGCGGTCATGCCCAACACCAAACTACAGATGCTTCTCCGTGGACAACACTTACTCGCTTACAGGCCTTATACAGATAAAATTGTTTATAAGTTTGTGGAGAGGGCCGTAGCAAACGGTATAAATGTTTTTCGTGTCTTTGAGGCCATCAACGACTTCAGGAACATCCAGGTAGCGGCCAAAGCGGTCAAGGAGTTCGGCGGAGAAGCCCACGTGGAGGTGAACTACACTGTCAGCCCGGTCCATAGCTTTGAAAAGTGGATGGAGTATGCCGAACAACTTCTGGAGTTCGAGGCGGACTGGCTGTGCCTTAAGGATGCCACAGGCATCATTATGCCCTTTGATGCATACAGGATAATTAAGGGCATAAAAGAGCGAGCAAAGGGTAAGCTTCCGGTCGTCCTCCACTCGCACGACATGGGCGGGGAATCAAGCATGTGCCACCTTATGGCCATCCTGGCCGGTGTTGATATGATCGACACGGTGATGGCCCCCTTGTCCTTTGGCTCCGCCCATCCGGCCACCGAAACCATGGTAGCAGCTCTGAGGAACACCCCCTTTGATACCGGCATAGAGTTCAAACTGCTGGAGGAACCCGCCAGGATTACACGAGAGATCAAGGCCAAATATGAAAAATACGAAACGGAGTACACCGGTGTCAGCGGCGAGGTGCTCACCCATAAGATTCCTGGGGGGATGATCTCCAATATGGTTGCCCAGTTAAAGGAAGCGGGCAAGATGGAGCTGATGGAGGGGGCCCTGAAAGAGGTCCCCAATGTAGAACGGGACCTGGGCTATCCTCCGCTCCTTACCCCCTCTAGCCAGATCGTAGGTGTCCAGGCAGTACTCAATGTCCTTGCGGGAGAGAGGTACAAAATAGTTACTAGGGAGACCACCGATTACGTTAAGGGCAAATACGGCCGACCGCCAGCCCCGGTCAGTAAGGAACTGATAAAGAAGATAATGGGAGGCAAGGAGCCCGACTATTCGTTAAGGTCGGGGGAGCTTGCCGACCCAGGTAACTGGGATAGGGCGGTTAGCGAGCTTGGTCCATTGGCAAAAAGCGAGGAAGATATTCTCCTGGGCGTTCTTTTCCCGTTGCAGGCCAAGGAGTTTCTAACGCTGAGGGAAAAGGGGGAGAACTGACTCCAAAGGCCCCAAAGAAACGCTGGTTTTTTCTCGGTATCGCAACGCTATCCCAGGTAAGCGTATCCGCGATCCGGCTGGGATTGCCAGCCCTGGTGCCATTTATCAAGGAGGAGCTCAAGCTTAGCCGCACAGAGGTTGGATTTCTTAGCACTGTCCTCAACCTTGGTTCTGTTGGAGCCGGCATCCCAGCGGGAAAAGCTGCAGACCGTTTTGGCGAGCGGTTAGTCATTGTTTATGCGACCGTGACGAGTGGACTGATGATATTGGGGATGAACTGGGTTGGCCTTTTTCCCCTGGGTTCGTGAGAAGAGAAGCTATTAGACCTGAGCTTTCGGGGAAACGGGTTTCTGTTTTGCCAGCAAGTGCGAGCAGTGGACCATACTGGCTTGCGCATGTACAATCTATAGTGAAGGAAAAAAGAAAATTACCATAATCCCCCTATCCTCCCTCAAATCCCCCTTTCTCCCCCTTTGGTAAAGGGGGATCGAGGAGGATTTAGGAGAGCGAGGGGGGATTTGATGTCAATTTATTTAATTCCGTCACTATAGTAGATCAAGGGGAAAAATCGTGTTGTCCTACGTGATTGCCTTCTTTTCTCTTTTGTCCCTTCTCTCCTGCGGACTTGCGGTCGCGCCGCCAGGGTCTTCCGGCAATCTCGCTGTGGAGGAGATTCCTATAGAGCCCAGCCCTGATGCCTCCGACCCCAAGCGGTTTGGCAGTCTTACCTTTCTTAGTGGCTTTGAGTTAAGGTCATCAGACCGCCGTTTTGGCGGGCTATCAGGGTTGGTCCTTAGCCCTGACGGCAGCCAGCTCCATGCGGTGTCCGATCGCGGCTACTGGGTCTCTATCCTAGTTCGCCACGATGCGCAGGGACGCCTCATTTCACTTGGTGCCATGGAAATTTTCCCGCTGCTTACGCCTGAAGGATCTGAGGTGAAGGGGCGAGAGCGCGATGCCGAGGCGCTGGTTTGGGATCGGAATGGATCTCTTATCGTATCTTTTGAGCAAGTCCATCGTTTATGGCGGTATCCACCGCCTCCGGACGCTTTTCACTCCCTACCCCAACCCATCCCGACACCTGCTGAACTTGCCAGCGCGCCAAGCAATGGCGGGCTTGAGGCGATGACGGTTCTTCCGGACGAGCGCATCCTGGCCATCACGGAAACCTACAAGAACCCGGATGGCAGCCTGAAAGGCTGGCTTATAGAGAAGGATCAATTTATCTCGCTTTCCTACCTGCCTTTTGAAGAGTTCCGGCCCACGGACCTGGCCGCGCTTTCTAACGGCGATGTGTTGCTGCTCGAGAGCCGATTTGGCCTGCTGAGCGGCTGGGCCGCGCGCATCGTGCGGATTCCGCGAGAGAGCTTATTGCCGGGTGCCCGGCTCATTGGGGAGGAGATCGCTCGCATCGAGCCGCCACTCGTGGTCGATAACTTTGAAGGGATGGCGGTCCGGGAAGATCCACAGGCGGGCACGCTTATCTACCTTGTCTCTGATGATAACTACAGCCCGTTTCAGCGCACGCTGCTGCTCCAGTTCCGGCTAGGAACAACCCGCGGGAATTAAGGCGTCGAGAATAAAAAAAAGAAGGGACGGTCGACGCATCCTTTCCTCGCTACAGCGCACTTTAAAATTCTACACGTGGCTTTCCAGGATCTCAAGGCCATCGAGGCGGTCGATCAGAAACAGCATGCCGTCCTTGCGGTGAAAGACGTCATTGCTCTCGACCGTCTTCTGTCCCTTTCCAGGAAGCGGGACGTAGAAGCCGACTTCCGTTGGCCGGTAGGGATCCGAGATATCGATCGCCCTTAGGCCGCCGGAAAACCAGGTCACATAAAGGGTGTTGCCGTGGAGCTGTTCCGCGGGTTGGTGCGCCCCAAAACGGCCCGCCGGTTTAGCGCCATCGGGGAGCATGAAGGTGGAGATTGGGGTAGGCCGGCTCTCTTCGGTGATATCCACCACCCAGAAAAAAGCCTGGGGCTTCGGCTGAAGCTTCTGCGCCTCTTCGTCGGTCACCACCAGGATATCCCGGCCCATGATCTTCCAGGGGATGGGGAGTGTCGTGTGGGTCGGGGCCGGATAGGGCGGGCTCCAGTCCAGGTGGCTGATCATCTTGGGCCGGCTCATCTCCGAGATGTCCA
>Ga0154352_1041_pt1 | contig 13705 bp, 18 predicted proteins | sample RifGroA2_FD_115880 | JGI IMG/M metagenome (GOLD analysis project Ga0154352, IMG submission 115880) | Deltaproteobacteria bacterium GWA2_57_13
ATGGCGGGACTCTCACCCGCTAGCGAACGATAGCTTCTCTGGGCGCGCAGTATGGTGTCCCCGGAATTATGTCCCCGGAATTAACACGATTCTCGCTTTGGCGACCATTCTGTGCTCTAGAAGTTCGGGCTTTGCTCAAGAAAAGCTCCGGCTTGCATGGGCGGGAGCAAGCCCGACCAACAGCCCGGTCTGGGTGATTCAGGAAAAAAAATTACTTCAGAAGCAGAGCGTCGAACCTGAGATCATCGCGATCAGCAACAGCCCCACGGTCCTTCAGGCTCTCCTGGCGGGCGAGATCGATGCCGCCAGCATCTCCGTCACCACGCTCACCAGCTCCCGCCTGGCAGGGGCCGATACTGTAATGGTTTTGGGTGTGGTTCCGACCTTCGTGGACCATATCGTATCAGCCGGAAACATTACCAGCGTGGAACAACTCAAGGGGAAAACCGGAGCTGTCAATCGCCTGGGCACCACCTCTGACATGGGCCTGCGCCTTGCGCTTAGAAGGCTCGGTATTGATCCCGAGAGAGACACCAAGATCGTCCCTGTGGGAGGCACCACGGAGAGGTTTGCGGCCCTCTCAAAAGGGCTCCTCCACTTCACGATCATAGCGGAGCCATTTGTGCGCGAGGCTGAAAAATTGGGCTTCAGAGACCTCGTCAGTATTGGCTCCCTGAAAATACCGTTTTGGTGGAACGGTATCTTGACGAGGGAAAGCATCATCAAATCGAAAAGACCGCTTATCATGAAGCTTGTGCGCGCCATGGTCGAAGCGATCCATTTTCTCAAGACCGACAAAGAGGGCGCTAAAGCGATTTTCAGAAAAAATTTGGGGATCTCAGATCCGGAAGGTCTTGAGAGAGCACATAGGGATTATAGCTCAGTTTTCCCCGAGGTGCCTTATCCTACCCCGGAGGGGGTCAAGACGATGCTCGACGATCTGGCGCCGCGTAATCCCAAGGCCGCAGCAGCAGACCCGAAGGCTTTTGTCGACCAGAGCCTGGTTAGGGAGTTGGAGGCCTCGGGCTTTATCAAGCAGCTCTACCAGAGATAGGGATCAGGGACCGGTCGCCAATCAAGGCCAACAGGGCTTCGGTCACCGTTCCCTACCTTTTTTCCTGCCCGTTGAGGATCGGCTCAAGCCAACCGGCCACAAAGGCGACAAACCGGGCGCAGTGTTCCTTTCTCTCCGGGCTGTTAAAGTTGGAAAAATCCTCAACCAGCCGCTGGCATGAGACCGTTCCAAAACGCTCTCGGAATTCCTCGATCAGTTTCCCGCTCGACTCCATGGCTGGCGTTTTGTCCACCCACTTTTCCACCCGCCCATACTTAAGGCCGATAGCTTGGATACCTCCTATGACAGCCCCGCACACCTGCCTTTGACCTCCGCCCCCTGCTGCAAGCCCGGTGGAAGAGCGCACCACGTCATCCGTGACATGGAGAGTTCCTGCGCATCTCAAACTGAGCAGGAGAGCTTCCCCTCAGCCATAACCCAACCGAAATAGCTTTGCAGCGAGATCCTTTGCTTCCATCAAGTGCCGCGATTCTCCCTAGTTTTAGGGGCATTGTCAACGTGATCTTGATCAGGTCCCTGCCACTAGCCTAATTGACCGTTTTGCGATATTGATTCTGCGGTTCTAAGGCCTGGCCTGCGTAATTGACTTTCAACGTGTGCGTGTCTTTCGGACATCGAAGCAAACAGTTTCAAGCTAGTACGATGGACGCAACGCCCACCGCTGAACGATCGCGCGAATAGGTTGTGCATGTCCACATCTATCAAAGAGTACCAAAGGTGGTGGCCCAATACAGCGCCTTGAATCGCTGCGATACTAGGACTAGCAGGGTGCGGAAAAAGTGTTTTTCATGCTTCGAGAGCCTCAGCATGAACGGAAAATCGCGAATGATTTCAAGGGCTGCTCCGTTCGCCCTGAGTTCGTCGAAGGGTGAACGGAGCGTTTTTCCGCAGCCTGCTAGGATAAAGCCACGTTAGACGTGGAATGCTCACGGCGGTTACACTGTTGGCATGAGATTCACCTGGGATGCGCGAAAGGCCGCCGCCAACTTGCGTAAGCAGGTGTCTCCTTCGAGGAGGCGTCGACTGTGTTCCGAGACACGCTCTCGGCCACGGGCCTGGATCCTGATCATTCCATCGGAGAGCACCGGTTCGTGACCTTTGGTATCTCGGTGCAGAGTCGTCTTCTTGTTGTCTGCCACACCGAGGAAGACGACACCATTCGCATAATCAGTGCTCGTCTAGCGACGAGACAGGAACGGAAGATCTATGAAGAAGGCTAGCCGGAAAGCTGTTGACGAACTTCGGCGCGAGTACAAGCGCTCCGACTTTCCTGCACTGGTACGAGGCAGGTACGCCACGCGTCTCGCAAGGGAAACAAATGTCGTCATGCTGGAGCCTGAGGTGGCGAAGGCATTCCCCAATGATAGGGCGGTTAATGAAGCGCTGCGCGGACTCCTCGAAGTGGCGGATACCACGGCACGCCTAACTCGGCGCTTAACCGGACGCGCCGGGAAGCGGCGCGCCGCTGAAGGGCGACGTTAAGCGCTCTGGAATAGCCTCTGACAGACTAGACGCTTCAAACTTCTCGTTAAAGACGTGGAAACTGCCCTGCGTGGTTTACTTCGAGACCACAGCCGTGACGTCAATTTCGAGCAGCATCCCGGGAATGGCGAGGCCGGAGATGACGAGGAACGTATTGGCGGGGATCGGTCCGCCTTCGCCGTACTCCTCGCGCCGGCATTTGGCGACATCGGCCTGGTATCGGACGTCGGTAACATAGACCACCTGCTTCACGACATCGGCAAGCGTGCCGCCATGCTTGGCCAGGTGGCGCTTCATCTTGTCGTAGGCGTACTTGCACTGCTGGTAGGGGTTGCCCAGATGGCGGATCGTGCCCTGCGGCGCGTTCTCGTCCTCGGCGCCGACGCCGGCGAGATAGATCGTCTTGCCGGGGCCGTTGACCGTCACCACCTCGGTGAAGCGGCCCTTGGTCCATTCAGCGTAGTTATAGCGCTTCACCTCCAGCGACTGCGCCGCTGCGCTCGCCTGAAAGAGCAACGCCGACATCAGCGACACCGCTACCCACCCGAAGATTCTGAGCATGATTGGCTACCTCCCTCTGGCTTAGGACTTTCCGTTGACCCTTCATATAGCCAGCTAGTTTAAAAGCCTCCTTACCGCAACCGGTGGCCAATGTCCATCCCTCCTTACAGGTCCCGTTCAAGTTGACGTAGTCGTTGTCGCATAGTGTCTCGGCCAAAATGGGGTTCTGGGACCGGTATGTCTTCCCGGCAGGCGCTTGAGGCCCTTGCAAGCAGATCGCTACGATGTCGGTGAGGGCCGTCCGTGATTTCTCAGTGGCTGCCTCTTAGAAGAGAGTTCCTATCATTTCATTTTTTCCGAACAGGTCGACTGCAGGGACTACGATGATCAAAACCCCGCTAAAGCTTCGCAACCTCCTGCGGTCGCGCGAAAATCTTTTCCGCGGAGATCACGGTCACGTGGCGTCCAAGAGAATAGTTTTCGTGCCCCGGGTAGATCACATAGCCGCGCGGCAGATTAAAATCTGCCATGCACCTGAACAATCCCTGAGCATCCTCCGCCGTTGGGGTGGAATGAAGCTTAATTTCGAAAGGCACCCGATCGGCCCCGCGAACAATCAACAGATCGACCTCATCACCTCGCGCCGTGCGCCAGAAGTACGCCTGGTAACCCGGTGTGGTGCGATGAAAGGCCGACAGCAGTTGATCGACGACAAAGGCCTCCCAGCTCAGGCCTCTTGCCGGATGCGTGTCCAATTCTTTCACTGAATTTATGCCGAGGAAATAATGCAGCAGACCAGTATCTCGGAAATAGACCTTCGGGCTCTTGACCAATCGCTTCTTCACGTTGGCGAAAAACGGCGGCACCTTACGAATCAGGAAGGTCTGCTCCAAAATATCCACATAGCGGTTGACGGTGTGGTAGCTGACACCCAACGAGGAGGCCAATTGCGAAGCATTCCAGATCGCTCCGTTGCAATGGGCCAGCATTGCCCATAGCTTCCGCATCTGGGACGCGGACACATCTATGCCCAGGGCGGGCAGGTCTCGCTCGATGAAAGCTCGCGTGTAGGCTTCCTGCCAGTCGCGCCGCGCGGAGTCACTTTGTTCCAAAAAAGCCGTAGGGAAGCATCCCCGAAACCACAGCGTTGCCAGTCCTCCCTTAGCGCGACGAGCCATGACCTCGTCCCATCGGAAAGGCGCCAGATCCAGAAATGCGGTCCGGCCAGCCAGAGACTCCGATATCTCCTGCACTAGCCAAGGCGACGCCGAGCCCAGCAGCACGAAACGGGAGCGACGGCTCCCTTTGCGATCAATCACGCTTCGCAAGACTGAAAAGAGTTCCGGTACGCGCTGAGCTTCATCGAAGATTACCCGGTCCCCCAATTGATCGAGGCGAGCTTCGGGATCGGCCGCCAGGGGCGTCGCGTCCGACGGTCGCTCAAGGTCCAGGTAGGTCCATCCCGGCAAGGCCTGCCGAATGAAGGTGGTCTTCCCACACTGCCGTGGTCCCAGCACGGTAACCGCCGGAAAATGGCCCAGAAGTCGCCGCAGCAGCGCGTCGTATTGGCGCTTGACCATATGTGCATTTTAGAAGGGCTGCTTCTATTTTGCAACACCGGTGTTCACCGGATAACCTCTTGTCTTGACTTTTTCCCCTTAGGAGAGAAGGAAAAATTGCAGGTAAATATCCATCCATGCCTGCAAGCCGGTCTCAGGCCGACATAACGTGTGATTATCGGATACTTTCCGGGTTCAAATACTGAATGGGGGCGAGTTGAATCCCCCTCATAGGCGCGTGAGACTTTCGAATGCGGGCTGGCACGTCGCCGTGGAGGCAGTTCTCGAATTCTTGGCGGCCCGCTCCCGAAAGGAATTCCCTATCATTCATTATTCCGCCTCGCTAAACAAAGTTAACAAAGATTGAATTAGCGACGAGGAGGCCACGGCGTGTGAGACGGAGCCGTTCCGCGTTTTCTTCCATCAGCCCGTCTTCCAGCCAATCTCGAATTGCGGGATAAAACTCGGCTGGATTCTTGCCGAAGCGCCGGGAAAACTCTTCCACCGAGATACCTAGGGTCATGCGCAATCCAAGAAACATAAACTCCGCGGCCGTCTGGTGACGATCGGTTCTCTCCTCCTCTGCCACGGCCCTCCCTTCACTCGCAATGCGGGCCATATAACGAGGCGGGTGTCTCTCGTTTTGCCATCGGTGAGCGATACAGTCGCCGATGCGTTGATGCGAGTGAGCTCCCGCGCCGACTCCCAAGTAGTCTCCCCCCTGCCAATAATTGACATTATGGCGCGCCTGCCACCCGGGTCGGGCGTAGTTGGAGATCTCATAGCGCTCCAGACCCACGCCCGCGAGCGCTTCCTCGATAAGCTCCGCCATCGCGACCTCTTCCTCTTCGGGAAGGGGCGAAATTTTTCCGGCGCGGTATTGCCGATAAAAAATCGTCTTCTCCTCGATCGTCAAGCCATAGGCGGAAAGATGGGGCGGGTGAAAGCTCAAGGTCTCCTCAAGGTCAGCGCTCAAATCAGAGAGGGATTGTCCTGGACTCGCGTAGATCAGGTCGACATTGAAATTCTCGAACCCTGCCTTCAAGATGGCCCGCAACGCTTCGCGCGTTTCGTCAGCGGTGTGAAGGCGGCCCAAGAAGCGCAGCAGATGGGGTTGAAAAGACTGCGCGCCCAGGCTCAGCCGATTGACGCCGCAGGAACGATAGCCGAAAAAATGTTTGGTGTCCGCCGGGTCGGGATTCGCCTCCAAGCTGATCTCGATGCCTTCTTCGAAGGAAAATAAGGCCGCGGCTTTTTCCAGGATTTTTCCGATGCTCTGCGGAGCAAATACCGACGGCGTCCCGCCGCCGAAGAAGATGCTCCGCAAGCTCCGGCTCCTCCAGCACTCCGACAAGGCGTGAACTTCCAGTTCTTTGATCAGCGCCGTGGTGTAATCCGCTTCAGGAATCCTGCGGACGACCTGCACGTTGAAATCGCAATAAGGACACTTGCGGATGCAGTAAGGGATGTGGAGGTAGAGTGAGAAGGACTCTTGCTGTGAAGCCATGTGGTTTCATGATATTTTTGTCTGGGGCAGCGCGCAACAGGCCAGACGGTGCGCCACGAAGCTTGAGGGCTTGGATGCTGGGAAGCTTTCGGGCCTCCTCACCTCCCAGCTTTCCAGCCATGGCCTAGTTTGAATTCGCTAGGTTCGGTTGTTATAGTTAGCGATCGCAGTTCCCCGGAAGGCCGGATCCAAGATGTCGGTTGCCGAACACAAGGCCAAAGCCAAGAGGAGCCTGGACTGCTTTGTCCTCACTGTCAGCGACACGCGCGATAAGGCTAGTGATCAGAGCGGCCAGCTGATCAAATCCTTGCTGGCCGAGAACGGCCACCGGTTGATCGGCTACGAGATCGTCAAGGATGAGCCGGCCCAGATCGAAGCCCTGCTTCTGGACGCGCTCAACCGGACGGATGTCGAGGCAATTATCGTCAACGGCGGCACGGGCATCTCGCCGCGCGATGGAACCTATGAGGTGGTGTGCCGCCTTTTAGAAAAACGCCTGGATGGGTTCGGGGAGATTTTCCGCTTTTTGAGCTACCAGGATATCGGCCCAGCCGCGATGATGAGCCGCGCGGTAGCCGGGACGGCCAAGAGAAAAGTGCTCGTCTCGCTTCCGGGATCGCGGGGAGCGGTCGATCTGGCGATGCGCAAACTCCTGTTGCCCGAACTCGGTCACATGGTCTCCCAGCTCAAGGGACAATGAAAATAAAAGTTAAATTCTTCGCCATCCTAAGGGAGCGCGTCGGAGTCGGAGAGATCACGAAAGAGATCAGAGAGGGCAGCACGGTGAAGGAGCTCTGGGAGGCCTTAAAGCGGGACTACCCCAAACTGGCTGCCGCTGAGATGCGCCTGCTTTATGCGGTCAACCAGGATTACGTCAACGGGGATCACGTCCTCAAGGACCATGACGAGATAGTTTTCGTCCCTCCGGTCAGCGGGGGTTAGCCGATGTTTCGCGTGAGTGATAAACCGCTCAATCTCCAAGAGCTCATCGACTACGTCACCGATCCCGAGGCCGGCGCCATCGTGACCTTCGTCGGCACGACCAGGAACCACAATGAAGGGCGCCGGGTCATCTCCCTCGACTACGAAGCTTACCCGGAGATGGCCGAAAAAGAGCTGGCTCGAGTCGGTGAGGAAGCGAAAAAGAGCTGGAACATCCAGCGCATGGGCATCGTGCATAGAATCGGCCCGGTAAAAATCACCGAGCCCAGCGTGATCATCGCAGTCTCCGCGGCACACCGGGACGATGCCTTTCAGGCCTGCCGTTTCGCCATCGAGGAGATCAAAAAGAGCGTTCCGATCTGGAAGAAGGAGATCTTCGAAGGGGGGGAAATCTGGATTGGGACGCAGAGCGGCCAGCGCTTTAACCCCGCCGATTGAGCCTACTCTTCTCCGGTCAAACTCATGGAACCTTCCCTCTATGCCGCCTTCGCTCTGGGGTTGATCCTCGGCGTCAAGCACGCTTTGGATGCCGATCACCTGATCGCGGTCTCAACCATTGTCGGCGAGCACAAGAATCTCAAGTGGGCCTCCCTTATCGGGGCTTTCTGGGGACTGGGTCACACCACTACCCTCTTTGCGGTGGGGCTCCTCGTCATCGGGTTGCGCGTGACGATCCCGCCCCGTCTGGCCTTGGGGCTTGAATTTCTCGTCGCCCTCATGCTGGTATTTCTCGGCGCCAGCATCTTATGGCGCTCTTTCCGCGACGAACGGCTCCACGCCCACGTCCACGCTCATAACCCGGAAACCCACACCCATTTTCACCTGCACGGGACGAGCGAAGAGGACCACAGCCACCCCCATCCGTTTCGCTCCATGCGGAAGCCTTTCCTTGTCGGCATGGTTCACGGCCTAGCGGGCAGCGCCGCCCTCATGTTGCTGGTTCTGACGACCATCCCCTCGCCGTTTGCGGGGCTGGCCTACATCTTGATCTTCGGTATCGGCTCCGTCGGGGGGATGCTGGCCCTAAGCAATATGATCGCTGTGCCTTTTATTTTGACCGCCCGACGCTTCACGCTCATGAATCAATGGATACGGATCTTAGCGGGAACTGCGAGCATTGGGTTTGGGCTTTTCCTCGGCTGGGCAATTGGATTTCAGCAGGGTCTCTTTTAGCTTTGCTTCAGGATTCTCGTCCTCAGCCTGGCCCGGAGCCAGAGGATCACGGCTAGAATAAACCCGATAAGAAGGATAGAAACCAGCGTTTCCGCCGTGTCAATGCCATAGGCGATGCGATGGTAGGTCTCACCGACCCACCACCCGAGATAGCCGAGGAAAAGACAGCGCGGGATGGTGCCGTAAAAAGTCCAGAGGGTGAACTCCTTTAGCGGCAGGCGGATCAGGCCCGCCGCGGCAGAGATGACCGAGAGCGGGAAGATCGGCAGGGCACGCAAAAAGAATATCGAGGTGTTTATCTGCCCCGCACGAAAGCGGTGCTCCATCGCCTCTACCTCCTGCCAGCCGAAACCGAGAAATCCCTTCCAGCGCTCCACCAGGGGTTTTCCTCCCAGGTATCCGATACCATAGCCGATATAGGCCCCCAGGGTCGAAGCCACCGAGCCCGGCAGAACGATGAGAAGCAGAACGGGAAGCATAGCCTCAAGGGCGCTGATCTCCGGGTTAATCAGGATAAATCCGGCGCCCATGATCACTAGCGGGGACGGGATGGGGACGATCACCGATTCGATGACGACGCCAATGAAAACGCTCCACGGCCCGTAGGACCGTATGGAGTCCATGATCCAACTTAAAATTTCGCTCAAAGCCCTTCCTCCCCGATATCTCAATCAGGTTACCAGCTTTGAGCACAGTAATCCAACGGAGCGAAGGGCCCGGGGAAAACACCCATCTCTGGTTGGAAGACCGCCTAGTTGACATGATCATAGATACCGGATAAAGGAAACTCCTGCGCAGAGGGCTTGGGCGCAGGGCGTTAAGGGGGGTATGGGTCGTATGGAGGAAGGCTTTAAGGTGCGGGCGGAGGTCGTGAAGGTTCGCCACCACTGTCCTCTGGGCCACAAGGTAGGCGACGCCTGGGAGATCGGGGAGACGACGCCTGAGGGGCTCTGCATCTACGCGTTTCTAGCCTTCTCGCCCGCGTGGAGCGCTCTTCGGACCGGCGGCCGGTTTGCATGGGAGGAGGACCCAGACGCGGTGCAATTTGCCTGCCCCGATAAGGGGGAGGTAGTGTTTGAGCTGCGCCGGATCCGGGAGCAGGGAGAGAAGATGCCCGAGACGCATGGGGAAAAGCCAAGCGAGGATTGATCCGGCACGGGAAGGGCGAGGAAGAAGAGATCCAACCGCCCCGGCCACACCGCCCGCTCAGCTTCCTTCGATTCGATGGATGGAACCTTTGGGGATTGCGCCGAGCAGCGTTTGAAAGGCCTGGTTTAAATAATCTTGATCTTTGGATTCGAGCGTCACTTTCACCCTGTATTCCGGATTGTCGATCACCGGATACGATCCCAAAAGGAGCTTCGGGTAGCTGGCGAGGAGATTGTTGAGAATCGAGGCGATCACTCCTTCTCCCTCCCTGACATAGATCACTTTTAGGTGGAAGGGGGATCCGCGAAAGCCCTCTTTGATGGCTTCAAAACGCTCGTAGAGGATCTTGGGGATGCCTGGAAAGATGTACACGTTATGCATTCTCACCACTGGGCTGTACAGCGAGCCCTCCCCAAGAAGCTCAGCTCCCTCGGGCACCTCGGCCATGCGCAGCCTAGCCGCGTTAAGGTTCGCCCCAAGGCGCTCCCGCAAGCGGCGCTCCAGCTCAGGGTGGCGCACCACGCTGACCCGAAAGCCGCGGGCGATCCCTAACATCGTTACGTCATCATGGGTGGGCCCCACTCCGCCAGTGGTAAAGACAAAATCGAAGGCGCGCGAGAAGGCGGCGACCTCTTGGCCGATCATCTCGATCTCATCCGGGATCACGATGATCCGCCTGACCTCTACCCCCAACGCGCGCAACTCTTGGCAGAGGAAATGGGAGTTGGTGTCCTGAGTTTTCCCGGACAGGACCTCGTTCCCGATAATGACGATGCCAGCCGTCTTAGAGGTCGAACTCACTGCAGCTCTGAATGTATTGACATTGGGGATCGGAACACACCAAGCGACACTTGTGGTTGACTAGCTTGGAACCACAGATGGGGCAAAACTCCCACCGGTGCTCTTCTCTCTTGGGCGACGTTTCGGATGGGGCCAACTTAACTTCCTCCCAGCACACGGCGCGCGCGCTGGACGTTGTCGACTTTGAAAATCAGCTGCTCCTCCACCCGTTCACCTCGGGGACCGCGGAAAACGGCTTATTTTATGCTTAGAACCACTCCAGTGACAACCAAAGCGAAGGGCCGGCGGTTACTCTGTGTCAACGCCGCTTGGCCTCATCGAAAAAGCCTGCGAGCATTTTCGCCCAAAACCTTTTGCTTCACCTGCGCTGTGGTCTTTGCCTTTCGAATGATCCGCACCGAGTTCGCCAGCAGACCGATGGTAGGAAAATCGCTGCCCATGAGGACCTGGCCTTCCCCCATCATCTGAACCGCAAACCGGATCTCCTCCGGGCTCCAAAAGGGTGGGGCAGTATCGACGAAGATTCGCCGTTTGTATTTATCGAAAAAGCCCTTGGAGCGTTTGTCCCAGAAAGACGGATTGAGGCGGTTCTTCAACGCGAAAAAGGCTCCGCCCATGTGAGAGAAGACGAATCGGAGCTGGGGGAAGCGATCGAGGGTGCCGCTGAGCATCAACCGGGTGATGTTGATCGTAGTATCAAACGCGCGCCCGAGATTACGCGTCAGGTTAAATTGCTCCATTCCGTGCGGGTGGGCAAGAGGGATCTCGGCGGCGGGATGGACGACGACCGGGATGTCCAGGTCCGAGACCGTCTTGTAAAAGGGGAAAAAACGCTCATCGTCAAGAAGGATGCCGTTGATGTGGGTGTTGATGGCCACACCCTTGAAGCCCAGCTCGACCACCGCCCGCTTGAGCTCTTTGTGACCCTCAGGATCGAGCGGAGGGACATGGGCGAGCGGGATGATGCGATCAGGGTATTGGGCGGAGACCTCTGCCATTCGGTCGTTGATCAAGCGCCCCCCCTTGAGATCCACCCAATCGAGCCAGACCCCGACGTGGAGCACTGCCTGGTTTACCCCGGCTCGATCCATCGCCTTGATTTGCTCCTCGATTCGGGCGGTCATCTTGGGAGGCGAGAACAGCTGAACCCCCGCGCGCTGGATGCGAAAGCGGTCGGGCTCGTGGACGACCTCCTCTTCCGGACGGACGTAAAGTTCGGGCCTCCGGTAATGCTCTTCGGGCATCCAATGATGGTGGACATCGATGACGAGAGGCTTCTTCATGCCCCCCTTTTAATCGAAATTACCCGGGTTGACAAGGGATTTTTCCAGTCCACAGCCGCCCGATTGGACTTCGACGGAGGCTCGTAATATATTTCCCGAATACATGCCTAACGTAATGGTGTGGGTTGATCGTCTCGAAAAGAGCTACGGCTCGATCATCGCCCTAGACAGCATCTCGTTCTCGGTTGCGGCCGGCAGAATCTTCGGCCTTTTGGGACCCAACGGCGCGGGCAAGACTACGGCGATCAAGATTCTGACGACCCTGGCTCGGCCCGACGCGGGAACAGCCGAGATCGCGGGGATCGACGTATTGAGGGATCCGGTCAAAGTCCGGGGCCTCATCGGATACGTCCCGCAGGAGCTGACCGTGGATCCCTATCTTACCGCGCGCGAGCACCTCCGTTACTACGGCGATCTCTATCACCTGTCCGCGACCCTCCGGGAAGCCAGGATGCGCGAGCTGCTATCCTTGGTGGGGTTGATCGGCCATGAGGATCGGCGTGTGCGCACCTTCTCAGGGGGGATGAAGAAAAAACTCGACCTTGCCTGCGGCCTGCTCCATCGCCCCCCTTTGATCTTGCTCGACGAACCTTCTCTAGGCCTGGACGTGCGCGGGCGCCACGACGTCTGGAGTTACATTTTGTACCTTAAAGACCAAGGAGCGACCGTGCTTCTCTGCACCAATTACATGGATGAGGCGGAGCGCCTCTGCGACGAAGTGGCGATCATCGACCGCGGCCGGATCGCCGCGATAGGGACACCCGCCGCGCTCAAAAGCGAACTTAAACGAGACGTGATCTCGGTGGAACTGAGCGCCTCGAACGATCATCACGGGGAAAAACTCGCCGCCCTCGAGCAGGCCGTCTCGAAGCTGGGGATGGTCCGGGCGATCGCGAAAGACGGCACACAGCTTAAGATCTACGTCGAAAGCAATGAGATGGCCTTGCCACAGATCCTCCAGTCCGCGGCTGCGCTGACAGTTCCGATCCAGGCCATCACGTATAGCCGACCCAGTCTGGACGAGGTCTTCCTCCACCACACCGGGCACAGCTTTGCCGAGAGGAACGAGCCACGTGGGTGAATTCCTGCAAGAAACCAAGGCGCAACTCGTCCGCTGGCTCATCCACCTGTGGCGCGAGCCTTTCGGCATGGCCTTTAACCTGATCAATCCGATCATCCTCCTCATCTTTATGGGGGGAGCTTTCCAAGGCATGGCCAAGGATTTCAGCGGCGGGGACTACCGTTCCTATCTGCTGCCGGGGATTCTGGCCTTGACGGCTTTTGGGAACAGCCTGGCGGGAGGTATCCCCCTGCTTTTCGACAAGGAAAACGGCTTTCTTTTGCGCCTGATGAGTGCCCCAATTTCTCGCGCCTCCATCATCGTCGGCCGCTTTCTCGCAGTCAACATCAACACCATGTTCCAGTGTTTGATGATCCTGGCGCTCGGGCTTTTCTTCGGTATTCAGATCGCTGCGGGAGTCGGCGGTGCGTTGGCGCTTCTCCTGATCAGCCTGCTTCTCGGCTTTGGCATCACGGTCATCTCCTTAATCCTCGCCTTTGTTCTGAAAAACCACGGCGACTTTTTTGCCATCCTGGGGATTACGGCGCTTCCGCTCAGTTTTCTCTCCAGCGCCTTTGTCCCCTTGGATTCCCTCTCCGGATGGATGAGGCTTTTGGCGCAAGTCAACCCCATGACCTATGCGGTTGACGCGATGCGCTCCCTGATTCTGTCCGGCTGGGACGGGTCGATGCTGGCGCGAATGGCGATCGTGCTCGTGCTTTTCGACGCCGCAGCGTTCTGGCTCGGTAATAAAATCCTACGCCGGCACATGGCCTAGCTTGACTCTGATGACAGGTGAGAAACCAAAAACGCCCGACGAGATTCGTGCAGAGCGGCGCAAGGAGCGCTGGAAAGCCTTTTTTACCCCTTTCATCTACCTGGGCTCGATTGTTGTCTCCGTGGCCATACTCATGGCGCTCATCAAAACCTGCAGCCAGCGCTTCCCTTCGCCTTAGGAAATTTCCCTTGCCTCCAAAGTCCCGCCTCAGTTAAATTGACATCCTATGGCTGAGGCCTCGTTGCAAGTAGCCGAGCTGACAGCGAAATTCGATCAAAATCTCGACTCCTACCGGGGCCAAGTTTACAATGAGACCCAGGTGCGCCTGGAATTTATCAACCCGCTCTTCGAGGCGCTTGGTTGGGATGTTGCCAATAAAGCTGGCTATGCCGAAG
>Ga0154352_1034_pt2 | contig 13200 bp, 11 predicted proteins | sample RifGroA2_FD_115880 | JGI IMG/M metagenome (GOLD analysis project Ga0154352, IMG submission 115880) | Deltaproteobacteria bacterium GWA2_57_13
TGGCGGAATTAAATAAATTGACATCAAAGCCCCCCTTACCCCCCTTTTGTAAAGGGGGGATGGGGGGATTATGGTAATTTTCTTTTTTCCTTCGCTATAGCCTGTGCTTATGAAGCGACTTTTACCGTCCCTCCTAGCTTAAGGGGTTCTCCGCGGGCTTTCAACTCCCGGGCGTCAGCGACTATTTCCCCCAAAGCTGCCTGTAAAACCCCGCACCCTCCAGCTCTTTCACGAAGCGATCGTCGTAGAAGACGTCCGGGTTGGCAGTTTTGGCCTTTGGATTACGCGCCGCGGCTTGATTCAATACCTCCTGAATTCCTTCGCGCGTGTTGTACGGGATTTTCTCCACGTAATCCAGGGCGTACTGATAGACCGCGTCGATAACCTTGGGATCGACCGCACGCGCATACCTCCTGATCGCGCGGCGGCTGAGCTCTGGATCGGTATAGAGGCGATAAACCCCTTCGGAGTAGGCCCTGAGGAATCGCCGCACCAGATCCTCGTTGGCACCAATAAACGACCTGCGCGCCATCCACGCGTCATGGGGGAAATAGACACCGGCCTTCCCCATGTTGAGAAGAACCCGCGCGCCTGCCTCTTGTGCGCGCAGATTGGTTGGACTGGAAAAGGGGGCAGCCACGATTGCGCGAGTGCGCAACATTGCAGCCGCCGCGAAGAGATCCCCTGTCTGAATCATCGTCACGTCGCGTCCGGGCTCGAGCCCGTACTTGCGCAAGACATAACGCATTGTGAAATCGGTTGAAGAGCCAAAGCGTGTCACACCGACCGGTTTTCCACGTAGATCCTCAATCGACTGGATCTCAGGAAGCGCCATAATATAGAAGGCAGGAACCTTGACCAACGCCCCTACCATGACTATGTCCGCCCCACCTAGATTCGCATCCACTGCGGCGCTCCCACCTGCAGCCGCAAAGGGGACATCACCCCCCAACATGGCCTGGACCATCAATGAGGCCGAGGCGATCAGCACCAAATGGGAATCGATATCATATTTTTCGAAGACCTTTCCCTCCTGGGCTACCCAAAGACCCGCAAAAACCCCGCTCGCACTCGTGTATCCCGCCGCTAATCGGTCTCTGGCATCGGTAGGCCTGACCGCACCTCCGACAAGAAGCAACCCTAGGATTATTCCAAAGATCCGTCTCTTCATCTCCGTCTCCTTTCTCCCTGCCGGAATACGGGAGTTAGCTATCCCTAAAAGAGGGCAACTGTCAACTCCGACCTAAACAGGCTGTAAGTTGATCGCTGAAGATTTCAGTTTGACATCGAAGTTTTTTCTATGATAGTCGCTTAGGATAGGAGGATATTTCATGGGACGGATTTTAATCAAAAATGGTACGGTGATCACTATGGACCCGCGCCGGCGCATTATCAAGAACGGCGCTGTTGCCATCGAGAACGACCGCATTGTCGATGTCGGGAAAACCGAGGCCCTGAAGACGTTTCAGGCCGACAAGGTATTCGATGCCAAAGACCGGATCATCATGCCCGGGCTAGTGGACGCCCACATCCACAACGTGCAGATGCTTTCCCGCGGGTTGGGTGACGATGTGGACCTCATCGCCTGGTGCTACGAGCGCATCTACCCGTACGAGGTGGTGCTGAACCAAAGCGACGAATACACGTACCTGAGCGCCATCCTCTGCTGCGCCGAAATGATCCGAACCGGCACAACCACGGGGGCCGATCCGGGGGGCTATAAGATGGAGAACGTTGCCCGGGCCTTCGTGGAGAGCGGGATGCGCGGCATCGTTTCATGGGCCGGGATGGATCAATGGAGCCAGGACAGGCTGCTGCCCGAAGGGCTGCTGGGGAAGCTCTCAACCGACGAGACTATGAAAGTTGAGGAAAAGTTGGTCCGCGACTGGCATGGCAAAGAGAACGGCCGGATTCGCGCCTCTTATGCCCTCAGAGTTGAGCCAAACGTAACCGAGCAGCTCTACCTGCGCATCAAACAGGCGGCGGAGCGCGACGGCGTGCTGGTCCAAATGCACGCGGCTGTAAACAAGGACCAGGTGGAGTGGGTACGGCGCAAAACTGGAATGACCACCATCGCCTATATGAACAAGCTCGGAGTGCTCCAGCCGAACTGGCTCCTGACGCACATGGCGGTGCTCACCGACGAAGAGGTGACGATGCTTAAGGATCACGACGTGAAGATCTGTCACAACCCCGGCGCGACGCTTCACGGGGCCTACGGCGCCTGCATCATCGGTAAGTTCCCCGAGATGCTGGATATGGGGATAACCGTCGCGATGGGGTGTGACTCCAGCACGGCCAATAACAGCCTGGACATGTTCCGCACGATGTACGAGGTCGCAACGGTCCACAAAGAGATCCGCCTGATTCCGGATCTGATTCCTCCGGAGAAGGCGCTGGAGATGGCCACGGTCGACGGCGCCCGGGCCCTGCAGTGGGACAAGGAAATCGGCTCGCTGGAAAAAGGGAAAAAAGCCGACGTCATCATCGTCGAGACCCGCCGCTCCAACCGGATACCGATGCACGACTTCTCGATCGTGCCGAATCTCGTATACTCCGGCGAGGGCGCGGACGTAGAAACTTCCGTCATCGACGGACGCATCGTCATGGAAAACCGAAAGATTCTGACTATAGATGTGGATCGCGTATTAAGCCGGGCGCAGGAGGCAGCCGAAAAAATCGTCGCCAAGCTTCCCTATAAAATCGAGCCGCGCTGGCCAATCGAGTAGGGCGCCCAAAGCGCGCCAGTGTTCCCCAGAGGCAGCGCGTTGCGGTCAGGTCAGATTTCGGATCTCTGCTGAGTGCGCGGGAATTTTGCTCCTAGATCGAGGGCAATCTGCGGGGGATATACCGGCCTATGGGCTCTCCCACAATCTTCGGTCTACGCTCTCCGTCCGGCCACTCCATCATGACCTGACCCTTTAAAATGGTCATCACCGGCCACCCTTTGATCTCCCAACCCTCATAAATAGTCCAGCCCGCTCCGCAATAAACCATGTCATTCGAAACTCTGCATTTTTTCTCCAAATCAACCACCACAAGATCGCCATCCGAGCCGGGCGCTAAAACTCCCTTTTGAGGATGAAGGCCGAAAATCCGCGCCGGGTTGGCGCAACACACCTCCACCAGCCGCTGAAGCGTTATGCGCCCTTTATTGACGCCTTCGCTCAGCATGATGGGGAGCAATGCCTCCACCCGCGACGGAAATCCGCTCTGTGTCTTCCAGACGTCCCCTTTGACCTCCATTTCATCCCTCGACTTGCCATAATTCACATGATCGCTGCCGACGCTATCGATGAGTCCGTCTCTCAACGCCTCCCACATCTTCTCATTCGTTTCCTTGCTTCGTAACGGCACATTGATCTTCCACGTCTCTTTAGGAAGGGACAGATAATGCGACCCGGTTTGACCAAATATTCTGACACCTTCCTCCTTGGCCTTCAGAATTTCTTTGACGGTTTCCGGAGTGGTCACGTGCTGGATATAAAGCGGGCAACCGGTAATCTTCGCGTAGTAACTATAAGCCCTAACGTGACCCGCCTCACAAAATGCGGGAGAGCGATCGTCCCAAGCTCCGGTATCTTTTCGCCCCTCTCTAATCAGATCTTGTTGAATGATTCTCGCGATCTCCCAGTTCTCGCAATGAAGTGAATAGATCGCGGGCGGGCCGAGTCGGGCCACGTTTCTCATTGCCGCATACACCGTTCCGTCGTCATAACCGAAGATTCCTTGCTGCCTGCCGCCTACCCAGGTGTCCCAGACGGCGGTACCGGACCTCAGGTGTAACTGAGTCTTGAAAGAAGTGACTCCGTGTTGTTCAGCCAAGGCCGGTATCTCGAACGCGTGGGTGTCGTTCATAATCTTACTGGTCAGGTAGTAGTCGACCATCGAATGTTTATCTCCGAGTTCCGTCAGGATCGGAAAAACTTTCAACCAGGGCGGGACGTCTTCCGGTTTTTCAAATTTTGTTATTGTCTTACGAACCACCGTCGAGCTTAGCTGCATCCCCCAGGTGGTTACGCCCGTTGCGATCGCCGCTTTTGTCTCGCTCTTCAGGTCTTCCTCCAACAGGCGCGCATGCCCCAGGTGGCATTCAGGATCCACGACACCCGGCATGACGTACTTGCCGGTTGCATTCACGGTTTTCTTTCCGGGAGGGCAGTTCTTGTCCTCGGCGATGGCGACGATCTTTCCGTTTTCTATCGCGATGGACCCTGCAAAAACCGCGTCGGGAGTGACAATCTTCCCTCCCTTGACGACCAGATCCACTTCGTTAGCCATTGAGCTTCCTTTCTTATCGCCCGGTTTTGGAACGCCTTTACGGACCCCGGACTATCCTCCGTAAGCCGCTACACACGCACAATCCCATCCTTACTTCTTCACCCACTTAGTGGGATCTCTCCTGATTATCTTGGTGGGACGCAGTACTGGAATTCTCTCCGTCTCCTCGATGTATCTCACAAAGCGGTTGCGCTCCTCAAAAAGATGGTAATACCGCGGCGGCACATCAGCAATTGCAGGCTCAATCTTGGCCACCATCAGAGACAATTCATTTTCTTTAAGCCGTCGCTGTGTCTCTAGCGAAAACTCTTCTAGCTCTCGAACGGTAATTGCGTTTCGAATCCCCGCCTCTCTCGCCACCCCGCCGAGATCTACACCGGCGGAAGTATGACTCGGAGCGCCCCCGATAGATTCATAGCACTCGTTGTCAAAGACGATGATGGTTAGATTGTTTGGGCTCTGCATCGCAACCGTTGCAAGCGAATTGAGGCCAAAGAGCAGACTTCCATCAGACTCCAGCACCACGACTTTACGACCAGGGAGGGCTAAAGCCAGCCCGAGGCCAAACGGAGTGACCGTCCCCATGCCTGAAAGGAGCAGATTTCCATCTCGGGGTTTGACCATGTCCCACTCTTGCTCGGTCACGCCCAATGTCACCACGACCAAGTGGTCTTGGATCTGGGGCGCCAGCAACTTTAAACAGTCGATTCGCTTCATCTTACGGTTTCGCCGGAAAAAAGAAGAGCCACCGGCCCCAGTGCCGTGTCCAGAGTCTGTGTGGCGTCGCGCACGGCACTCTCGATTTCCGCCTCCTTCCTGACCGTCAAATAGGGAATCCCCAAAACCTGTAATAGAGGCTCTGTGGTACGGCCTATAGGGCGGCCGAAAAAGGCTCGATCGCCCACGTCCCCGCGGTAGCTCATGAGCAGCAAAACAGGAAAACAATAGAGGCGCCCGAGCGCTTCTGTGGCCGACCGAAGGCCGGAATTTTCCATAATGATCGCGGCTCGTTGCCCGCCACACCATGCCCCTGCACAGATAGAAACCCCTTCTGCTTCGTGGGTGACCGGGATAACTTTGAAGTACGGGTCCTTGTCGACCAGTTCGTACACTTCAAACATCCAACTATCAGGAAGGACTGTAATGAAGCGAATCTCGTTTCTTTTGAGAGCGTCAACGACTAAACCTGCCGAGGAAGATCTCATTGGTTTTCCTACTGGTTTCCAGGCCCAACCATAGAGCCATGACGGACGTCCTACGGGGACGCGGGTGAACTTCACTTGCGCTTATAAAGGGCATCGATAAATCCCCTTGAATCAAGCTCTGCAATGAATCTTGTCTCCACGAAGATCTCGGGCTTAACATTTTTAATTTTTGGATCTCGCTCCACGAGCGTGTCCAAGACCGTCCTGATCCCTTCAACGCTCGGGTACTGCTTGCGGGGAAGCATGTCTTCGGCGACCGCCCGGTCGTAGGCCTTTTCCAAGACTTCCCGATCTTTAAGACCTTTCATGTATTTTGCCAAAACTCTTATCCCCGTTTCACGGTCCGTCTTCAGCCGATGAACCGCCTCTAGTTGTGACCTTACGAACCCTGCAATCATTTCAGGTTTCTCTCTAATAAGCTTGCGCGTCGTCACGACGGCAGCGTTCTGGTAGGGAAGACCGAGTGCAGCGAGATCTGCCAGGATATGAAAGCCCTTCTTCTGAGCCGTAAACGTATGGATTGCCGTATAAACCGTCGCCTGCACCTTATTGCTATCCAGAGCCGCCTGACGGCTTAAAGGATCACCGATCTGAATGATCGTGACATCTTTTCCGGGTGCAAGCCCGATTTTCTGCAAGGCGTAACGAGCAATGAACTCACTGGAAGACCCAAACCGGCTGATCCCGACAGCTCCCCCCTTTAGCAGCTCGGGGCCCTTAATTTCGGGCCGACTTACAAGCCACCAATCCAGAGCTACCGTTCCCCCCGCCACGAACACGACGTCGGCTCCGCGGAGATGGGCGTTCACTACATCCGGCCCAGGATTGATCGCAATAGCCGTCTCTCCTGCCAGCAAAGCCATAAACGCTGTGGGCGACGAGGTAAAAAAGACCATATCCACATCCAGACCATTTCTGAGAAAGATACCTGCCTCCTTGGCGATCCATAGGGGCAAATAGTTCGTGCTGATCGAACCGTAGCCGACAGCCACCCTCTCGAGTTTTTGAGCACGCACATTTATGCCGGGCGCTGCCAGAATCAGAACAACGCTGATCACTGCCATCGAGACTGCCTTCATAGCGCCGACCTCCTTCGGAGTAAGACGCCTAAGACTCTGATACACAATTTCCCCTCACCCTTTCCCCGTACGGAAGCTGATTGCGGCGAGCTTGGTAAAGTGAAACTGCTTATGGGTGTCGCGCGGAAGTATGGTGAATTGATGAATCGCGTACTCGTGTTCGTACTTAGAGTGGGCATTCACGCCGTCTAGCGGGAGAATGACCCGGTAGCCGTAAACACGGGTCGCGCTGGAGCTGGTGTAGAGCACCGCTACGTTTGTGAGGGACCCGACAACCACCAGATTCTTTACGCCTCTCTCCGTGAGGAATGTCTGCAGCTCGCCGCCAAAAAATTTGTCAAACGAGTCGGGATAGATGACGGGCTCGGTATCCCGACGCCTCAGCGGCAGCGCCACCTCCTGCATAGGGGTGCCTCTCGTGTGGGCGGAAACCGTGTAGATGATCGGCACCTGACGGCCCCTCGCCCGTTCCAGAAAGTCGCCTACGGGCTTCATCAACTTCGAGCAAACTTCCTTGGGGTCCTGACAGCGCGCGCTCAAATCGAGCACCACAATAGCCGTGGCATGGGCATCTAAGCTAACGGGCTTAGGCTTTGGTTTATTTGGGCCGCCCTTCTTCTCCATGTTTCATTTCCTCCACCAACTCCGTGTTGAGCAAGGCCGTGCACCCCGGGCAGTAGAGCTGCTCAAGCAAAAAATGGCCTGCCAGGTCTTTCATGAGAGGCCCTCCCTTCGCGGGCGGCAACAGTTTTCTTACGCAGCGATTTCTCCAATTCTCTCCCGCCGGGCAGAGGACGCGAGAGCACTTGGTGCACCGAATCCACGCGCCCTCCCTGTTCGTATAAACTTCCAGGTTCTCCCGAAGCGGACGATTCATCCTACCCCTTCGGACCTTTCCTGCCTGAACCTTAGTCGCAGATTTTGAGTCGCGGCCAAGTTCGGCGCAAGGCCGTTCTCATCCAGGATGACCCCGTAGATCTCCTCGGCAGTTTCCTTGGAAATCAGTCCGTTGCTAAAGTCTTCGGCGACCAACTTGGGATCCCTTTCGAGCGGATCACCATACCCGCCGCCGCTCGCGGATCTTATATAGAGAACTCCGTCTGGCTTGAGATCGATCTCGCAATACGGCAACAATTTCCGCCGTCCCCCTAGATCCGCTAAATCCTTCGGATACTTCCGGCTTTCGATGGAATCCCGCACTTTGGACTCTTCCAGAAGCACGAGGAGGCTGGGCGCGGCCGGGTACCCGCCAAAAATTCCCTGTCCCGAGTTTCTTAATCCCGCGACGCCGAAGGCGATAACTTTGATCCTACCTTCCGGCGCATCATGAAGCGCAAGGGCCGCCTCCGCTCCGGATCCTCCAACGAATTTTCCAGCTCCGCTCCCATCCTTGATGTGACGCCGAAATAAATAGAACAAGGGGAAGTTCGATTCGATCCACTCGACATTATGAGCTGTCAAATAACCTCCGGTGTTCATCCCATCCCCATAGGAGGTCGCACCAGCCCCGCTGAGGTCCAATAACGTAGAGACATAGTACCTACCATACTGATTAACCCCCGCATGCCTGGCGAGCCGAAAGCCAAGGCTGAGGGCCATAACTTCCCTCTGCCACTTCTCACTGGTTGCCAGCATCTGCATCAAGACGGAGCTTGACAAATACTGGACGGTCTTCATTCCGGAGGTCGTGTTCAAGGAAACCGGCCCAGGATATCGAACGTTGACCACTGTCCCCTCTGGAGCAATGACCTCTATGGGACCGCAAGCACCGTGATTCCTTGGAAGATCGTAGCCCAGCGTGGTGAGAACAGCTTCAAAGCAGGTGCCGAAGGTAGCATGATAGGGAAGGTTGATACCTCTTTTGGCCTGTTGATCGCTCCCGGTAAAATCGAATACCAAACGATCGCCTTTTTTTCGGAGCGTCAAAACCACGTTCCACGTTTCATCGGTCTGGATGGCGCCGCTGTCCGTCCAGACGCCGTCCGGGATTTCCCGAATCCTTCGTTTCAAGATGGACTCCGAATACCGGATCATCTCGGAGGAGACGGAGGTGATTAATTCTGGTCCATACTGGTCGAACATTTCCCGCATTCTAGCCTTCGCGACATTATTGGCCGCGATTTCACACTTCAGGTCCAGCCCCACCATCACCGGCTGACGTGTCATGTTGATGAGCGTGTCGAAGACATCTTGTCTGAGCGCACCCTTTTCGACCAATTTGAGTCCCGGAATTCTCAGCCCCTCGTGGCAGATCTCCGTGGCCCCGGGAGAGTTTCCACCGGGAGACATCGCCCCGATGTCCATAACGTGAACGAAGGTCGCGCTCCAGCCCATCAGTCGGTCCCTGTAGTGTATCGGCGACACCATATAAATGTCCGACTGGTGTATGGCCGCGAGATAGGGATCATTGAGCAAAAAGATATCGTCTGGGAAAATGCCTCCCTCCTTCCCGAATCTCTCAATGATCCTTTTCACCGCGAACCCCGCGCAGGCGGCGTGCCGAGCCATGGATTCCCCGGCCGACAGGACATCCCCATTAGGCAGATAAAGGGCAGCCATGTAGTCGTGCATTTGCGTCGTATTGACCGTACCTCCCACTCTCTCCAGGGTGGTCCCCATCTCGAGGGTTATCTGGTGAAGCCTGTGGGACAGAATTTCAAATGTGACCGGATCAACGCTGCTTGAAACTGACATCCCGATTGCCTCCTACGCCCCGGCGAGAATCCTCACGTTGAGAAATTCGTCGATCATCGCGCGGTCGTTGGGATTCACAACAATGGTGGTCACGGGGGTCTCGATAATCCCAGGACCGGAGAACTCCGTTCCCGGCGCGAGTCTTTCAAAATCATAGATGTTGGTCGAGACGAAATCTTTCCGCTCTTCGAAATAAACTTCCCTTGTCCCCTTTACGGCGACCTCCGGGTTGGCGCCCTTGTTCATCGAGGCGGATTGAATTTTCGGCTTTTTCAACACCCCGATAGCCGTCACTCTAAAGGTCAGAATTTCTTTCCCTGCTTCGCGATACCCGGAGCCTCTCCCGTAAGCTTTTTCATAAAGCTCATCGAAACGACTGGTCGCTTCCTCTACGTCGTCTTCCGTTATCTCGGATGTCCCCATAGGAAAAGGCACCGTTAGCTCGTGGACCTGATACCGATACCGCATATCGAGGCTTCTTGTGATGCGGACGTCTCCGTCCCCAAAACCCGCGGATCGGAGATCCATCACTGCCTTCCCGAGGAGCGTCGAAAAGTTGGCATTTAAACGGCTTAAATCCGCCGGAACCAGCAGATGATCCGACTTGCCGTATTCGTAAACCACATCCGAGCTGATCAGACCCGTGGCCCCATGCACGGAGGCCGTAACCGGGATGATGACTTCCCCGACGCCCAGCTCGGCCGCATATCGGCTAGCATGTACCGGCCCGGCGCCCCCGAATGCGAAAAGGACAAAGTTCCTCGGATCATGCCCTTTCTCTACAGTCGCCTTCCTGATCAGGTCACTCATGTGCGAATTCGCTATCCGGTAGATACCGCCGGCCGCTTCGACCTCGTCCATGCCGAGCGGCCTGGCGATCTTCTCGCGAATGGCCTCAAGAGCGGCCTCTTTATTCAACCGCATCCTGCCGCCCAAGAAGTAATTTTCATTCAGATACCCTAAAACCAGATCGGCATCCGAGACCGTTGGGTCAGCGCCGCCCAGGCCATAGCATACGGGGCCAGGCTTGGCCCCCGCCCCTTGCGGTCCTACCTTGAGAAGCCCCGTCTCAGGGTCGATCCAGGCAATACTGCCCCCGCCTGCGCCTATGGACTCGACCCAGATCTTACTCGACAGAATACTATGACGGAGTATGACGGGCTTATACTCCCGCTCTATAACGCCATCCCGAATAACACTGACCTTAAACGTAGTTCCGCCCATGTCCGTAGCCAATACGTTTTTCTTGGCGATGAGACTACCCAAAAATTGGCTGCCCACCACCCCCGCTGCGGGCCCAGACTCAATCGTCCCGACAGCGTTCTTACACGTCGCCTCTATCCCCAGCACCCCGCCGTAAGCCTGCATGATCAAGGGCTCTCCACCGAGCCCCTTCTCTTTTAAGACTGTCCGAAGATTCTGAAGATACGCAGAGATCTTCGGTCCAATGTACGAGTTAAAAACAGTGGTCGCTGTTCGCTCGTATTCACCGATAAAAGGCGCGGCTTCGCTCGACAAAGTCACAAAAACGGATGGGCACTTTTGGCGAAATATGTCCGCCAGGGCCTTCTCATGACAACCGTTTGCGACCGACCAGAGAAGACAGATACCGACAGACTCCACTTTCTTGGCTATCAGTCTCTCGACAACTTCTTTAGCTTCCGTCGCATCAAGTGGAAAGAGAATCGATCCTTTGTAATCGACACGCTCAGCGACCTCCTCTATCAGAGGTCGAGGTACAAAAGGCTCGGGCTTACTCAATGCCGATATATGGGCCGCTTCGGTAGGGGCCAACCCCTGTGTGACCAGGCCGCGCATCATAAGGATCGCATCGCCAAATCCCTTCGTCGCCACAAGGGCGGTCTTCGCGCCGGTTCGGGTGATCAGTGTATTCTCGCCGATGGTGCAGGCATGAAAGAAAAACCTCGCCGACCGGATGAGTTCCGCCTCGTCATTCAATCCGATATTTCTAGCGGCGTCCCGCGCCGCATCGATGGCTCCGACCGCGAAATCGTCCGGAGTCGACAATGACTTGCCCAAAGAAACTCTCCCGTTTTCATCGACGACAACGCAGTCGGTAAAAGTTCCACCGATGTCGACACCTACAACGTAGCGCATATTCAACTTTGGCGCCCCTGGTAGCAATGCTCCATCTCGAACGATCCCTTGCCGTCTAAGACGGCCGCGCCAGGACCGCGGCTTGCGCCTCACAGATTCTCGCTTTAAGTGAAGAAGCTTGACCCAGGATGTCTTCCTCATCGACCATCTGGATACGCCTTTGCAACATCAAAGGTTTTCCGTCTACGAAAACGGCTTCAACGGAATCGCCGTTTTCGGCAAACACCAATTGGTTCACTAAATTGTTCATCGGCGAAAGGAACAAGGAAGGCTTCAAAATCACAAGATCCGCCTGCTTTCCTTGCTCAATCGATCCTATGACCTGGTCCAATAGTAACGCCCGCGCACCCCCGAGAGTCGCCATTTCAAACGCCTCCCCCGGTAGAACCCAATTCTCCGGCGGCCAGACGCACCTGGGCATAAGCACGGCCAGCTTCATCTGTTCAAAGATCGAGTATACGGTACCCGCGTTCGCGCTGTCAGTGCCCAAGCCCACGCGCAAACCCGAGCGGATCATTTCCTTCACGCGGGCGGCCCCGCTGCCCAACCTCATGTTACTGGCAGGATTATGAACCACCTTTACGTCGTACTTCCTCAAGAGACCAATCTCCTCATCGTCAAGCCAAATCGAGTGCGCCACAGACAAGCCGGAATTAAGAAACCCTATCCGTTCAAGATGCTTGACGATGGGCTCTCCGTAAATGGACCTTCCTATTTCCGCATGACGTTTCGCCTCCGCGAGATGCGTGTGAATTCCAACGCCAAGCTCCTGCGCAAGCTTCCCGCATAGACCCAACAACTTGTCACTGCACCTTTGAGGCGCTGAAGGCGCCAGCATAAACGCCAGTCGTGAACTGAGCCCAGTCACCCTTTCGGCAGCGGCTCGGGCCGTGTGAATGACATCTTCGGCGCTTGTTGACTGGACTGTCACCCCCTTATTGTCCGGAGATTGGTCCCTGAACGAATACGCCATGACGCCTCTCATCCCCGTGTCCAAAAGAGCCCTACAGGCCGCCTCAACCTTGTCCAATGCATCACTCGGGTAGGCGCTGAACATATCCAAAGCCGTGGTGACGCCGTGGCGAATCAATTCGATGCCGGCCGCACAGTGAAGGAGATAAATCTCCTCCGGGGAAAGATTGGCCAGACTGTCCAGCGCAAAAGTTTTCGCCGACCACGATTCAAATGAGGTCTCATCCCACAAACTTCTTTGAAATATTCCGGAAAGATGTGAGTGCGCGCTTACGAGTCCCGGGATGATAATTTTCCCGGCACAGGATAATTCCTCCGCAGTCCCTCCTTTTTTCATCGACCCGGTTGGCGCTATCCTCGCAATCCGCCCATCTTCCACAAGCAGGTCGTGATCGGATAGCACTTCCTTGCGGTCGTTCATGGTAACAATGGTGCCACATTTGAGTAACAGGGACATGAAACCTCACCTCAAAAATGCCCAAGATCGGTTCTCAGTCACGATCTCCCTACCCGCTGCGCCCAACTTCCCGCACCTACTTCACTACCTCCTTCAGTTTTGCCAGCGTGGAAGGATCCATCCTCAGAAGCCTGCCCACCGTTCTCTCCAGCTCCTCTCCGGTCAGCGGATCGATGTCCAATTTGGATTTCTTGGTGTCCGCAACAAATTGCGGATCCTTCAGCGTATCCACAAAGGCCGCGCGCAGCATCTGCACCCGCTCTTTGGGCGTGCCAGGGGGGAGCACGTAAGGGCGGATAATGGCGGTGATGTCGTGGATACCGGCCTGGATCAACTGGCGCGCCTCGTCGGTTCTAGCCAGGTTGATGGCCAGCGGGACTCTCGGCAACTCCGG
>Ga0154352_1075_pt1 | contig 13120 bp, 9 predicted proteins | sample RifGroA2_FD_115880 | JGI IMG/M metagenome (GOLD analysis project Ga0154352, IMG submission 115880) | Deltaproteobacteria bacterium GWA2_57_13
TCGCCAGGCTCGGAACTCTGGCCAGGGCCGCTTCTCAGATGAAAGTTTCGCCGGCGGCTATTTCCCTTCAGATCAAAAGACTCGAAGCCGAACTCGCAATCAAACTCTTCAATCACCGCCCCAACAAACTCATCTTAACCAACGACGGGGGAAAATGGCTCAAAGTGGCAAGCCAGATCATGGAGGAGCTGGAGAAGGCTAAAGAGATCCCCCCTGGCAACCGGGAGAAGAACCCGCAAAAGATCACGATTTCAATGCGAAACGACTGTGCAAATTTCTTCCCCCCTGCGATTGCACGTTTCGTCAAAGCACACCCAAAGCTGGCCACAACCATTCTGGTCCGCCCCACGGAGACATGCCTATCTCTGGTCATGAAAGGGGAGGCCGATCTGGGTCTGGGCCGTTTTGGAAACGTTCCGAAGGGAATCGACAAAGAGGAGCTGATGGAAAGCTCCCTCATGGCGATTTTTCCTCGTAACCATCCGTTTGCTCAGAAAGCAAAGATCGGCATAAAGGACCTGGCGGCCCACCGCCTGATCACTCCTGCCTCGGGAACTGCCGCCAGGCACACCATCGATTTGGCCTTCTTCAGTGACGGAATTCAACCCCAGGACATCATCGAGGTCAGCGACTGCCGGATGACCGCCGAATATGCCCGCCTCGGCTTGGGAGTGGGATTGGTCCATGATAAGTGCTTCTCTGTGGAGACGAGAAAGATGATGCGATGTGTTGATCTCAGCGGACTTTTTGAAAAGGAAAAGATCTCTCTTATCTACCGGCAAGCAGCTTCCTTTGGACCGATCCACCGCGCCTTAATCGGCACCCTCATCCGATACGCCCGAAAGAAGGCATAACTGCTACCCGATCCTTCCCGCCAAACAAACAACAATACCCTCACTCCACACCCCTCACGGCGCTTCGGATCTCTTGAATATGGGCCTTCTTAATCACCGTTTGCGAACCCGTTAGCGTAGAATCTGTATAGGTAGGGCGCGCGCGGCTCAGAGCATCATAAACGCCATTCAAAGCGGACCGGAGGTCCATGATATGCACCGTCTGAACCGAAGTCGCCCCAGCCGTAAGAGTAGAGTCGGTAAAAGTAATGGCTGAAAGGCTGTTGTTAGACCGGAGTGTATTGATGGCCTGACGTAACTCAGTGATATGGGCGGCCTTTACCAGCGTGACCTGCGCGCTCAGAGGGTCATCCGTGAAAGCCTTGGAAAGAGTCGCCTTAACCGTTATGTTCCCGTTCATCGTCACCGTGCAGGTCCCCGTGCCACCGCACCCTCCACCACTCCAAGCGGAAAATGTGGAGCCGCTGTCCGCGCCGGCCGAGAGAGTTACCGAGCTATTCCGGTCGAACGTCGTCGAACAGGAACTGCCGCAGGTGATCCCGGATGGGCCGCTAGTTATCGTACCCGCGCCTGACCCCGCCTTGGTCACGGTGAGGGTGAAAGCCGGATTAAAAGTGGCGGTGACCGTGATGTTTGCAGTCATGGTGACGGTACACGTACCTGTTCCGGAACAACCTCCACCGCTCCACCCGGCAAACCTAGAACCGGCTGCCGGCGAAGCAGTCAGAGTGACGGAAGTGGCAGTGTAGACCTCAGTGCAGTCGGCGCCACAGCTGATCCCGGCTGGGCTGCTGGTCACCGTGCCGTCACCCGACCCTGCCTTGGTCACGGTGAGAGTAGCAACACCAGTACCTGTAAGCGTTTTCGTCGCCCCGCCTCCCCCGGTGAAAGTGACGTTTCCCATGAAAGTTCCAGCCGAGGTGGGGCTAAAACGCGCCGTGACGGTCTGGCTCGCCCCTGCACCGAGGCTGTAAGAGCCACCGGATACAATGCTGAAAGGGGAAGATGTAGACGCGCTGCCACTCAACGTTCCGCCGCCGCTGTTTTGGACAGTGAAGTTCTTGTCCGCTGTGCTCCCAATGTTCACGCTGCCAAAATCCTGCAAACTTGGGGTTACAGAAATGGCAGGCTGAGGTAATGCAGTATTGACGGCACCGCGGCCTCCAGTCGCAGAACTAAAATAGGCTTCCCAAGCTGCCCGAATCGTATCCAACTTAGTTGTGTCGGCACTAGGTGCCGTGGTGCCCCCGTTGATGAGCAGCACAAAAGCTTGTTTCCAGGTCGTGGTTGAATTGACTCCAGAAAAGCCGCTGCTCGGCGATCGCGCACCCTCGCAAGTTTGAATTTGACCAAGCGCCACATTTTGACGAGTGCCGTTAACAGTTCCCGCAATCTCAGGTGCACTTGCACTGGTTCTCCCGCCAGTGTTGAACGGACTATTGATGAAGAAAAAAGTAGAGACGTCCGCGCTTGAGCGCAGGCCCATGATATATTGATCCAGCGGGCTAAAACGTGAGGTCGCTTCGGTAGTCGTGAAGGTTCCATCTCCGTTATCCTGCCATTTATTCCCCTCCATGTCCGAAGCATCAGTGTCATGAAAAAAGCTCCAGTGGGCAAGGTCCCGTCCCAATAGCAGGCTGCTACATACTCCACCATTATCGAATTCGGTAAAGGCGAGCCACATGTGGCCTGATTCCTGCCCCATAACGTCCAAAGTGCTGTTGGTGCCAAGGCCAGAAACAAGGCTATTGGGATCCGCAGGATAAAGGGAAAGCCGGTTCATGTTGAGAAAGCTCTGAAGCCTGCCGCTGCTTCCACCAAAGGAGGAGAAGTTAGAAAGACCAAGCCCAGTCCCTTGTACGGATTGTCGAACTCTCAGGTGGAACGCGAATGCGTTTCCCATGGCATGGCTGAAATTGCCAATCATAACCAACTGGTCAAACTCGTCGCCATGGGTCTGATAAAATCGGCGCGCCACGGCAGTGACATGAACCAGAGGGCTGGAAGTGGTCCCAAACACCTGCGCTAGCGGCTCGAGAGTAGGTAAAGTAGAAATGGAAGAGCCGGATCCCTGGCTAAAGTTAACCGTCGTGACCAGGGCTTCGTTCGACGCGCCTGGGGAAACCCCTACCAGGTAGCCTCCGCCAGGCGTTGTAGTGACGTTCTGGTAGTTCATCTGGATAACACCGCTGCTGAACAGGACCACCTGAAAGTTGGCGGTCGTGCCGGTGCCGAAAAGAGGCACGTTCTGCCAGGTAACGGTGAGCCGATCCGAAAGAGAATTCGCGAAGACCCCGCCTCCAGAACTTGGATCCCAGTCCTGCCAGAGAACAGCGATCCTCGGCAGCCCCTCTGCCATCTGGACGAGAACTGTCGAAGCATCTCCGAGCGTTGAAACATCTCCACCAGATTGCCCATTGAAATGGACGAAAGCTGAGGTGCTAGCAAAGGTCAAATACCCGTTGGAGTTGATAAAAACGGCGCTGCGGTTGACGCCAAAATAAGGAAAAGTGAAGCTCAAAGCCTGCGAAAAAGAAGCGTCGTCGCCTAAATTGAGATTTGCCCCCAGGTTCATGTCAAAGCTGAGGGCTCCAACGCTGACGGTGTAGCCCCCGCCAGCTGGCGGCGTGAAGGTGAGGGTCTGGTTGTTTAGGTCGAAAAGCTCGCCTGGTTGGAGAATGGTAGGATCGGCCTCGATAACCGCAATGTTGCCGACATCGGTGTCGGCCCGCGAGGGGCTAGAAATCGATACAGCCCAAAGCCCGCATCCAATGGCCCAAATCAGAAGTGAGAATCTTTTCACGCAACGTTCGATCATTTCGGGCCGCGCGAGATGGTACGGGCTTGATCTATTTCCCCGGTAGGGGCACCTCCCATACCGCATCAGAGCCCCAGAGTTGGATAAGGTGCCTCGTCCCATCGACAACCAGCCCCAACACAGGAAAATTAGGGGGGAGTTCTGCCTCCACAGGGCCCCACTCCTCGTTTTCAGAAAGGGAATATAGCCGGGTCCGCATCAGGTGGGAATGAATCGGTTCGTTGAAGGCCAAATATAGGCCGTTGGAATCTCTGGAGTCGTAGGCAAATTTCGGGGGTTTTATCGGCCGTGCCATGGGAAAGGGGAGACCCCGGTTATATTCGTGCCAGCTAGCCCCGCCATCTAGAGTGCGGTAGACGCCGTGCCCAGAAAGCCCGGCATATACTACGTTGAAGTCCAAAGGATCAACTGCCAGTGTATGGATCTCTTCAGGCCGCCCGCCGGCTCTCGCTTCGGGCAATCCGTTGCTCGCCCCAACCCACTGATAGCCTCCATCGGTACTCTTATAGACCCCTTTTCTAGCAGTCGCTAGATAAAGAGTTTGCGGCTCGTTTTTAGCCACCCCGACGGATAAAGGGATCGAGGTGGGGTATGGCAATGAACTCCAGGACCTCCCACCATTCTGACTCTTCCAGAGCCCATCCCTTCGGCCTACAAACAGAACAGAAGAATTTGCTTGACTCACCGCGAATGCAAAGATCTCTTCATTTTTGCCCCCAACAGCCAGTGCCCGCCAGGAACGACCCCCGTTATCGCTGACCTGCAACCCTTGGGCCGTGGCTGAAAAGAGCTTAAGCGGATCAGCGGGATCGCTTTTAACCACAGAAATCCGAGCCTTCGGGGGAGCTGCCTGACTTACGGGAACCTGCTGAGCCCTCAATTCCACACCCTTTTTCTGGCCCAATTTTTGACCCCAGGAAGGACTGGGGAATGCGACCTGGAGTAGTGCAGCCAAGCCAATCAACAAGACAAGCAGTGTGGGCTTGAGCAGATATTGCCAAAGTTTCTTAGGATGGTGGCTCATCGTGTTTAGAACCTTTCACGTAGCGAAACGAAGCCGCAGGTCGCTCCGACCTGACATCGCACAACATGCCTCGTAAATCTATGTTAAGGCAACCTCTCTTTGTCAAGGTGGCCTAAGAGCCTCTCGATCTGCCGCTTCTCGGATCGCCTGGATGCGTTCCACCGGAGTCGGATGGGAGTAGTGGTATGCGGAATACCAGGGATGGGGCGCCAGGTTCGCGAGGTTCTCGACGGCCAACTGGATCAGCGCCCCTTCCATGGGCTTTGCATCCTTTAAGGTCCTTGCGGCGAAAAGGTCCGCTTCATACTCGTGCCGGCGCGAGAGAAAGTTCATGAGCGGCCTAAGGTAAAAGGTCGCCGGACCGGAAACCAGACTGAAAAGAACCAAAGCCCCATGGTACGACGGCTCTGCCAAGCCGAAGGCACGGAACAAGGGCGTGTAGTTTAGAAGCAGGCTTAAAATGTATAGCCCGGCCAATAGCAACACACCCCTGACGATCATCATCCTACGAATGTGCCTCATCTTGTAATGACCCATCTCATGGGCCAGGACAGCGAGTCCTTGCTCGATCGTAAGTTGCTTGAGGAGGGGATCGAAGAGCACAATCCGTTTGGCCTTCCCTAGTCCGGTGAAATAGGCATTGGAGTGGGCCGAGCGCCTTGAGCCATCCATCGTATAGATTCCGCCCGCTTTGAAGCCCAGTTCGCCCGCTAATGCGAAAATCCGTTGCCGTATTTCGCCTTCGGGCAACGGCTCGAATTTGTTGAAGAGCGGGGCGATGAGGGTAGGGTAGACAATGACCATGAGGAATTGAAAGGCAAAGATGAAGAGAAAGGCCCAGAGCCACCAGTAAGCTCCTGCCCTGTCCATCAACCAGAGCACGCCAAAAAGAAAGGGAATGCCGATCACAAAGCCGAGCATGAGGGCTTTGAGCTTATCGGTGAAAAAGAGCCGCAGCGTGGTCTTGTTAAAACCGAAGCGTTCCTCGATTACGAAGGTGACGTAGAGCTCCCCTGGCAGCCCCAAAACCGAGAAAATCGCGGCCACACCAAAGCAAAAGAAGATGCCTGTGGCGTGGGCCCCCGGCGAAAAGAAGCCGCCGGCCGTCTGAGTGAGGCGATCCAGATAAGGGAGCGCGCCGCCAAAAAGAACCCACAGAACGACCAGCCCGTCATAGATCGATTCCCAACGCCGGAACGTCCCCTTAGCGAGCGTGTATTCGACCGATCCTCGGTATACCTCCGGGGTCACCCATCCATCGAAGGGCCCCGGACCGGCCCTTCTCACGGATTCTTGACGCACGTGACTCAGGTTGAGCTCGTTCAGCGCGAACTCGACGAGAAACTCCAACAGAAATAACGTTAGAAAAAGAGCAACGACGATCGTTTCCATGAAAGAGGGGTCGGGATCTCGAAGGCGGGGCCTGAAGAGACGGAATCAGGCATCCGAGGAAGTGGTCAATCCGGCTTTGGAGGCTTCCTCGCCCGATTTCTTGGCCTCCGAAGCTGAAAGTTCCTGGTAGTCAAAGGTGAGTCGCCCTTCGATCTCATCGATCTCCGCCCTGCCACCGTTCTGGAGCCTCCCGAAAAGGATCTCATCGGCCAGCACCCGCTTGATTTCCGTCTGGATCAGGCGGGCCATGGGACGCGCCCCGAAAGTCGGGTCATATCCCCGCTCGGCGAGCCAGCGGCGGGCCTTTGGGGAGAGCTGGAGAAAAACTTTTTTTTCGCTGAGCTGGGCCTCGAGCTCCATGATAAACTTATCCACCACGCGCTCGATAATCTCCGGGCTCAAGGAGTTAAAGAAGATGGTGGCATCCAGGCGGTTACGAAACTCCGGGTTGAACATCTTCTCGATCGCTTCCTTGCCCTTTCCCACATTAGTGCGAGAACCGAATCCGAGCGGCTTCTCGCTCATCTCCCGCGCGCCGGCGTTGGTCGTCATGATCAGGGCGATATTGCGAAAGTCCGCCTTCCGCCCGTTATTGTCGGTCAGCGTCGCGTGATCCATAACCTGCAACAGAATATTGAAGAGGTCGGGATGCGCCTTTTCGATCTCATCGAGCAATAACACGGCGTACGGGCTCCGGTTGATGGCGTCCGTGAGCAGCCCTCCCTGATCGAAGCCGACGTAGCCGGGAGGAGCGCCGATCAGGCGCGAAACCGTATGCTTCTCCATATACTCGCTCATATCGAAGCGAAGAAACTCCACCCCGAGGACGCGGGCGAGCTGCTTCGCCACCTCGGTCTTGCCCACACCGGTCGGGCCCGAGAAGAGAAAACAGCCGATCGGCTTCTCCGGCGATCCTAGCCCCGAGCGGGAGAGCCTGATGGTGCTGGCCAGGGTCTCGATCGCGGCGTCCTGTCCGAACACTACAAGCTTGAGATCCCGCTCCAGGTTCTGCAGCTGCATCTTATCGGAGGCCGACACGCTGCGTGGCGGAATCTTCGCGATTCTCGCTACGATCTTTTCGATGTCTTTGGGGACAATGGTTTTTTTTCGCTTCTCCAACGGTAGCAGCTTGACCTTCGCCCCGACTTCATCAATCACATCGATCGCCTTGTCCGGCAAGCGCCGGTCATTGATGTGCTTGGCGGAAAGATCGACCGCCGCGCGCAAAGCGGAGGAGGTATAGTGAACCCCGTGATGTTTCTCATAATGGGGCTTGAGTCCCTCCAGAATCTTGTAGCACTCCTCGATGCTGGGCTCGGAGATCTCGATCTTCTCAAAACGGCGCGCCAGCGCCCGATCTCTCTCAAAATAGCTCTTATAATCGTGGTAGGTGGTCGATCCGATGCAGCGGAGTTCCCCGGAAGAAAGGATGGGCTTCAGCATATTAGAGGCGTCTAACGACCCTCCGCTGGTTGCTCCGGCTCCGACGACGGTGTGGATCTCATCGATGAATAGGATGGCGTTGGGCTGCTTCTTCAGCCGGTTCAGAACGCCCTTTAAGCGGGCCTCGAAGTCGCCGCGGAACCTGGTCCCGGCCAACAGCCCCCCCATGTCCAGGGCATAGATAACGGCATTCTTGAGGGGTTCGGGGACCCGCCCCTGGGCGATCTGCAGGGCCAGCCCCTCGGCGATCGCGGTTTTGCCCACACCTGCGTCGCCCACGTAAATGGGGTTGTTCTTGCGCCGGCGGCTCAGGACATGAATCGTGCGCTCGATCTCAGCTTCCCTGCCGATGAGGGGGTCGATCAGACCCTGGCGCGCTTTTTCCACCAAATTCACCGTGAACGCCTGGAGCGGGTCCGTCTTCGACGCGGGCTTCGGACTTTCTTCGTCCTCCTCTAACCCTTCCTCCGGGCCCGAGGAACTCTCCTCGGCAACCGGAATCTTGGAGATGCCGTGCGAGATGTAATTGATGATATCGAAGCGCGTGATCCCATGCTGTTCTAAGAGGTACGCCGCGTAGGAGTCCGGCTCGCGGAAGATGGCGACCAACACGTTGCCGCCGTGGATTTCCTTTTTTTCCGCCGACTGGCCATGGATCACCGCCCGCTGCAACACCCGGTGAAAGCCGAGGGTCTGCTGTGGCTCCTGTTTCCATCCCTCGGGCAGCGTCTCCACGTGTGTGCGGAAAAAATCCTCCAATTCCTTCCTCAGCCTGGCGATATCGCCGCCGCAATGGACAATTGTCGAACTGGCATCTTTATCCTGAAGCAGGGCGAAGAGGAGATGCTCGACGCAGACGAACTCGTGACGCCGCCGCCTGGCTTCGGAAAAAGCCAAATTCAATGTCGCCTCTAGCTCTTTGGTGAACATCTCAGGCCTCTTCCATCGTGGACTTTAGCGGGTACTCATGCTGACGGGCCAGATTTTCGACCAGCGCCACCTTGGTCTCAGCGATCTCGTAGGGATAAACGCCGGCCACCCCGATGCCCTTTTTATGGACATGAAGCATGATCTGGACCGCCGCGGTATGTTCCTTGTGAAATACGTACTGGAGGATCTGAACGACAAACTCCTTGGTGGTGTAGTCATCGTTGTGAAGCAGGACTTTGTAAAGAGGCGGCCTCTTGAGTTTCTTTTCGGTCTCGGTAATGACCTCACGGTCAAATTCCGTTTCCCTTCGGCTCATCGAGCTTCCCCCTCGCTGAAACAAAAAACAATTTAACACGCCTCTCCAGGCTCTGCAATCTTCTTCGCCCCGCCAGAGCAGCCATCCAGCAACCTCCCCTTGCGCCCTCCAAGAAAAACAGACATATTTTATCAAAACTGATTATGCTGCGAATCTTAGCGATGTAAACCTGAGGCTGGCTTCGCGTCGGGAGGTGCCCTATGCTGTCCAATAAAGTAAGCGAGATCATGACCACGGAATTGACTGCGGCCGAAGCGTCAAGCACCGTATTCGAGGTCATGGAGACCATGGTGGCGAAGAAAGTCGGGCGCGTGATCATCACGGACAACGGGATGCCGGTGGGGATTTTCACCGAGAAGGATGTCCTCAGACGCGTCATGAACAAGAAATCGGACCCTAAAAAAACCAATATCAAGAAAGTCATGACGAGCCCGATCCGTGCCGTGAGGCAGGACACGCATATCGTCGAAGCGTTGGGGAAAATGTATAGGTCAAAATTCCGCCACCTGCTCGTCCGCGGGGAGAAAGGGAAGATTGTCGGCATGGTCTCCATGCGACGCATACTGAACCTCGCTGTGGAATTAGGCCGGGGCCTCCCGGAGACCCAGACCATCGGCAGCATTATGTCCAGTGAACTCATCACCGTAGATTCCTCTCAGTCGGTCCACGAGACCATGGAAATCATGATCAAGAAGGATACGGGCTGCGTCATCGCATTGGACCATGGAGAACCCAAGGGGATCTTTACCGAGCGGGACGTTTTAAGACGGGTCGCGGTAAAAGCCATTGACACCAAAAAGACTCCTATCAAGGAGGTCATGACCACTGACGTTGTGACCATGTCGCATTCGGCCCTCATTGGGGAAGTGTTGGCCGAGATGTACAAGAGGGGGTTCCGGCACATACCGGTTCGGGGAGACAAAGAGGCGCTTCTAGGGATCGTGGCGATGAGGGATGTTCTAAAGTACGCGAAGGCGCTGGATGTTGACGAGAGCGTGCGTAAGGCCTGGAAAGAAATCGAAAAATTCTGGGAATCCGAGGAGCAGTATACCCCAGGATAAGGCCAGGAGTTTCTTGTCTTTTGTCGCGTTTGTGATAATTTAAATATTAATCTTCGGGTGCGTGATCTACCCGAAAGGAGGGGTGTAACTCGGATATGGAATCGCCGGCGATTAACGATCTCAACATTTGTATAGCAACGGAGAACGGTACGGGGAGCGCTTCCGCCAATAACATCCTTTTTAAAGCCATTTTCAAAATGGGTATCCCCTGTTCGTCAAAGAACATGTTCCCCTCGAATATTCAGGGGCTCCCGACGTGGTATCAGGTTCGAGCCTGCGCCGACGGATACATGGGGCGAAAGGATGTCATCGATGTCATGGTGATGTTCAACGATGCCACGGCGGCAAAGGACATCTACCGCGTCCGTGACGGCGGCCTGATTATCTACGACGACTCGACACCGCTTTCTCCCAACCTGAAGCGCGATGGAGTTCAATATCTGGGGGTGCCGGCCAATAAGCTGATCCAAAAAATTGTTCCCGCCTCTCCGCTCCGGACCAAGCAGAGGAACATGATTTATGTCGGGGCCTTGGCGTACCTGTTCGGCATCAATATGGAGACCATCAAGGAGGTCCTAGAAGATACCTTCGGCAAGAAGCCCGCAGTCATAGAGTCCAACCTCATTTGCATCGAGGCCGGCTACAACTACATGAAGGATAAAGGTTTCACCCAAACTATGGCTCGGTTGGTCGCCATCCCCAACGGGAATAAGGGGAAAATCATCACCGATGGCAATACGACCTGTGCGCTTGGGGCAATATTCGGCGGGGTTGCCATCGTCTCCTGGTATCCGATTACCCCGTCGAGTTCGCTCGCGGAGGCCATGGAGTACTACTTCCCCAGGCTGCGCAAGACGAAAGAAGGCAAAGCCACCTATGCGATTGTTCAGGCGGAAGACGAAATCTCTGCCGCCAGCATGGTGCTTGGAGCAGGCTGGGCCGGAGCCCGCGCCATGACCAGTACCTCAGGCCCCGGACTTTCACTCATGAATGAGTCCATTGGCCTTGCCTATTTTGCCGAGATGCCGGGTGTCTTTTTCATCATCCAGCGCGGCGGGCCCTCGACCGGGCTGCCCACGCGGACCCAGCAGGCCGATATCCAGCTCATGTACTACGCTTCCCACGGGGACACACGCCACATCATCCTGATCCCTCACGACATGAAGTCGAGCTTTGACTTTTCCCGGCGCAGCTTCGACCTCGCCGAGAGGTTTCAGACCCCTGTCTTCGTGATGATGGACCTGGATCTCGGGATGAACCTCTGGTCCTCAGATCCTCTGGTACTGGTAAAGGAGCCGTTCGATCGCGGCAAGCTGGTCACGGCAGAGCAACTGGAGCAATGGGAGAAGCAGGGGAAGAAATTCCGCCGCTATTTCGATGCGGACGGAGACGGGATTCCGTACAGGACAATTCCAGGGAATATGCACCGGCATGCCGCCTACTTCACCCGCGGCTCCGGTCACGACTCAGACGCGCACTATTCCGAGGACGAAAAAGATTACAAGGAGACCCTCGACCGGCTGCGGCGGAAGTTCGAAACGGCACGCAAATATGTCCCCGAGCCCATCATCGAGACGGCTGACGGCGCCAAAACCGGCGTCATCTGCTTCGGCTCGAGCTACGAGCCAGTCCGGGAGGCGCGTGACCGGCTGCGCCTTTCAGGCGTCAAGACCGACCACCTCCTGCTCAGGGCGCTCCCTTTGACCGAGGAAGTAAGAGAATTCGTCGCGGCCCACGACCGGGTCTATCTGGTGGAGCAGAACCGCGACGGCCAGATGGCGGCGATTTTCAAAGAGGAATGGCCGGAATTGGGCGCGAAGATCGGCAGCGTGCTCATCTATGACGGCCTCCCCGTAACCGCGGGAGAGATCGTCCGGCAGATCAAAGCCCACGAAGCCAATCTCAGGGAAAGGGTAGGAGAATGGCGGGAGAGAAAGTTAATCGCATCAGTTTGACAGAGAAGGACTATCAGGGGGCCCCCACCACGATGTGCCGGGGGTGCGGCCACGATGCCATCTCGGCATCCGTCATCCGGGCCTTCTTTGAAAGTAGCGTTGACCCGCGTAAGGTCATTAAGCTGAGCGGCATCGGTTGTTCCTCAAAGACGCCCGCCTATTTTATCAGCCAATCTTTCGGCTTTAACGCGGTCCATGGAAGGATGTCGGCAGTAGCCACCGGCGCCAACCTGGCCAACCACACCCTGATTTCCATCGGCGTATCCGGGGACGGGGATACTGCCGCGATCGGCTTGGGAAACTTCTGTCATATGATGCGGCGCAACGTGAATATTACCTACATCGTCGAGAACAACGGAGTTTATGGATTGACGAAGGGACAGTTTTCTGCCACCGCTGACAAGGGCTCGGTGATGAAGGGCGGAAAAGTCAACGATATGCCTGCCATCGATCTTGCCGAGCTGGCGATCGTCATGGGCGCCACCTATGTGGCGCGGAGCTTCTCCGGCGACCGTAAGCAGCTCGCCCCCCTGATCCAGGGCGCCTTGGCGCACAAGGGGAGCGCCATTCTGGATGTGATCAGTCCCTGCGTTACGTTCAACAATCACGAGGGCTCAACCAAGAGCTTGAAGTACGTCAAAGAGCACCTCGACCCGATTCATGATGTAGACTTCATCCCTCCGTATGAAAACATCGAGGTCGACTATGAGGAGGGGACAGATCAGGATGTCGAACTGCACGACGGATCACGCATCATCCTGCACAAGCTGGGGAGAGACTATGACCCCTCCAACAAAATGCAGGCCGTAGCGGCCATCCATGCAGCGGTCGCCGAAGGGAGATTCCTTACCGGCCTGATTTATTACGATCCCACCCGGCCAGAGTTCATCGAGGATCTAAACCTCTGCGAGACTCCATTGGCCGAGCTGGGGCAAGACATGCTTCAACCCCGGGCAGAGCTGCTGGATCAGATCAACGCCGAGTTCATGAAATAGCCCTTGAACGGCTTGAACAGTTTAAACTGTTTGAACGGTTCAAATCGTTCAATCAGTTCAAAGTTCTAGAGTCCGGCGGCTTTTCTCTGTTGTAAACCTTCCCACGTTGCCATGACCTCATCGGAGGAGGCCACCAATCCGAAGTGGCGGCGGATATTTTCTAACGTGTTCGCGTGGAGCGTGCCATCGTACGCCGCGGAACAGTCTTCGATTAGCGTGACGTAATAGTCGAACGTGTAGGCGTCCCTGGCCGTCGTCTCCACGCACACGTTGGTAGCCACGCCGGTCACTAAGACGCTCTGAGTGCCCTTGGCTTTGAGGACCGTATTCAG
>Ga0154352_1089_pt1 | contig 12660 bp, 12 predicted proteins | sample RifGroA2_FD_115880 | JGI IMG/M metagenome (GOLD analysis project Ga0154352, IMG submission 115880) | Deltaproteobacteria bacterium GWA2_57_13
TCCAAGAGAACCACATGGGGTTTCAATTCACGAGCTTTCAGCAGAGCATCTCCGACTTTTTCCAGCGAGGCTACGATTTCAAGATCTGCCTGCCCTTGGAGCATGGCTGTCAAGCTGTCCAGCAGAAGCCGATTATCTTCGATGAGGAGCAGCCGTATTTTTTCCATAAGCTGGGTCGTAGAAGAGATCGACACGCGAGAATATTTGCGGATTCACCTGTTTGCGCCCCCGTCAACGGCGCAATCGGCCGAAGCCCAAAAACAGAGCACTCACTTAAAACCGCAAGTTCTTTTCAATACTCGCGGTGCTTTTAAAAGGCAATCGTCCGAAAGGACAAAAAAAGAACTAATTCCTTCGATTAGAGTCGGAGTGAAATCGCGGTGTTGGCAGGAGAGTTATGAAGCGGTGAACGTTAACCCATGCACAAAAGTCATTTTTAATTAGTTCGGCCATCAACTGCGGCTAGACTTACTAATTCCTTTACTGTGAGCATAGGTGGCTATCTCCAGGCGTGTGTGCAAAGCCAATTTCTCGAGAATGTTATGGATGTGGCTCTTTACTGTGTGAACCGCTATATGGAGCCGCTGAGCAATCTCCTTGTTGCTCAATCCTTCCGCAATCACTTCAATGATTTCCCGCTCACGCCCGGTCATACGTACGGACTCACTTAATTGCGCCTCTCCCATTCTGCCCGTATGCTCAACAACACGGGAAAAGAGCGAGTCAGTCAAGGAAGGCGGGAGAACCTTATTCCCTCGGGCGACGGATCTGACGGTTTTTAGAAAATCTCTCAGCGTTGCGTCTTTGAGAATGAACCCTGAAACCTCTAACCGGATGAATTCTAAGACATCTTCTTGTAAAGGCATAAAATTCATCACGATCATTTTCGCCTCCGGGACTTGCTTCCTAAGCGCCTCCGCCGCATGAAAGTCTAATCCTAAAAGAATCACATGGGGTTTCGATTCTTGTGCTTTGTGGAGGGCGTGTTTTGTGCTCTCCACCGCGGCTACTACTTTGAGACCGCGTTGCTTTCGTAGGATGGCGGTGAGACTGTCTCGCAAAAGCCGATTATCTTCGATGAGGAGTAACCTGATTTTTTCCACGAACCAGCCCTGTTTGATAATCAGAGACGTCCTATCATCTTGATAGCAAGAACGATTCGCGTCTGCCGGCCTAAAAGGTCAAGCAAAACCGCGACTTGGTCGATTCCCTTCATCTCGCGCTCAAATATGGCATCGAGCCCGGAAAACGGCCCTTCCCTGATCTTAACTTGATCGCCGGGCTTGTAGCTCCTCGGCTGAATGTGAGCACCCAAAGATAACGAGTTTCCACGCGACGGCGCGACCTAAGCCAGGAAAGAAAAACTTCCAACTCGAGTCCTTTAAGCCTCTTCTCAACTTCGCGCTCTTTTCGGGGCTTAGTCCGGATCGTGTACTACCGTAGCTCCTCTTCTATTTCAAGCATCGCTTGAGCCACTCGCAAAGTCTCTACGGTCTTTATTGGCAAAATCTCGGGATTCTGCTCGGGACACCAGCCGCGCAGGCTCTAGCAAGAGCTCTACTCCATGAGGCGCCCCACCGTCTTTAAAAAGCTTCTCAAGCCGTCTGATGGCCAAGGCCACAGCTGCCGCCTTGACTCCGAGGAGCGCTCCGATTGAGCGTAGGGGCAGGGTCGTTCGCCGCCGAATAAGATACCTCGCCATATGCCTTGCCAGCGCCTTTCTCCGTTTCTCATCCAACCCCGAGATATCCTCACCGTCTAGGAAGGCGATTACGTCCCGAAGGATCCTCTCCGCCACCTTGAGTCCCGCTTTCTCTCCGTGAAGCTGAAAATGCCGATCTTCGGACAAGACCCTTTCGGCAAAATCCTCTGGGCCGATGATCTGCTGAGAGATGACCGCCACCGGGTAGGCATTTTCTCTCGAGCTTCCCCTTTCCGCGAAGTCCTGATACTGCCTTCGCTGCTCTTCCAGGCTCTCTCCGAACTGGGCCAAACAGTGGCGGTTTCAACGAGATCTGATCGGCTGCGTCCCAGATAGATCCGGTAACTGCTCCACGGGTAGTCCCGGCGCTATTTTTCCCGTATGCGTTGTCCGCGGATTTAATTTTTCTGCTTGGTTCCGGGAAATAGCCCTTGCCATTTTTTTTAGAATATGCAGAGTCTGCTAAGGAAAAGGCAAGGATGATGCCAACGGTGAGGAGAGAAGCGGCGTCGCTATGTGGTTGGAAAATCAGCGGATTTCTGGTCGCTTTTCTCGGAGTGGTTCGGTGATATTTGGCCGATCGGGCACATGTGGCCGATATTTTAGCAGGGCCAGCGGAATTGAGATTTTGCTGGGGAAGAAACGAAGATACCAGGTTCTGTTGCTGCGGCACCTGACAAGCGATGCCTGGGTCATCTCTCACCCTCAAGTAAGGGGTCTTGACCCCATGAGTCGCAATCACTTCCTGACCACATTCGATCCGCAACGTATCTCCCTTCAGGATGGTCCAGACCCTGCGGCCAATGTAGCGATCAGGAACCCGGTAAAACTGCCCGTAGCAGCTGATATGGCCTGCTGGGCTTCTTGCCGTAGAGTGGTTCGATATGTCCAGACGGCGCGTTAAGTACAGATACTCAGGCTCCCCATGCAGTTGATGGGTCTTAAACTGGTTACTGCGATCTGAAAGTATGGCCTTAGGTAACCCCCCGCTGGCAAAAGCCTCATGTAACACCATGAAAACATTGGAACGACGCGTCACCCCAAGCCTTGAAGCTGCTTCCTGCTTCGTTACCTTTCCCGCCAGAATCTCCTGAATGAGTTTTTTCTCTAGCATCCGTCTCTCTTTCTCCTACATGAGCCACCCTCCTCGACTTCCTTCTAGGGCAGACACCAGGACAATTGAGATACGGAATTTGAGGACAACTGAGATACGGGATAACACTCTCGAGAAAAAAGTCCCATCAATTTTCACAAGACCCCCTCCTTGCCGAAGAAGGTAAAAGCAGGTAAGTTCTTGATTTCAAATACGTGCCGGAGTGGCGGAACGGCAGACGCGTCGGACTCAAAATCCGATGGAGGCAACTCCGTGGGGGTTCAAGTCCCTTCTCCGGCACCATTCTCCATCTGGAAATTCTCAACCTGCGTCGATTTTACAAAATCGAAAGTCACTGTTAAATCTTCTGCACCCTTGCCTTCCACTCGTTCTCTCGCTCCATGAACTCTCTCGAAAAAATGCCCTGAAACTTGTTGTCGTCACGCATGCTCGCGCTTTGCGCATCGAGATTGACAGCTCCCGCTCGGCGGGACTAGACTACGTTCCGCTTTGATGCCGGCGGGGTGGAGCGTAAAAACCTGGAGGCGCGAAAATGGGCAGCTATGGTAGAAATATCTCCGTCGTTTTGGCCGTCACTCTTTTTGTGGCCGGGCTTATTTTAGGGCCGGAAGGTGTAGGCAGGGGGGCGACCCCCCAGAAGGCAGAGCCAGCTAAATCTCCTGCGTCCAGAGATCCCTTGGTTCCTCTGAGGGTCGCCTATAGCGCGATAACCGTGAATCAGGCTGTGCCCTGGATCGCTTATGACGCTGGTCTGTTCAGAAAAAATGGCCTGGAGGTCGAACTCATCCACGCCAGCAGTATTACAGCTATGCAGGCCCTGTTGGCAGGCGAGGTGTCGGTTGCGCAGTCGGTGACAGATGCGTGCGTGAGCGCCAACCTCAACGGCGCGGACACGGTATTCATGGCCTCCATTCTTGACAAACCTCTCTACAGCTTCATCGCCAATCCGAAGATCAAGACACCGCAGGAACTCAAGGGAAAGAGAATCGGCGTCACTAGGTTTGGAAGCACGCCGGACGCCCTGACCAGGGCGGTGTTGAGGATGTGGGGCTTGGACCCGGTGACGGATGTTACGTTGGTGCAGCTCAACGAAATGGGGCTGCTGGTTACAGGTTTGGTTAACGAGGTCATCGATGCGGCCTCGATCTCGATTCCGAACAACATCCGCGCAAAGAACCTCGGCTTCGTCGAGCTTTTTGACCTGGCCAGGATCAATAAGACGTACATCACAGGAAGCGTGGTGACGACAAAACGATTTATGGAAAAACGCAGGGACGTCGCTAAACGCTTCATGAAAGCCTACTTGGAAGGGATCAAGAAATACCTGGATGATGAGGAGTTCAGCGTTAGGGTGATTCAGAAGTGGACGAGGATGAAGAATCGGGATGAGGTGAGAGAGGCCTACGCTGTGCAGGCACGGAATATGCTAAAGGTCCCGCGCACGCCCCTGGAAGGCGTCAAGACGATTCTTGAGGGGATGGAAAAGATCCCCGCTGCCAAGACGGCGGACCCGAGACGGTTCACGGATATGGGTCTGATCGACGAGCTGGAAAAAGAGGGCTTTATAAAGAGGCTGTATAATGATTAAGAAACAAGGTTCATGCGAAACATTGGGGGGGGTTCTATGTACCAAACCAACATGTATGAAGGTATGCTGGCGGAAACCGTCACGTATCGCGGGGCCAATGGGGACGTCATCAATGCTTACTTTGCCCGGCCTCTGGGCGCCGGGCCGCTCCCTGGGATGGTCGTGATCCACCACGCGCCCGGCTGGGATGAATGGTACCGGGAGTGCACGCGCAAGTTTGCCCACCATGGCTACGCGGCGATTTCTCCCGATCTCTATTTCCGCGAGGGCCACGGCACGCCTGAGGATGTAGGGGCCAAAGTGCGGGCGGCGGGAGGCGTCCCGGACGATCAGGTTGTGGGCGACGTCGAAGGGGCGATGCGCTACCTACGCTCGCTTCCCTTTGTCAACAGCAAGGTGGGCGTCTTTGGAACCTGCTCCGGGGGCCGGAACGCATTCTTCGTGGCGTGTCGCGTAAAGGGCTTCGACGCGGCCGTGGAGTGCTGGGGCGGGCGCGTCGTAATGTCAAAGGAGGATCTCACGCCCAAGCAGCCTGTTGCCCCGATTGACTACACCAAAGATCTCTCGTGCCCGCTCATAGGTGTCTTCGGTAACGAAGATAAGAGCCCCTCGCCGGAACAGGTGAACCGGCACGAGGAGGAACTCAAGAAGCACCGCAAGAACTATGAGTTTCACAGGTATGACGGAGCGGGTCATGGCTTCTTCTACTATGACCGGCCGGCGTATCGGCAGGAGCAGGCGGTGGACGGCTGGAAGAAGGTGCTCGCCTTCCTCGAGAAACATCTCAAGGCCTAGCCTTTAATTCCGTACGGAAAGGAACCAGATATGTGTACGATGATTGCGAAGCAGGTGGCGATTGACGGCAGCGGTAAAGGCAAGGACGGATGGTTCGACGTGCGCCAGCTTAACGTGTCGTACGACCATCCCTACAACATGCCTTTGGAACATTCGCTGAACATCGACTTTGTGAACGAAGCTAAGGGTCCGGGAGCCCGAGTGGCAGTGGAGTTGACTCCGGAGGCGGCACGGAAGTTGGTGCAGACCATCCATGAGATATTGGCCCAGGCCGAGGCAGGTGGATACCTGGAGGATAAAGTCAGGCGTGAGGCTTGAGCCGCGAGGCGCGAGAAGGGAAACTATTGCCTGTTGCCTCCCGCCTATTGCCTACGCCTTCAAATGGCAGGCCGCCTCTCATACCATCTCGCGTGCTGCTGGTAGGTATAAGCCGCTTGCAACACCGTAGGTTCGTCAAACGGCTTGCCTAGGAGCTGAAGCGCTACGGGAAGATCGGCCTGGGTAAATCCACATGGAACGGAAATCGCCGGAAGTCCCGCCAGGTTGAAGGGGGCGAGAAATTCCGGGGCTACATGTTTGTAGAGGACATCCAGCGGGTCGCTCTCTTTGACGGTGGGGGCGGGCCCAGTCTGAGCCGGCAAAGCTAACAGGTCCACCCTGCGGAAGATCTCGGCAAACTCCCGCCTGACTCTGCTGCGGATCCGCTGGGCCTGAATATAGTCCGCGCCGCTTGTCAGGATGCCGAAATATAATCTCGCCCGCCGCGAAGGCGCGGCGGTCTTGAGAAGCGCCGGGAGATCGCTTCGGTGGGCCGTGAAGTACTCGTTGTAGTAGATCACCGCGTTCGCGATCGTAGCGAGCTTAAGTGTGGGGAGCGAGACTTCCTCGACACGCGCTCCCAACGACGCCAGCTCCCCGACCGCTTGATCGACGAGGGTTAGAATCTCGGGGTCGGTACGCACCCGGCACTCCTCGATGTAGTGGCGGGGAATACCGATAACCGTCCCTTTCACATCTTCTCTCAGCGCCGCGGCATACTCAGGGATCGGGGCCTGGATGGAGGTGGGATCCTTCGGATCGTAACCGGCCACCGCCTGGAGCACGTGGGCCGCGTCCTCGACGACCCGGGTCATGGGGCCACAGTGGTCCAGCGACCAACTGAGTGGCGCGAGCCCATGCCGGCTGATCCGCCCGTAGGTCGGCTTCAGCCCCACGATCCCGCACAAAGAGGCAGGATTTCGGATCGAGCCGGCGGTATCCTCGCCGATAGCGGCCAGACACAGGCCCGCAGCCACGGCCGCGCCGGCGCCGGTGCTCGACCCGCCCGGGATATGGTCGAGATTCCACGGGTTGCGCACGTCAGGCAGCTCGCCCGGAAGCCCGCTCATCGCGAGCTTGCCGAGCATGACGGCTCCAGCCTCCCTCAGTTTGTGGACGGCGGTGGAATCCTCTGAGAGCCGAAGGTCCCTTGAGTCTTTGTTCCGTATCGTAGCAGGCGCCCCATGGACATCTAACTGGTCTTTGACAGCGACAGGAATGCCGTGAAGCGCTCCCCTGTAGCGGCCTTGAAGAATTTCGGCCTCGGCGACGCGCGCCTCCGCCAGGGCGCTATCCGCCATGAGATTCAAATAGGCGTGGAGTTTTCCGTCAACGGCCTCGATGCGCTCGAGGATCGCACGGGTCAACTCGACCGGAGAGAGCGCACGACTCCGGATGAGCGTTTGTGCTTCGTGAACGGTAAGATGGTAGAGCGGCTTTTCTTCACCGGCCATCGCGGCAGCCCTTTACTTCGAGCCCCATTCAGGGTGAAAGGTGGGCGCGATCTCCTCGTCTCCGAGGTCAACGGAATGAAGCGCCTTGAGCGCCGCCATGTACTTGTCAATGAGTTCCCCGAAGCGCTCTAGATCGCCTTCTTTGGGCTCAAGACCCGCTTGCGCCAACAACGTGGCCAGCGTCTGCTCGGTCAGCTTCTCCATCTCTGCCCCCTCTCACCTAAAAGAAGGTTCGGCAAGTTTCCTTTGCTGGTGCGTGCCAGTCTATCTCCGGTCCCAGACTCGGGTCAAGCTTGCTGCGGCTCTATTGCAAGCCAAACGCTCGTATACCGGGGGACATGGCAAGGCTCAGGACTGGCCAACCCACAGTCGATATGGTATTCGAAAGCCAGGGAGGCAGGAAATATGTTTCTAAAAATACGTTTCCCGGCTGTCCGGACACGGTTGATCTCGCTGATCATCGGGATCGCCGCTGTTGCAGGTACGGCACACGCATCTACGCACGATTTCTATAAAGGCAGGACGATTCGTATGGTAGTGGGTTTTTCGCCGGGAGGGGGCTTTGATACTTACGCCCGGGCGATAGGGCGCCACCTGGGGAGGCAGCTCCCGGGTACCCCGACCGTTATCGTGGAAAATATGCCTGGGGCTGGAAGCCTAATTGCAGCCAATCATCTCTATAGGGTCGCCAAGCCGGACGGGCTCACCATCGGCCACTTTATCGGAGGCCTCTTCCTTGGCCAGATTCTGGGGCGACCGGGGACTGAGTTTGACGCGCTCAAGTTTGAGTACATCGGCGCGCCGGTAAAAGACACACCCATCTGTGTCTTTACCAAGGCGAGCGGTGTTATCAGCATGGATCAACTCTGGGCTACAAAAACGCCAGCAAAAGTAGGCGGCACCGGGCCGGGCGATCCCACTCATGATCACCCGAGGATCCTCAAAGCGGCCCTCGGGCTTCCCATCCAGCTCGTTGCCGGTTACAAAGGCACCGCGGATGTCCGGGTCGCTGCGGAAGGCGGCGAGGTCGCGGGTTCTTGTGGTTGGAACTGGTATTCCGTCAAGGCGATATGGGGCAAAGCGGTAGACGCGGGTGATGCGGTGGTTGTGCTGCAGATGCTGCCGAAGCCGCACCCTGACCTGCCGAAGGTCCCGCTAGCCATTAACTTCGCGAAAACAGATGAGGCGCGACAGCTGATCCAGGCAGGTATTCATGATATGAGCGCAATCATCCGCCCGTTTGCATTATCACCGGGCACGCCGAGCGATAGAGTGCGACTCCTGCGCGAGGCGTTCATGAACACCATAAGGGACCCGGAGTTTGTGGCTGAGACCAGGAAAGCCAGGCTCGATGTCGATCCGGTGGGAGGCGAGGAAGTTCAAACTATAGTGGCCCGACTATTCAAGCTTGGTCCTGATGTCGTGCAAAAATTGAAGGAGATTCTTGGATAGAGACATCTGGAGCGAATCTCAGAGGGTGGGGCCACCGATGGCGGCCAGTTGTGTACGCTTGATCTTCGAGACGCATCCAACGGGGTGAGGGGCGCAGCGAAGTTTTGACTTTCAGTGGAGCCCCAGGCGGGCGGTCTTTACTTCATTTCGAGAAATTCGAGTCGGACGCCCTCAGGACCCTCGAAAAAGCAAACCTTACGCCCATCGGGCAACGTCCGTTCTTCCAGTATCTTAACGCCACTGGCCTTAATCTTTTCGACCTCTCGGGCAAAATCGTCGGTATCGATCGCCACATGCTCCAACCCGTAGTGCTGTTCCAGGCGCTGTCCTTCGATATATCCGGTCACGTTTAAGGGTACTCCGTGCAGGTCGAGGCGAATAGTGGGGTAGCCGTTGGGATTCTGCGTTTCCGACACGACTTTGGCACCCACGAACTCAACGTACCACTTTGCCGTCTTTCTCGGGTCCGGGGTCTTCAGATGAAGGTGATTAACTCTGAACGCCATTTTGCCCTCCTGTTAAGCGACACGGTGATGGGTAACATATTTACCCTGCAACCCCGGCGGAATTCAACCATGCTACAAGAGATCAGGCGTGAGTTTTGACCTATGGGTCCAGGCGGGCTAAGATACGCCTCATGCCCGCATCCTTGCAAGATCGGAGAGCGCATAATATAAGCTTAAAGGGACGCACGGATACATGTTCGATCGTTTTTAAACCTTCTTGCTGCTCAAAAACCCTTCCCAGACAGGCTACTCACGCAATTTCAACGACGTAAATTTCAATCACTCTCAAGCTTAAAAACGGTTCTCGGAATAAGTGCGTAATCGCGTAGAAATAGACCAAACCCAGACCAACCGCGGCACGATCCGGCCCTGGTCGTCATTGCTCTTCCGGGATTTCAGTCTGATCTGGGGGTCAAGCGTCCTGACCGCAATAGCGGTGCAGATCCGTAACGTCTCCAGCCTCTATCAGGTCTACGAGCTTTCGGGCTCGCCTTTCCAGTTGGGTCTCACGGGCTTTTTCCAGGCCCTCCCCTTCGTGCTCTTCGGTCTCTTCGCTGGCGCGGTGGCGGATGCTTTGGACCGAAAGAAACTCATCCTGGTTACGCACTGCCTGCACCTGGTGCCCGGCTTGGCCTTAGGTTTCCTGACCATCACAGGCACAATCCAGGTCTGGCATATCTATCTCTTTGCCCTGGTAAGCTCGCTCGTGGATGTCTTTAGCTGGCCCGCCCGCTCCGCCCTGATCCCGCGCCTGGTGCCTTCGTCTCATCTGATGAACGCGGTAACCTTGAACACTATGGTCACTCAGAGTAGCTTTCTCGTCGGCCCGGCCATCGGGGGAGTGCTGATCGATCGCATCGGCCTGGCTGTCACCTATTTCTCGTGCGCAGTCCTGATCGGTCCAGCCATTCTCTCCGTTCTCGCGGTGCGTAGCTCGGGCAAGCCGGAAGGCAAGCGACGGCGCATAAGCCTTGGGAGCATCGTCGAGGGAGTAGAGTTTATCTGGGCGGAGCGCATCATTCTGTCTCTGTTCCTGCTCGACTTCGGCGTCGTCGTGGTTGGATACTATCGTCCCATTTTACCCATATTTGCGAGCGACGTTTTTAACATGGGGGCAACGGGCCTGGGGACCCTTTATGCGGCGCCTGCGGTGGGCTCCCTGCTGGGCTCGACAGCGCTGCTTATGGCCGGGGATATCAGGCGGAAAGGCGTCTCGGTGGTGGTCGCTGCCCTCTTCTTCGCGGCGAGCCTCGCTCTTTTGGGAATCTCAAAGTGGTTCTGGATGGCGGCGGCGGCGGTAATCGTTCTGGGCTTTACGGACGCCATCAGTGTGACCATGCGCCGCACGGTGGTGCAGCTTCTCGCTCCAGATGGGATGCTCGGAAGGGCTTCGAGCCTCATAACTGTTTTCTCTCAAACGACCAACGCCCTGGGGGCATTGCTCGCCGGAGCGGCCGCTCAGCTGTTCGGAGCGCCGAACGCCCTCCTGCTGGGCAGCGGCCTCTGCCTCATCATGATCATCGGCATTAACCGGGCCATTCCTCAACTCTGGCGCTACCGCTCGTATTAGGACCTGGGTGAAAAAAGAGCAGTCCCTTAACTCGGAGAGGCAATTGAAGGCATGAGACGCGACGAGGATCTCATCGAGGAAATCAACGCACTGTGGCTCCCCGTCTATCCCTTTATGGCCGACCATGTGGTGGCGGCGTCAGGCGTGCGCTCCGGCAAAGTCCTCGATTTCGGTCCGTTCGCCGGCGGGATAGCCGTGAGCCTTCTCGCAAAAAACTCGAACTTCCACGCCAAGGTGGTGGATGAATCCGAGCGCGTGCTGCGATCGGCCGCGCAGTGGGCTCGCGAGAAAGGCTGCGCCTCACGGCTGGCCGTTCACAGGGCACCTATCGAAGCGATCCTGGAGCCCGACGGGTCGTTCGACCTCGTGACATTAAGAGGCGCTTTTTTCTATCTCACCCCTTCACTTCTGCGCGAGGTCAAGCGGGTGCTTCGCCCTGGTGGGTTCGGATGGGTGGGTGGAGGCTACGGACCTTTGACCCCGAACGAAGTGATCTCACCCATTGCCGATCTCTCCCGGCAACTGAACGAGGATCTCGGCAAAACAAGAATTACTGATGAGGAGGGCGAGAGATTCCTCAGCAGCGCGGGGCTCTCCTCGTGTGCCAGAATCTCCACCGAGGGCGGATTCTGGATCGAGGTGATCGGCTGATGCAGGCTGCGTCGTTCCGATCAGCCTAGCGATTTGACCTCTTTTTGCGTCTACGGAGGGGGCCCGGAGGCCAGTCCGTCCACAGGGCTTCTTTTGGGGGTCGTCGTTTTGGGCGTCGGGTCTTGCATTACGACAATGTATGATTGCAAGACCTGTCCCCCTTTACTCTCACATCTGTCAATCTGTCAAGCTTGACACCTATTGACTGATTCCAAGGAGGGAAATCAAGAGAAGCCCAAATCCCCCACGCTTGACAGTGGAAGTCATATCAACGTTATGGGTGAGAGGCGCGGTCCGCCGCGTCCGTGTCAACCCAATGGTTAGCCAATCTCTCACCTTTTAACGTGTAGCAGCCGTAAGGGCACGCTCCACCTCGCGTGGAAGCGTCAATAGGACGAAATAATCTGCGGGGTAGAGGTAGTCCTCGCCGGATTCGTCAATAACCCTGATGTACTTATCCTTGGCGGCGCGTGCATCGGGAAGAATCTGGTAAACCTTCCTGATCTCTAGATCTTCAGCCCCTTCGTTCCGGACACAGATCGCAAACTGCTTTTTCTGGTGCTTCATGTGTGCTAATCCAAGAATTCCTTAATCTTAAATTTCACTTTCCCAATCCCGTGGGCTTCATACCAGTGTATCTCAGCTCGATGCACTGCGCCACTTCTTAGGCGAACAGTGGCCGTTCCCTTCAGTTTTCGCCAACGACCAGTCCCGTAGCGTCTCCGAAGCCGCGAAGTTGAAGTTGGGGTCAGAAGTTGAAGTTGGGGTCAAGTCCGCTCTTGGCTCATCTTTAATACTGTTGTCCTTCCCCGCATCGGCCCTTATATTCCTTCTTCTACTTCCGGCACTACTCCACAAAGCAGAAAGCCCGGCTGAAAAGAACCAGTCCGGGCGGTGATGCCAAACCAAAGATGTGACAGGATCGGGAGACCCAGCCGAGGTTATTTTCACGAAAAATAGGGCAGATTGAGGACGGGCGTCAAGGGCAAAGAACAGGCAGTGGCATACAAGGAGCCGCCCGTCAGATTGTTTAGAGTGTTCGCTCCACTGCGTCGCAGCGCAGGGGCCTGTTCTGGGAGGCCTGGAAACGGCGGGAGTATAGTCCTCCGAAACTCCCAGTGTCAGACGGAATCCGACTCTAAGACTGCTCCGCTGGTTGAGCCGATGACGCTATGGGCGGTGCGTGGCGCTCTCTACGGCCTTGAACATTTTCGTGTAGCCCGTGCAGCGGCAGAGGTTTCCCGCCATCGCCCACTTCGTCTCCTCCAGCGTCGGTGTCGGGTTAGTGTCCAGCAGGGCTTTGAGCGACATCAGAATTCCGGGAACGCAAAATCCGCACTGAACAGCGCCTTCTTTGATGAAAGCTTCCTGTAAGGGGTGCAGTTTGCCGTTTGCAGCCAACCCTTCGATCGTCAAGATCTCCGCATCTTGAACCGTAGCAGCCAGGATGAGGCAGGCATTTACCGGCTTGCCGTCGAGCAAGACCGTGCACGCGCCGCAGTCTCCCACA
>Ga0154352_1210_pt3 | contig 12586 bp, 13 predicted proteins | sample RifGroA2_FD_115880 | JGI IMG/M metagenome (GOLD analysis project Ga0154352, IMG submission 115880) | Deltaproteobacteria bacterium GWA2_57_13
GGCGCTCAAGGAGGATCCTTCTCGGGCCACGGAGGTGGGAAAGCGTCTCTTTCCTCCAGCGGAGGCGGAGCTGATTGCAGAGCTGATCCGGCGCGATGTGCCTTACTATGACCCGTCGATCTCCGAGGAGGTCGTCTCTGGGATGAACCGGTTTGCGCAGGAAATCGGCCTTCTCTCCAAACCGGTGGCTTACGACCAGGTCGTGGCGACACGTTACCGCCACTTGTGGAATGAGTGAAGCTCCACGGCTTTACAGCCGTGGCCTCTTCACGCATGTTTCGGCGCAACCCGCCGAAGCATACCCTCCTTCGCCAAGGCTTCGGAGGGTACCCGCTTCTCGCATTCATCCACGGGCTGACGCCCGTGGCTTTCTGCGTAGGCGCGTAAAGGGTCAGATTAAAATGGCGAAGACGAGCTCCGGTTTCTGACAAGCCGCGGTTGAGTGATTAAAGCTCACCATTCGGGAACCGGACGCGACTCTCGCTCAGCGCCGGTCTGCTGGTTTATCGGTGTTTAAAATCAGGTGCGGCTGCGCGCTGGTGATGACGCGCCAATATTATCCACGCGCCTTTTAGCCTCGAGGAATCCGACTGGCAAATTTGACAAACGATTTCCTTGAATGCTAAAAGGACGTGTCAAAAGTGAGCAAAAAGGAGTTTATCCATGGCGAAAAAAGACGTTTTGAAACCCGCCAAAGTTTGGAACACGCAGCATCTCAGTTTTTCTCAGGGAATTGCGGTGAAAGGCGGTTCATCTCTGATTTTTGTCGCTGGACAGGCGGCGTTTGACAAAGACGGCAAGGTCGTAGGGAAGGGCGACATCGCGCTCCAAACCCGTGTCACCTTCGATAATATCAAAGCGGTCCTGGGGTCCGGCGGCGCCTCTCTCGAAGATGTGGTCCGTATCACCGTGTATTTAACGGATATCCGCCATATGCCGGCGATGCAGAGAGTGCGCGCCGAGTACTTCTCGGGCAACTATCCGGCAAGCACCGGCGTGCAGGTCTCTTGTCTCGCACACGAGGACCTGCTGGTGGAAATCGATGCCATCGCCGTGATCTGATGGTCTATGGGAGAAAAGTATGAACGTTAAGCCGAAATTGACTCGAATCGATCGTGAGCCGACCGAGATCATGCCGGGCCAGCGAGGGCAAAAACTTCCTCTTGTGGGCCCTGACGACGGGGCACGCAATGTCGATGTCCACATCAACGTTCTCAATGTAGACTCAGGAGAGGGACCAACGCACTACCATGCACACTCGGAAAACATTTACATCGTGCTGGAGGGGATGGTTGAGGTGACGATCGAGGGGGAAAAATATACCGCAAAGCCGGGAGATGTCGCCTTTATTCCCCCGGGGGTTCATCATTCTGCCGGCACAGTTGGCGACAAGCCGGCGCGCATCATCGAAATCTATGCCCCGCCCATCGCCACACCCTCGGGGCGGGACTTCCACATCGTTTCCGGGGGCTATAAAGAGTGAAAATCGATGGCTGCGGGTGATCGTAAATTTAGGTATTTATTCGCACGGATGTTTAGATAGACGAGGGAGGAATAAGCCATGAAAAATTGTCTTGGGCAAAGTTTTGGACTGCTGTGGCGCAGGTTACTAAAAGGCGCGGTTGTTGCGGTAGCTTTGTTATCGATTATGGGATCGGGGAGTTTATCTCCCACCTTTGCGCAGTCAAGGCCATTTAGCCTGGCGATCTCCGCATTTCCTGCGGGAGCCCCATCCTTGCCCTTTCTTGTAGGTATGGCTCGTCCCGAACTTTTCGCGCGCCATGGGCTGGAGCTTCGAGAGAAGGACATCGTTCCTTCGCTCGGAGGAGGGGAGGTGATGCGCAACCTCGCCCTCGGAAAACTCGATTTTGGCGTGGGTTCAACCGTAGCTGCCGTAAGCGCGTTCCAGGCCGGGGTCCCCATTCAGGTCATTGGGTCGTATGGCGGCGGTAGCATAATGTGGATTGTCCCCGTGTCTTCCCCTATTCGCTCGTTGAAGGATGCGAAAGGGAAAAAAATAGCCATTACCAGCCCAACCGGGACCACTCGAGCCGCGGCAGCACTTGCCCTCCAGGCGATAGGACTGGTCGGACAGGCAGAGCTGATCGTCGCCGGGAGTGCGTCTGCGTCTTGGGCTGCCGTCAAGCGGGGGGCTATCGACATTGCTTGGGCCAACAACTTGTCGGCCACGCCTCTTATTCTCTCCGGAGAAGCCAGGAGCATCGGCACGATCTCAGACTATGAGCCCAATTTCCCTGATGACTTTATCATCGCAGGGATACCCCTCATTCAAAAATCCCCCGAGGTGGTGAGAAATTTTCTCAAGGCTTACCGGGAAATCATCGATTTCATCGGCAAAAATCCCGACGTGGCTGTTAAGGTCTATGCCAAGGCTGCGAAAGTCGACGAGGCCGTTGCCCGCCATGCGATGAGCTTCATTAATATGAAAAACTTCTTTGACATGGACATTAAGGTGGATTATCTGCGCACGACGCAGGATGCTATGCGGCACACCGAGTTATTAAAGAGCCAGTTTGGAGAGTGGAAAGAATTGATCAACCAGGAATTTCTGCCTGGCGGGGTTCCTCGCCATACGATTCCAGAAAAGATACCCTTTGGAAAATGAATTCAACGTAGGGAATGAGGACAGGGTCTTTACATCGGGTCGATCGATGACCTAGTGGCGGTTTGTGGTGGAATTGCTGAAGATTGCCGGCGTTTCGAAGGTTTATTACAACGAGGCGGGACAGCGGGTCGAGGCTTTGCGTCAGGCCAACCTCGACGTCCGTGACGGGGAGTTTATCAGCCTCGTCGGACCGAGTGGTTGTGGAAAGACCACATTGCTGGAGATCGTCGCCGGGCTTCTTGAACCTACCGAAGGGTTTTTGACGCTCAAGGGTCAACCGCTGAAATTGAAAAACCATTCTTTAGGAGTGGTCTTTCAGGAAGACTCTGTTTTTCCCTGGCGGAACGTCCTCCAGAATGTGGAGTTTGGGCTTGAGGCGAAGGGTTTTTCCTCAGAGGAACGACGGGTTCGCAGCCTTGAGATGATTGAGCTGGTCGGTCTGCGCGGGTTCGAGCGTAGCTACCCGGCCGAGCTCTCTGGCGGGATGAGACAGCGGGTCGCTATAGCCCGTGCGTTGGCTTTGAATCCCGATCTCCTGCTTTTGGATGAGCCCTTTGGTGCCCTGGATGAACAAACCCGTTTCTTGCTTGGGGAAGAGTTGCAGCGCATCTGGATGGAAACGGGGAAAACGATCCTTCTCGTGACTCACAGCATCAATGAAGCTGTTTTCTTGTCGGATCGTGTCGTGGTCCTTTGCTCTCGACCTGGGAGTGTCATTGCCGATCTCTCCGTAAATATTCCCCGGCCTCGCTCTATCGATACTCTGGGCCTCGTAGATTTTGGGCATCTGACCTCTCATATCTGGACCCTTCTCAGACAGAGCACGTCGCAGGGAGGCGTCAAGGCACATGCGTCGATCTAGGGAGGTGCTTTTCGTGCGCCTCGGCGTCGTTGCTCTCGCTCTTGTCCTTTTGGAGGGCTGGACGCGCACCATCCGGGAAAGCTATGTGATCATTCCTCCAACTATGATGGTTCAGGCGCTGGCCATCCTACTCACTAATGAACGGTTTTGGGCAGACATTCAAACCACGCTTATAGAGGTCGGTTTAAGTTTTATCATCGCAGCAACTATCGGTTTCGCTGTTGGAGTTGTCCTCGGCTTAAAACCCACCTTGTACAACGTGATTGAGCCCTATTTAATTGCTTATTATGCCAACCCGATCTTTGTTTTCTACCCAGTTTTTATCTCCTTTTTCGGTCTGACGATGATTCCGATCGTGATTATTGCCGCATTGGCGAGTGTGATCGGGGTGATCGTCAATACGGCCATCGGTATTAAACATGTCAAACCCGTTTATCGAAAGATTGGTAAGACTTTGGGGATGTCCTTCATCCAAATCCTGATTCGCATCTACTTTCCTAGCGCTGTTCCCCAGATTTTTACGGGCCTGCGGCTTGGATTGGTCTATGCTTTTCTTGCGACGATTACCTCAGAATTTCTTCTTGCCCCCAGAGGGGTCGGTCACTTCATCAAGTTTCAGTACGAGTCGTTCCAAGCACAGTGGATGTACGGGGCGATCCTGCTTGCCGTTGTTGTTGCCATCTCAGGCAATGCCATTTTAGTGCGGATAGAGAACCGCCTCTATAACCGGCGTCTGGAGGCGATCTGACGCCATTATATAAAGAGGCGACACTGAAGAAAGGCAGCGCTCTATGAATGGCAAAGCGCTTTTTCCCCGTCGGGAGGTCTCACTATCCCCCATCACGTTAGGCCGCATTTGTGTGCCAGTTTTTTTGCTTGCTTTATGGTGGATATGTTCAAGGATCATTGGGGACAATTTCATTCTGGCATCCCCGGGAATCTCCATACAGGAATTTTGGCAGGGTTTGAGGGAGGGGTGGTTGATTCGAAGTCTTGGCTCAACCCTCGGGCGGGTGCTCGGAAGCTTCCTTCTCGCTGGTCTATTAGGAACTCTCATCGGCGTTTTGTTAGGATTGAGCCGTTTTTGGCATGACATGATGGAGCCTTTAGTGGTCGCAGGTTGGGCAGCTCCAAAGAGCGTTCTCTATCCTGTGTATATTCTTCTGCTGGGATTAGGCAACAAATCGGCTATCGTGTTTGCTGCCACCTGGGGCGTATTTCCCTTGATTATCATGCTCATGAGCGGCATCCGTCGGATTCCTAGGGTGTATTTCAAGCTAGGTCGCACTTTGGGCATGAGGCCCTTCGCCTTGTTCGGGAAAGTCATAGCTCCAGCCGTCTCTTTAGAGTTTGTCGTGGGCCTTCGCTATTGCTGGTGCCTTTCGTTTCTGGGAGTGATCGTCATCGAGATGTTTGGTTCCAGGAGCGGCGTGGGTCGAGACCTTCTAGCCTTTCAAGAGATTGGCGACATGAAAAAGATGCTGGCAGTCGTGCTTATGGTTGTGTTTGTTACAGTCTCGATTAGCTTTGCCTTCTACAGGTTTGAGTCTGCTCTGATCCGTAAAAGGGGTCTCAAAGAGGATCTGGCGATGGCCGGATAGCTCTTTTTAGTCCAGCTGTATGAAAAACGTGAGCACGCTCTCGCAGCCACTTTTGGCCACGGGAACTATCAAATGCGGTACGTAGGCCATTCGGTTCCGGCGCAAGATGGCTGGGAGAAGGTGACGGGGTCCGCAACGTACGCTGCCGATCTTTCACTTCCCGACATGCTTCACGGCAAGATAATCTTCAGCCCGTATTCCCATGCTCGTATCGAAGCAATCGATACACGAGAGGCTGAAGGCGTCACGGGAGTGCGAAACATCATCACCGATGAAACCCTCTTGAGCCAATCCGTAGCATGCCTTCGGAACGTACGCCTTTACGGGCAGTCCATAAGAGACAGACCTATCCTCGCGCACAAGCGGGTGCGGTTTGCCGGTGAGCCCGTCGCGATCGTGGTGGCTGAGGATGAGGGGGCGGCTCGGGATGCAGCCCGGCGCGTTGAGATCCAGTACACGGCCATACCGGCCGTTTCTGACATATCATCGGCCCTCAAAGGAGATGTTTTGATCCATGAACACGAGCCAGGTTACGAAATAACCCGACCGGATATCGTGCCGGATTTCAGTCGTAACGTCTGCGGGTATTCTTGTTTTGAGGAAGGGGAGCCGGAGCGCGCTTTTGACGAAAGCGAGTTTGTGGTCCGCGATAAATTCTATTTCCCTTCCTTGTTTCATTATCCTATGGAACCGCACTGTGCCGTTGGAGTGGTCGATCGCCATTCCATGACCGTCTATAGTTCTACGCAGGCACCGTTCCAGGTCAGGGATGAGCTAGCGCACATATTTGGTATTGAGCCGGATCAAGTGAGGGTCGTGGTTTCTTTCGTCGGCGGCGGTTTTGGAGCTAAGGGTTTCATCGCGATTGAACCGTTGGCCGTGGCGGCCTCTGCCGTCACCGGAGCCCCGGTCATGATTCGTCTTTCCCAGGAGGAAACGGCGTATACGACCAGACGCCACCCGGCGGAAATCGAGATTCGAAGCGGTCTCAACCGGGAAGGAATGCTCGTTTGTAGAGAAGCCACTATCTACTTGGATACGGGCGCATATGCGGATTTCGGTCCCCTCGTTACCAGGAAGGCGGCGTTTCGATCTGCCGGCCCCTACCGGTTGAAACATGCGCGCGCACAATGCTACGCTGTTTATACAAACAAACTTCCGTCGGGCGCGTTTCGTGGCATCGGGAGCGTGCAGACCGCCTGGGCCTGCGAAGCGCACACGGAGCACATCTGCATGGAGCTGGGGCTGGACGCGGTCGAGTTCAGGTTAAAGAATCTCCTGCGCACTGGCGAGAGATACGTTTTTGGCGGCCCGCCTCTGGACGGAGATCCGTACAACGTACTCAAGACTTGCGTCGATCGATATGAGCGGCTGCGGACCCGAGACGCAGTTCCAGGTTCGTTTGATTCCAAGTCTTGGAAATTCGGGAGCGGAGTAGCCTGCACGATCAAGGATGTCTCTACCTCGCCCTACGAAGCTGCTATCGAAGCCCAAATGGACGGAAGGTTTCTCGTCTTAGCCAATACGCCAGAAATCGGCGGCGGCGCTAGGACAGTACTGGTCCAAATTGCCGCTGAGGTTTTGGGTGTGCCGTTAGATTCAATCCGTATCGCCCCTGCGGATACTGCGGTAACGCCCCCGACGTCAGGCGTCTTTGGCAGCAGAATCACCGTCCTGATGGGCGGTGCTGTAAAGCAAGCTGCCGAAGAGCTGAAAGAGATTGTTTTGAATCAGGCGGCTAAAAGATCAGGCTATAAGAAGGAAATTTTGTCTATCGTCGATGGTCAGATCGTAGGTCCAGAGAGGGTTCTATTCAGCGTGGCAGATTTGGTGAAGCAAGGAACAGAGAAGCTTATTGCCAAAGGCGTGTGCTTGCCACGAGAAGATACGGGGCCGATCGATATATGTACGTGGGAGATTAATGCGGGGTTGGCTTCCGTCGGTGTGGATACGGAGTCCGGACTGGTTTCCCTACGATGTTATGTTTCAGCAGCCGATGTTGGAAAGGCCGTCCACCCTATGAAATGTGAAGGGCAGGAAGAGGGATCCGTGATGTTTGGCATAGGGAACACTTTCGTTGAGGAACAACAGTTCGAAAACGGAGTGTTGGTAAATGCCAGCCCCATTGATTACTGTGTTCCCAAGTTTAAGGATTTGCCAAAAATTATCGACTGTGTCCTGATAGAAAACGAGGATGGGCCGGGACCCTTTGGAAGTAAGGGAATGGCAGAGGGAGGTTTAGCGCCGGTTGCCCCCGCGGTTGCCGCCGCGATAAGAAGCGCCTCGGGGATACTGGTGGATTCCCTGCCGATCACGCCAGAGAAGGTTTTGCGGTCTCTGTCACAGAGGGTTGGATCAAAAGATTCCAAGTCGAAGTGATGTATCTGTAACCGGCAACTGTTTTAGTTCCGCCGCCGCACCGAAGTATGGGACCTGGGCATGGTTCAGTTTGGTGTTCTGATCCCTCACTTTACGCAATTTGCCAACCGAAAAGGAATCTTGGAAAGCGGTCGTATGGCGGAGGATCTGGGTTTTGACTCGATTTGGGTGCGAGACCATCTCTTTATTTCCTCCCATCACACCGAGCATGCGGGCATCACAGATGCGAGGTTCGTAACGGAATCGACCCTGACGCTTGCGGCCTCATTGGGCGTGACGTCCAAAATTAAGCTCGGCACTGCGGTTCTCACACCCCATCGCCATCCTCTGAAGGTCGCTCAGATTTTTGCCACCTTGAGCTATTTGAGCAACGGGCGTGTCATTATGGGTGTCGGAGCTGGATATGATCCGGGGGAATTTTCCGCAGCGGGGATTCCGTTCGATCAGCGCGTCCAGGCGATCCAAGAGACCGTAGAGATTTGTAAACTTTGCTGGTCAAAAGACGACGTTTCCTATCACGGAGAGGTGTATGCGTTCCGCGATGTGACCATCGAACCGAAACCTCCGCAAAAAACTCTCCCAATCTGGTATGGCGGTCTAACGGTTAGGTCGGTGGAGCGTGCGGTGGATTTTGCCGATGGCTGGTTACCGAGCAGAATTCCTTTCGGAAAGCTCGAAGAGCGCCTTAAACACGCTCAAGCGCTTCGCAAAGAGCTAGGGGGAAATGGGCCCTTTGATATCGCGGTCATGCCGCAGACTGCGGTAGGTACATCCGCCGAGGCCGCACTTCGGTGGATCGACGTCGATAAGGCCAAGCGTGATGCCCAGCATTATAAGATGGTGAAAGGAGAGGTGGCGGATATCCGTTTGGATGATCTCAAAGGAGCGTTAATCTGGGGGACGGCGGATGACTTGTGCCGCTATGTCGAACGATTCGTCGAATTGGGAGTCAGCCACATTATTTTTGACATGCGATCGTCTTTTCCGGTCTTTTTCGAAAACCTCCGCGTCCTGAGTGAGGGCGTCCTCCCGCGGTTTAGATAACACCAAGAAGAAGTTACAAATAAAAGACGGGTTTCCTTCCCGGGAAGGAAACCCGTCCCCGGCGCTAATGCGCCGTGAAGAACATCTCAATTTTTGTCTCAATGCCTGCCCGCCAGCAGCCGCTTCAGCACTTCCATTCGTGCCGTGGCTCCCCCGGCGTCTTCTTGAGCCTGCTTGCGCGAAGCCCTTCCTCCGATTCTCGCTAAGCGAGCCCGTGCCTTCAGGCACTATAGTTGAGGGCTTGATTCAGCTAGCTCGGCGCCGAAGTAGAAGCCCGGTCGATGGGCGTGCCGCCCGCTGACAGCGGGCAAAAGTCGCAAGGTGGACTCAGCTCTCCCATAAGTGTTACCTCCATTTTTTATAGGGGCTCCCGGCGTGCGCGCTTTGCCTGCCCCAGCGCCTGTCTATAAATTGGAGGTTCTGAGGCGCATTTTTTCTCTTATACCCATTGCCGACTCTTGTCAAGAAGGCTTTTTCCAAACCGACCTGAGGTTGACATAACAGCCCGTTATCGAATACTCTCTCCAAAAAAAATGGGACACTGGGTCCGTTCACGCTCTCTGCTAGCCTCTTTGCGCTCTCGAGCGCGGGTCGGCGCATGGTCTTGAAACTGATCCTGGATTTTCGGCGGCTGAAACTCAGAAACAAATTTCTATCATAAAAGGGTATGAACCTGTATGTCGTCAGTAACATAGCTCCGGATGTGCCTCTGGGCACCATTCTGCGCGGGGCTACCCCCTTTTTGCTCCTGGCGCTACTTTGTATTGCCATGGTGGCAGTCTTTCCGCAGCTAGCCCTGTGGCTACCATCGACCATGCGTTAGCCGCCGGTGAATAGTTACGATCTGAAAAGCCTGTTTCGTATGCACGAGACGGTCGAGGAGCTCGATCATCAAGGTTCGCCGCATGCCCTCTTGATCGATCCGCGTCCGGATACCGGCATCAAGCGCCTGGGTATCCTTTCAGGCTCTTTCAATCCCCCCACGGAGGCGCACATCGAGCTAGCCGTTCGGGCCAGGGAATCCTACCGACTCGATCGCGTCTTTTTTCTGATCAGCCGGGTCACCATCGACAAAGAGGAGTCGGAAGGGCTCGCCTTGGAAGATCGTCTCCTTCTTCTTTCCCGTCTTGCCGGCGAATTGGGATGGGCCTCTGTGGCGATCACGAACCGCGGTCTCTATTATGAGCAGGCGTTGGCCATACGGTCGCTCATGGGCAGACAGGCGCGGATTTTTTTCCTCGTCGGCATGGACAAAGTAGCGCAGATCCTGGATCCCCGCTATTACCAGAATCGAGATCAGGCCTTAGTCGTGCTTTTTATCGAGGCTCAACTGATCGTGGCGAGCAGGGGAGACCGCGGCGAAGCCGATTTGCGGGAGCTCCTCCAGCGTGAGGAAAACCAGAACTATGCGGACCGGGTCTATTTCCTTACGATGCCGGCAGAAACGAGGGAACTTGCTTCGAGCGCCATCAGGGCTGCCATAGCGCGAGGGGAGCCACCGGCCGGCCAGTTGCCGGAAATGGTGGCAACTTTTATTTCTGAGACCGGCGCTTTTCGCCCCACTTACGAGACGCGCCGCCGCTTGTTAGAGGGGCTTTACGCTCTCGGGGAATGGGGAAAAGACAGGGCCGACCTTCGTAAGGTCGTTGCGCTCGCGGGCGAGGAGACGGAAAGGGGAAGAAGGCTCAGAGCTATTCTCAGCTCCCCGGTCTCTTCTATGGAACTGAAAGATTTCCTTGGCGCTCTGTGAAGTCGTAGGTCTAAGGAGATGCTGAAAAACTCCAAACTTCTAGCTGTCGGCCTGGAAGCATCTTTCGGGTCCGATGCAATACGCCTCTGCTACGCTCGCCAACGTGGTAACAGCATCTCCGAGCTACGCTTGGATCTCCTCGTCCGGTGCATCGGCCCCTCAAGACACTCCCAGGCCGGCCGAGGGGACGGACCGAAGACCGCGAGGCCTTTTTCGGTAAGCTGTTAGTTGAAGGTAGGACGCTCGGGGCCGGTGCCATCGGATGGCCGGCCTGAGAAGCGAGAGGACGCATGGCGGAGAAGAAAGCTCGAAAAGGGCGGCGGCGCAGAAAGCCTGGGGGTGTCTCGACGGGACTGACCCCGGTCGAGCTCCAGGCGGGGACGCCACCGGCGCAGGTAGCCGAGCTGGAGCGGGTGGTGGAGCGCGATGGCGGAAAGGCGCTGGGAGCCTACCGGGAGCCCTATGCGGGCCACTGGCTCGTGATGGTTGCTTTGCCGATCGAGCGGGTCGGGCCGACGCCTTTCCAACGCAACCTCTCTGAAACGCACCTGCGCAAGTTGGAAAACGTCATCGGTAAGGTCGCGCGCTTTCTCGACCCGATCATCGTCGTACGCACGAATAAACCCGATGACGAGGGTGTGCGCTACTGGACTCCTAACGGTCACCACCGGCTCTCGGCTATGCGCACTCTCGGGGCCAAGAGCATCATGGCAATCCTGGTTCCGGAAGAGGCAATTGCCTATCAGATATTGGCGCTCAACACCGAAAAGGCTCACAATCTTCGAGAAAGGGCGCTCGAGGTGATTAGCATGTATCGCGAGCTCGCGCGCCTGGGAGACGGAAGCGAGGAGACGTACGCGCTTGAGTTCGAGGAGCCGGCGCTGATCACACTCGGTTTGTGCTACCAGGAGCGGCCGCGCTTCAGCGGCGGCGCGTATCACCCGATGTTGAGGCGAGTGGATCAATTTCTGAAGAAGTCGCTGCGAGCGGCGTTGGAAATTCGCCAGGAACGGGCCAAAGCGGTACTCGGGCTCGACAACCTGGTGGTCGAGAAAGTCGACGCCCTGAAGGCGAAGGGGCTCACGAGCCCGTATCTCAAGAGCTTTGTCGTGGCGCGCATCAACCCAATTCGGTTCCGGCCCAAGGACGCAGCCCCGCTAAGCTTCGATGAAGTACTGGATCGCATGACCGAGAGCGCCGCCAGGTTCAATCCGGACAAAATCAAGATGGAAGATCTGGCCCGCTCCGGCGGCGCCCCCGAAGATAGCGGATGATCGGCCCGGCAGAGGATTCCTTGAAATTTAGCGATCCTCTCCGCCCCTCGTTCATCTCGGCCGTCGGTGTCGTTGACAGGGGGTGTGTCTAAGCATAGGTTAATGCCATAAAGCCAATCCCGGGGGAGAACAGAGATGACCGGTGAGGAGTTTGTCGATCACCTTTACCGGAAGTACTACGGAGAGCTTGAGGGGCCGATCATCGCGGTTCGCAAAGCCCTGGCCGAGTTGGACCCCAAAACTGCCGCTTTCATCTCCCTCATGCAAAGGCAGGCCAAGCGGGAGATCTGCCACGCCATCGCTTTCACCAAAGCCCTTCTTAAGTACCCCGAGCTAACCCATCACGAAAAAGTCGAGGTCGCCGAGCAGGCCGCCGACGAGTACAAGCATCACGCGCTGATCAAGGATTTTCTTAGGAGCCGGGGAGCCGACGTTGAAGAGGTCCCGGTCGATGCCTATAACGCCTATTTCGATCAATTCTTGACCGGGGATGTCGATGCCTTTCGTCTCTGCAATATCGCGGAAAAATCGGCGGTCGCTTTTATCGACCATCTACGACGGGTGTCTCCTGATCCCGAGGTGAGGCAGATGGCAGAGGCGATCGTCGGGGACGAAGAAGGGCATGAAGATCGGGTTCTGGCGAAGCTCGGGAAATTTGCCGAGGACGAAAGCAAACGGGAGTTTTTGGAGCGACACTTTGTCCAAAGCTGGGCGACGCAGAAAGAGGGGGTATTTCTTGAAGCCCGCGAGTTGGGCGTCGACGTGGAGAACGTTGTCGCCAAGTTGAAAAAAGAAGCGGGGCTCTAACGCCGCGGTGCCAGCGATAGGCCCGAAGGAGGAGTTATGAAAAAGTCCGCAGAAGGCATGGTCATCGAGGCCGGCGGGGTTCGCATCGAGATCGAGTACCGAAAACAAGCCAGCGACGCCGGATTGAGCTTTCAGGTTTACGGCCCTGACGGGGATGAGGACTCCGAGCTTCTCCGCTTTGACTGCTTCGAGAGGAGGCCGCACTATCACCTCATGAAGGGTTCGGGCATGGGAAAGATCGAG
>Ga0154352_1049_pt1 | contig 12268 bp, 14 predicted proteins | sample RifGroA2_FD_115880 | JGI IMG/M metagenome (GOLD analysis project Ga0154352, IMG submission 115880) | Deltaproteobacteria bacterium GWA2_57_13
GAATACCGGCCTCACCACGGTGATCAACGCAAGGGGAGAAATGGTTCGAACCCTGCCCCTTTTCACTCCCGGAGTGATGAAGGTTCAAGTCGACATTCTGGAGGGCGAGACTCCCTACGTCCGCTACGGCGATTGGTTTGCCTGGACAGCATCGCTACTTTCTCTGGTCGTTCTGCTGCGGCAGGCACTGAGAAAGCGTTCGAAAAGTTCCATGGGTTCCAATCGTTCAAATCGTTGAACAGCTTGAACGTCTCGGACGGCTTGAACGTTTTGAACCGCTGGAACTTCGATAATTAAATCACGAGATCTCGATGAAATAAGGGATTGCTCTCAGGGCGATGCTTGCGGATAACAGAAGAACGGCGGCGAGGGCAAAGGGATAAAAGTTTGGCACGTGGGCCATCCGTTCTTTGGTGAAAAACGTGCCCCGTTCCAACCGGTCGATGTCGACATAGGCCTTTTGTAGCTCCTGGCCATTCCTTACGTCGTAGTAGTTTCCTCCGGTCGCCTGGACCGCCGCGATCAGTTGAGGAGCATCCCGGGCCTTCTCCAGATCGACGCCGATGAAATGGATTCTGAAGCCCGCCTCGCTGGCCTTGCGGATGGCCATATAGACATCTCTGCCGGTGTTGTTCTCGCCGTCGGTGAGAACGATCATTAGCCGGCCTTTGCTCTCGCCTCTGCTGCGGGTTTGCTGCGCCGCTAGCTGGAGCGCCGTCAAAATCCCCTCGCCGATCGCGGTTTGTCCCTCGCTGGCCAAAGTCTTGCCGTCGACCATCCGCAAGTATTGGGCCAGATAGGGCGTGTCCACGGTCATCGGAGCCACCACGTAGCCATTTTCAGAAAAGACCACGAGGCCAATGCGATCGCTTTGGCGCCGCCGCACAAAGCGCATGATCTCATCCTTCACGGCGTCCAAGCGGGTTTTCTCTTTTTCGGTGATCCCGAGCCTCCGCCTCATCCAGGCCGCTCTCGGGTCCATCGGCTCCTGCATGCTCGAAGAGAGATCCAGGATCAGAAGGATATCCAGCCCCTGCTTCAGCACGAGATAGTCCGCGGAAGGCAGAACCGGGTCGAGAACAGCGACCAGAAGAGAGCCCAATGCCGCAACCTCCAACAGTTTGGGCAGGTGCACGAACGGTAAAACCGGACGCAGCCTGCCGCGCAGATAGAAGAGCAGGGGATGGGCCAAATAGGATCTCCTGCGCCGCTTCAGAAGCTTAATCGAGAGCAAGAGCAGCACTAGAGGAACGAGCCCGTAGAGGAGATCCAAACGGTTGAAATGCATCTGCCTAAGTTTCCTTTAGTGCAGTGACCGCCTTCTCGAAGGCTTGCTGGACATCCCCGCGGCGTTCGCGCGCTACGCTGGGGCCGTCGCTCCGGTAGCGCACCGCCTCACACTGTTGCAGGATGGCCGAGATCTGTTGCGCCAGCGAGTCTCCGGTTCCCGCCTGCTCGAGCGCTTTTTCGATCTCCTCGGGCGTGAGGCCGAAGACCTCAAGTTCTAAACGCTCCTCCAGGTATTGGCGCAGGAAGCGGGAAACTGCGTGGTAAAACCGATCGAAATCCTCATCGGATTCGCTTCCGATAGAGCGGATTTTGGCCAGGTTGTCTTGCACCAGCTTTTCGCGGGCGCGCCGGCCAAACGTCCTTCTCTTCGCTTTCGGGACACGGAGGATCTTCCAGGCCCATCTGGCGCCACGGCTCCCAACGAAACTCAATCCCGCCAGCCCGAGAAAAAAGGGGATCACGATCCGCATCGGATCGATATCGACCAGAGGTTTAAAGTCTCTCGGCTTGGGGGGCCCGAGGCTTAGAGTACTGCGTAGCCCGATCCGGGCGGCCGGGACCTGGAGGGTCTCGGCCTGACTCTCCCTCCTTCCCACTCCCGCCTCCCGGATAAAATAGTAAAGGGGAATGGGGGGAATGGTGAGTTCGCTCTTGCCGGTTTCGTAGGTGGCGAGCTGGAGGGTGATCTCCAGCAGCTTCTTGTTCGAGGACCATTCGCCGTGCTCGAACGCGACGGCGCGAACGACAAACGGAGCCAAGGCGAGGCTCTCCTTTTTTAGATGGTCCAAGGCCAACTCGACGTCGTGGTCGTAAATGGCCCGGATGGTGTACGTCAACGTGTCCCCGACCCAAAGAGCCGTCTTCGTCAGGTGCGCCTCGATCGATACCTTGGCCCCCTGGGTGTTGCTCTTGGGCGTTGGGGCGGCTCCAAGAGTAAGCAGCAGCGCTGTTAGAGCTAACCAGGCGTTCTTTTTCATCGCGTCCCTCTCCTCATGAGGAAAAAACCGATGAGCAGATCGAGAAACGGCTCTCCCGGCCGCAGGAATAGATGGTCCAATTGGAGACGGTAGAGCCAGCGCTGAAGCGCGGTTTTGCGCTCCCGCATCAAGCCCTCATAACGTTGCCTCTGCCGCGCCGAAAGGCGCAGCAGCATCTCTTCGCCCCATTCCACGTCCCGAAGCCGCAGATAACCTTTCCCCTGGGGCAGGGTCTCCTCCCAGCCGTCTTGGATGATGATGGGAATGAAATCATGCCGCTGCGCCAGACGCTTGAGGGGGTCCGAGGCGAAGAGGTCCTCGGAGGTGATGAAATCAGAGATGCAAAAGATCAGGGTCGTCCTTTTCAATCCGGTGGCCAGATATTCCAGGGGGCGCGCAAAAAGGGTTCGGCGGGAGGCCGGCTGAATTTGCCACAGAGATTCGAGGATCTTCCAGACCTGGCCGGAGCCTTTTTTGAGCGGCAAGGCCACCTCGATGGCGTCGGTAAAACCCAGCAGGCCGAGTTTCATGTTCTCGCAGGCCACGGCGAAAGCGAGCGTGGCGGCAATTTTCAGGAGCAGCTCCCTCTTGGATTGAGCGGCGCTGGAAAATTCCATTGAGCGGGAGAGATCGGCCATGATCATGGCGCTCATCTCCTTCTCCTCGTAGGCCCGCTTGACGTAGGGGTGGCGCATGCGCGCCGTAACATTCCAATCGATCTGCCGGTAGTCATCGCCATGCTGGTAGATCTTGTGTTGGTCGAACTCGAATCCGCGGCCTCGGAGCCGGCTGCGGTAGTCTCCCACCCAGGGATCCCGTACGGCTTTCTGGGTGTAGATCTGGATGGTGCGCAGTTCTTCCATCAGCTCTGCTGGAATCATGGGCCGAAGCTCCCCCCTACGGGATCGGAGTCTTGCGCAGCACCTCCCCGATGATCTCATCGGGGGAGACGCTCTCCGCTTCCGCCCGCACGGTGCGGATCAGACGGTGCCTTAGGGTGTCGGGCGCAATCCGCTTGACATCCGCGGGAAGGACGTAATCCCGCCCCGCGAAGAAGGCCGTGGTGCGCGCCAGCGCCAGGAGGTGCTGCGCCGCGCGCGGCGAGGCCCCGTACAGCACCATCTCCTTGACGACGGGCAGGCTCGTCGCCTCGCTGTTGCGGGTCGCCCGCACCACGCGGATGACGTACTCGCGAATCGCCTCGCTGACATGGATCGAGGCAATGAACTTCCGAAAACGGATCACGTCGGTGGGCGTCATCACGTGGCTCACTGCGATTTCACCCAGATGGAGGCCCAGCATGGAGGCCTCGTCGCTTTGGGAAGGATAATCCACGTTGACCTTGAGCGCGAAGCGATCCACCTGCGCTTCCGGCAGGGGATAGACCCCCTCCTGCTCGATCGGGTTTTGGGTGGCCAGGATCCAAAAGGGTTCTTCAAGCGGGAAACTCGTGTCACCGATGGTGACCTGTCGCTCCTGCATCGCCTCGAGCAGAGCGCTCTGCGTCTTTTGCGGCGCGCGGTTGATTTCGTCGGCGAGGATGAGATGGGCGAAGATCGGCCCCTTCTCCGTCCGAAAGGCGCCCAGCGCGATGTCGAAAATGCGCGTGCCGATGATGTCAGCAGGAAGCAGGTCGGGCGTGAACTGAATGCGCTGGAACTTGGCGCTGACGGTGTTGGCCAGCGTCATCACCGTGAGCGTTTTAGCGAGCCCCGGCACGCCCTCCAGCAAAATATGGGCATAGCCCGTCTTTCCTTCCTCCCCGCGCTTGAAGGAGTACGGGATCTCGGAGAAAAGGCCGATGAGGAGGCGCTGGATCAACCAGTCCTGCCCGATGATCACCCGGTTGACCTCCCGGGCGACCCGGTGAATCGACGTGAAGACCTCCTCCCGTGAAAGCGGCTCTGTGTTATCCGTCATCGTCGTCAGAGCAGGATCGCGGCCAAAAAGGCGCCCAGAGACGCTAAGAGGAAGTTGTGGTAGAGATCCTCATAGTCCAGGATCTTTTTGAGCCCCTCGATCGATCTCTCCTTGAGCACGATCTCGCCGATGATGTGCTCCAGCTCCTGGCCGGTGAACGAGCGGTAGGCGTTGCCGCCGGTTTGCTCGGCTACCCGCCGGAGCGTTGCTTCGTCGAACCGACTGATGATTTGGGTCCCTTGATCGTCTTCTAGATAGCGGACGGTTCCGTTTTCCCGGGCGATCGGGATCGGCGCCCCTTCCTGGGAGCCGATGCCGATCGTGTGGACCTTGATCCCGGTTCTTTTGACCTGAGTCAGGGCGGCTTCGAGCTCGCTGCCATGATCCTCGCCGTCCGAGAGCAGAATAAAGACCCTATGATAGCGCGCGGCTTGTGGTCTCACCTCCAGCTCTTTCGTGATTACGGTCAGGCTATTTTTGAGCGCACGGCCAATGTTCGTGCCAAAACTTGGGGTGGTATCGGACCTCATGTAGTCGAGGTAGTAGAGGATGTTGTTGGGATCCTCGGTGAGGTAAGAGAGGATCAGGCTGGCCTCGGCAAAGGAGACCAGGGCGAGGCGGTCGTCAGGGAGCTTTTTATGCGCGAAACCCCCGATGACCTCCAACGCCCGCTCCAGCCGCGAAGGCGGAATATCCTGCGCGCGCATGGACGGCGAGGTGTCAAGTAGGAAGACGATGTCCATTCTTTTGGGCTGCGTGATCTTTTTGTCTCGGATCCTTTGCGGATGGGCGAGCGCGACAATCAGGCCGGCGAGGACCAGGTTCAGGAGCGCGTAGCGGCCCACATTCCTCCAGAGGGGCGAGAGGCGGGAAACCTTTTCCAAGGGGCTCTGCTGGCCGAAGCTGAGCCGCGTTTTATATTTGGTGCGGAGGAAGATTAGCCACAGGGGAACGAGAGCGACGAGGACGAGGAAAAGTTTTAAGTATTGCGGCTGTAAGAACCTCATGCTTCAATCAGCCCCGCTTTTCCGGCGGCGGGATGCCCCGCGCAGGGTCGGTCGTCGGGCGCATCCTCTCCAGGATCGATTTGACCTTCTCTCCGGCATCCTTTTTATCCTGGCCTCTCTGAGAAAGGATCGTCTTGACCAGTTCGTAATTGTATTTGAGGTCCCAGTCATCCGGCTCCGCCGCTAATCCTTTTTGGTACTCCTCGAGCGCGCCTTTCAGCGCCTTTAGCTTCTCCTCGGGGTTTTTGCTCAGGATGGCCCGGCGCAGCAGGACGTTGCCGAGCCAAAAGGAGTATTGCGGGCTTTCAGCCAGAAATGGGGCGCTGCGGACCCCTTCCTCCAGCTTATCCATGACCTCGTCGTTTTGCCCCGTGGAGTAAAGCAGGCGCACCTGATTGAAGATCAGTGTCTGGTAATGATCTCTTAAAAGGTGGACCAGCCAGGGCAGCCGACGGAACGGAGCCTCTGCCGCCTGATACAGCTCTACGGCAGCGTCAAGGTTGCCCTTGCGGGACGCTTGGTTTCCTCTCTCGATTTGAAAAAACCACCAGGCATAGGCGAGGGAGCACACGGAGAGGACAAGGATCAAGGCCAGCAAAACGGGCCAGAAAAACTTTTTGGGCAACAAGGACATATGCAATTTCGCTTCCTACCTCGCTTGCCGTTGAAAAAGACCCGTTGGCGGTTATGACAAAGGATCTTTTCCTGTTGCCGCTCAAAACCGGAACCGGGACTGCAGCACCGGATTAAAATACTGCCGGGGGTGTTAGGGAGTCAAGACGGGACAGAACGTTCGCCGTGAAGTCCCATAACGATGACCGTGTAAAACACCGAAAGTAGCCTTATATATGAAATAACGAAAAGACGGAAGCTTGCCTACCGTGAGAGGTATTTTTGCGCTTCTTCCTTATCGAGACACATTCCCGAGTTAAATCGCGCTGCGGCGTCGAGAGCGCCTTGGGCCGACGTTATGCCAATGGTCGTCGCCCGAAACTGCTCGCACTCCGCCAGCGTCGGGAATTCGCCCGCCGAGGCCCATTTACCAACGCGAAAGTCACCTAGGTCTTCGCGTCCGGGAACGGCTGGCACCCAATACTCGGGGATGAGCAAGACCCACACGAGAAGGGAAACCCACGTCGCATGCATATGCGTCCGTCTATCTCGGGTGCCAACTGCTGTCAAGGTCGAATAGACATTAAAGAAAAGGCGGTGCCGCGCGTTTCCCCTGTAGCCCGGTCGGTTTAATAAGTCTTGCCGCTACTCTTATTGCACATCGGCGGCCTGACCTGTTAAAGGTAAAACCCATGGAACCAAGCGGGCTCAGACGTCAACTAGGATTATTCGATGCCGTGATGCTCATCGCGGGAAACATTATCGGCATCGGTATTTTCGTCACGACCGGTGAAATCGCTCAGAGCCTTCCCACCCCTGGAGGTATACTCCTGATTTGGTTATTGGGCGGGTGTTTGGCTCTGGCTGGCGCTTTGAGCTGCGCCGAGCTTGCCGCCTCTCTGCCTTATTCCGGCGGCGACTACATCTACTTGAGAGAGGCTTACGGTTCGCTCGTCGGTTTTCTTTCCGGGTGGTCTTCCTTCCTGGTGACATTTTCAGGATCCATTGCCTTGCTGGCTGTGGTTTTTACCGCCTTCCTGGCTTTTTTCTTTCCGATTCTATCTGCGGAGCACGTTCTTTTTTCTGTGGATTTCTTGGGCTTGTCCCTGACGCTCTCGCTCGCTCATTTCTTCTCGATGGCCGTGGTCCTGGTTCTTTCCGCGATCCATTTCGTCGGCGTTGGCATGGGTGCGATGGTGCAGAATATCTTGACCGTACTGAAAATCAGCGCCCTGCTCGGGATCATTCTCCTTGGCATTTTGTTGGGTAACGGCAACCTGGATCATTTTTCTCCCTTCTTTGAGCTGGAAAGAATGAGCGACCTGAGCCTCATTGGTTTTGCTTTTATTCCTGTGATCTTCACCTATGCGGGCTGGAATGCGGTGATCTATATGGCGGGGGAGGTCAGGGAACCGGAAAGGAACCTCCCGCGCGCCCTTCTGTGGGCCAATCTCCTCGTGGTGGTTCTTTATATCGCTATCAACGCCGTGTATTTCTACGCGGTTCCGGTGGAAAAAATGCAGGGCACCATCCGCGTGTCCGAGCTGGCGACTACGGCACTCTTCGGCCGGCGAACCTCGGCTTGGATTACGGCCATCATCACGGTTTCTATCCTCGGCTCGTTGAACGTTACCGTTATGATCGGGCCGAGAATTTACTACGCCATGGCCAAAGACGGCCTTTTCTTCCAGGGCCTCACCCGGGTTCATCCTCGTTTTTCCACCCCGTCGAATGCCATTGTCCTCCAGGCCCTATGGTCTTGCGTGCTGATTCTCACGGGGACGTTCCATTTTCTCCTGAATTACGTGAGCGTCATCATCACCGTTTTCTCCGGCCTTACTGTGGGCGCGCTCCTGGTCCTTAGGACAAAAAGGCCGGAACTCAAGCGACCCTACAAGATCTGGGGGTACCCCCTAGTGCCTGTCCTGTTTATCCTGGTGATTCTCGGGATCGCTCTGGCGACGCTTAAAGAGAAGCCGATGGATGCGCTCCGAGGGCTGGGAATCGTCGTCCTGGGCGTGCCCGCTTACTTTTTCTGGTCTCGCTCCCGTTCCTGAATAAGGCAGGGTAACAGAGATAAAGAGTTGAAAGGTTAAGGGAATTAACGGTTAGGAATCCATGGCCATCCGGATCACGAGGGTTTATACCCGCACGGGAGACAAGGGCGAGACCGGCCTCGTGGGCGGCAAGCGAGTCCCCAAAGATGCGCCCAGGATCGAGGCGTACGGCACCATCGATGAGCTTAATTCCGTCGTCGGACTGACGCGCGCTTTCAATGAGGAGAAATGCAAAGAAGGCGACCTGCCTGTGCGTGGCCGCACGCAGACAGGGGCGCGTCGCTTCGTGGACGAGCTTTTGCGCGGCATTCAGAACGAACTCTTCGATCTCGGTAGTGAGCTGGCTACCCCTGCGGATTTTGTTCATCCGGGCATGTATCGCATGGGTGATAAAGAGGTCAGAAGGATCGAGGCGACCATCGATCAGTGCCAGAAAGAGCTCGAGCCGCTCAAGTCCTTCGTTCTGCCGGGAGGGGGAAGGATCGCGGCGAGCCTGCACCAGTGCCGCACCGTCTGCCGCCGGGCCGAGCGCAAGATCGTGCGGCTCTCACGCCGGGAACCGGTCGGGGAATGGCCGCTCAAATATTTGAACCGCTTGAGCGACCTCTTTTTTGTCCTCTCGCGCTGGATCGCCAAGCGGATGGGGGAAAAAGAAGAGCTGTGGCAACGAGGCCTGCAAGAGAAGCCGAAAAAAAAGAAGACGTGAAAGGATGGTCTATCTCGTCTATTTGGTCTATTTGGTCATTTATAGTGAAGGAAAAAAGAAAATTACCATAATCCCCCCATCCCCCTTTTACAAAAGGGGGGTAAGGGGGGATTTGATGTCAATTTATTTAATTCCGTCACTATAGTTTGCCTGCGCGACCGGCGAGTTCGAAAACGAAACGACGGGATAGACCAGATGGACGAAAGGACGGCATAGGCCAGAGGGACAAAACGACGGAGGGGCCATGGATCTTCTTAAAGGAAAGAGGGGCGTGATCTTCGGGGTGGCCAACGAGCGAAGCATCGCGTGGGCGATTGCGCGCGCCCTGCACCAAGAAGGCGCCGAGCTCGCCTTCACCTACGCCGGGGAGATATTGGAGAAGCGGGTTAGGCCTCTCGCCGAGAGCATCGCTGCCAAGCTTATTCTCCCCTGCGACGTGACCAAGGACGAGGAGATCGCCGGCGTCTTCAGAACACTGAAGGGTGAGTGGGACGGGCTGGATATTCTCATTCACGCGATCGCCTATGCCGGCAAGGAGGATCTTTCCCACCCTTATCTCGAGACCGGTCGCCAAGGTTTCCACCTGGCCTTGGATGTGAGTGCTTACTCCCTGGTTGTCCTGGCGCGCCAAGCGGCCGCGCTGATGGAGGGGCGCAAGGGTTCGATTGTGACGATGACCTATCTGGGCTCCGAAAAGGTGATTCCGCATTATAATGTCATGGGTGTGGCCAAGGCGGCGCTCGAGGCAAGCGTGAGGTATCTAGCCCACGATTTGGGGCCCAAAGGAATCCGGATCAATGCGATCTCGGCTGGCCCGATAAAAACGCTAGCCGCCGCCGGCATAGCCGGCTTCAGGGAGATGCTGCACTACAGCAGCGAACGGGCCCCGCTCAAGAGAAACATCGATGCCGAAGAGGTAGGACGCGCCGCTCTCTTTTTGGCGAGCGAGATGGCAAGCGCTATCACCGGAGAGGTGGTCCACGTGGATGCCGGCTACAATATTATGGGGATGTGAATTACAGTTGTTCAAGCCGTTCCAGTCGTTTAAGTTGTTCAAGTCGAAAAAAGTTTTGAACTGTTTGAACGATTTGAACTGGTGAAGGGGGCGGAAGCTGACTACAGAACTGCTGATAACGAAGACCTTTGAAGGGGACTTTTATGGCGGTTAAAGAGATCTCTCCACAGGAGGCTCATGGCCTGCTCGACCAGGACCTGAGTTGCGTATACATCGATGTGCGCACCGTCAGCGAATTTGCCGCCGGCCATCCCCGGGGCGCGGTGAATATCCCGATTGCGTTTCCCGACCCGGCTCAGGGGATGAGCCTCAACCAGGACTTTGTCCGTGTCGTAGAGGCCCATTTTCCCAAAGACCAAAAAATCATCGTTGGGTGCCAGGCCGGCCCCCGAGCGGATGCGGCTGCTCGAATGCTCGAGCGTGCGGGATATCAAAACCTTTCCTGCATGGAGGGAGGCTTTGGGGGAATGCGTGACCCGTTCGGGAAGGTGATCGCTCCGGGGTGGGCTGGTTTGGATTTGCCGGTGAGTCAGGAAAACGGGGCGGGCGTGAGTTACGACTCGCTGGCAAGCAAAGTGAAATGAAAAGCCTTCTTTATTTCAAGCAGCTGGAGGTCGGGCCGATGCAAAATTTTGTCTATCTTATCGGCTCGATGGAGACGCGAAAAGCCGCGGTCGTCGATGCGGCATGGGACATCGAGAGGATCCTGAGCCATGCCGCCGGGGACGGGATGGAAATCACCCACGCGTTGGTCACGCACACGCACCCGGACCATGTTGGGTCGTGGTTGCGCGACACGCATATCGAAGGGGTAGAGGAACTTTTGGCCAAGACTAAAGCCCGGGTTGTGGTCCACCGCGCGGAGGCGGAGTTTTTCAAGTCGCTTTCCCCTTCCGACATGGTCAGGGCGGAGAGCGGCGACGTGATCGATGTCGGAGGGTTGGGGATCAAGCTGATTCATACGCCGGGGCACACCCCAGGCTCGCAGTGTTTTTTGCTCGAAGCTCCCTCGGTCTCGGGACCCGCGCGCCTGATCGCCGGCGACACGCTGTTTATCGGTTCCTGCGGACGAGTCGATTTTCCCGGCGGGAGCGCCGAGCAGATGTACGAGAGCCTGACGCAAAAGCTCATGCGCCTTCCCGATGATACCCTGCTTTTTCCCGGGCATAATTACGCAGCCAAACCCGAATCGACGATCGGAGAGCAAAAAAGAACCAACCCCTATCTCCAGTTCCACTCCCTCGATGCCTTCCTGGCTGCTATGGGATATGGCTGAGAAGTTCGACGCCTGGCCATCATATTCACACCCAGGGCCTTTTCTGCTAGGTTCTCAGCAGGCCAATTTGCCGGGTCGTTGTTGGCTGCTTTCGAGCCTTAGCGATGAAAAACTTTAGCTTGAACCCAGCGCCCGCTCGGTTCCGTTTCGCTTGCGCCGCTTTGTTTGCCTTCGGGCTTTCCTCGTGTGAATCAGAAGTCATCCGCCACCGGGAGGAGCAGATCCGCCTCCAGCAGGAGGAGATCACGCGCCAGCGGCGGGACATTCGGGAGCTGATCGTCGCCGGACAAAAAGAGGAGCAAAAGAGACGCGACTGCAACCGCGCCTTTCGCGACTACTTTGAAAAAGCTCAGGCGGAAAAGGATGTTGCGCAGGCGGTCGCGCTTTACCGCGAAGGTCTGAAAATCTGCCCCGATGATGATGTGGCCCATTACGAGCTGGGAAAGGTTTTGCGGGAGTTGCGGCGGACTGAGGAGGCCAAGGTGGAATTCGAGGCGGCCGTAAAAATCAACCCGGACTTTTTGGATGCGCGGCGGCAGCTCGATGCGCTGCGATAGCCGGAATAAAGTCTGTCTGGTCGTTTAGTCATTTAGTCCGATCGACGAAACAGACCAAAGGACCAAAGAGACGAGATAGACGAAATAGGCCAAATAGGCTGAATAGACCGAAGAGACGGAAAAGACGAAGGAGAGGCAGGAACAATGAAAAGAGCCATGAGGTTGACAGCGTGTCTATCTGTCTGGTTCGCCGCGGCTTTTCCTCTCTGCGCGTACGCGATTGATGAAAAAAAGCTGGTCGACATGACCTATGCCTTTGCGGAAGATACGTTGCATTGGCCCACCGCCGAGCCCTTCAAGCTGGAGAAGGTCAACGAGGGGATGACGCCGCAAGGATTTTGGTTTGCCTCTTATAACTATAGCGGCTCGGAGCATGTCGGGACGCATTTGGACGCCCCCCATCATTTCGGCCAGGGAAAGTGGACTACCGATCAGATACCGCTGGGAAAGACGATCGGGCCAGGAGTCGTTGTTGACATGAGGCGCAGAGCCGAGGCCGATCCCAACTATCAGTTGCAGGTGGTTGATATCCGGACTTGGGAGAGACGGCACGGCAAGATTCCTCGCGGGGCCATCGTTCTTATGCTGAGCGGGTGGGGAAAGTTCTGGGGCGACCGCAAAAGGTATTTCGGGACCGACCAACCCGGGGATATCACGAACCTCCACTTCCCCGGGGTTGCCAAGGACGCGGCGGAGTTTCTCCTCAAGGAGCGAAGCATCAACGCTGTGGGGATCGATACTCCAAGCATCGATTATGGTCCTTCGCGTGACTTCGTCGTGCACCAGACCTTCGGCAAGGCCAATATCCCGATATTCGAGAACGTCGCCAATATGGACCGCTTACCTGCCAA
>Ga0154352_1003_pt1 | contig 11485 bp, 13 predicted proteins | sample RifGroA2_FD_115880 | JGI IMG/M metagenome (GOLD analysis project Ga0154352, IMG submission 115880) | Deltaproteobacteria bacterium GWA2_57_13
TGCCAGCGGGCGATTTGCTGAAGTATTTCCCGAGAAAAATTTACCGATGTCATGCCTTGGTATGCCTCTTCGACGGCTCTGGTCTCTCCAGGGGTGCCGATTATTTCTAGGATTGCTCCAAAGCGTCGATGGAGCGCCGGCTTAGCCTGAGATACCAGCTCCAGGATGGACTTGACCTCAAAAGCCATCACCATCGTGTTCCAGAGAGCTCCCCGCTGTATTAGCTCCCGAGCATGATGCATCTCCGGCTTCTCAACAAATTGAGCGACTTCATAGAGCCCGAAAGAAGGGTCTCCCTTCTGACCGAGTTGGATATACCCGTACTCCGTCTCCGGCCTATCCGGCTGCATTCCCAATAAAACCAGACGTGAAGGCTGGTGCTCTACCGCCTGGCAGGCCAGGCGCACATGATTCATGAACGTTTCCTCCTCGCCGATGAAGTGGTCCGAGGGGAAAACCACGACTATAGACCGAGGGTAGCGCTTGTAAATATACATCAGAGGCAACAGGATCCCGGGGCCAGTGTCTCTATTCATGGGCTGCTTGATGACAACGGTTGTCGGCGGAAGATCGGAAAGCTGACGTTTGACCTCAGGGTGTCCCAGATGATCTCGGCTGACGACTGTGAAGACGCGCTCTGGAGGTATCAACCGCTCGGCGCGCGCTTGGGTAATCTGGAGCAGAGATCGGGTTCCGATGAGGTTGACATACTGTTTAGGGAGGTGATCACCCCGCAGACGCTGGATAAGGGGCCGAAGGCGTATCCCGTCGCCTGCCGCCAGGACAATGCCACAGCGAATCACTAAATGAGGTTCTGTAATCAAGCGGCTCCTCAAGTCGCGGCAGCAAGTCGTGCAATCTCGGTGCCATAAATTTCTGTCGATTTATTCAGTTGTTATAAGGCCCCAATTTAGAGAGGAGGACAGATTGGACCATTTTCGACCATTTTTGGCCATGAGATGCCGAATCGGGTTGAACGTGCCTGTTCCACTAGGAGCGGAACTTTTCCATTCCCTTTTTGCCGGTATTGGCTCGGAGCGATGGCCTTCAGTTCCGTGACGCTCAGCAGGTGCGGGTCAGTCGTGATTATGACGTTGGCATGTTCGGCCAATCCGGAAGCCAGGTAGAGACCGTCATGGTGAGAAAAAGGGGTATTGGTTGACTTTGAGGGGCGAATCTGGTTTAAAAACGGGCAATGTATGCGGTGATTAGAACTGGCGGCAAGCAATTTCGGGTAGCCCAAGGGGACATCGTCGCGGTGGAGAAGCTCGCAGGGCAGGTAGGGGACAAAGTCACCTTCGACCAGGTTCTCTTTGTCGGCGGGAATGGTGAGGTTAAGATAGGGACGCCTTCATTACCGGAGGCAAGAGTCACCGCCGAGATTCTGGATCAGGGGAAGGCGAAGAAGGTTATCGTCTTTAAAAAGAAGCGGCGTAAGAGCTACAGCCGTAAGCGTGGGCACCGCCAACAGCTGACGACCCTGAAGATCGTGGAGATCCAGGGATAACGGGAGGCGATCGTTATGGCTCATAAGAAAGCGGGAGGGAGTTCTCGTAACGGCAGAGACAGTCAGGGACAGAGGCGGGGCGTGAAGGCCTTTGGCGGAGAACTCGTGCGGGCTGGCAATATCATTGTCCGCCAGCTCGGAACCCGCTTCCACCCGGGACGAAACGTCGGGATGGGTCGCGACTACACCCTGTTCGCCAGAATAGACGGTGTGGTTCGTTTTGAGCGACTCGACAGGGAAAGGAAACGGATCAGCGTGATTCCCCTCTGAGACCCTTCTCAGATGAAGAAAGCCCCGTCAGGGGCTTTTTTTTTGCCTGGAGAAAGTGGATATTAGTTTGGCCTGCTTATGAAGTTTATCGACGAGGTAAGAATCAAGGTTAAGGGTGGTTCGGGGGGGAGGGGTTGCGTAAGTTTTCGCCGAGAGAAGTTCGTGCCTCGCGGGGGCCCGAACGGGGGAGACGGCGGTGATGGTGGCGATGTGGTGGCTCTTGCGGATGGCCAGCTCACGACCTTGCTCGATCTCCGTTATCAAAAACTCTACGGCGCCGGCAGGGGTGAGCATGGCAGGGGCAAAGACCAGTACGGTAAGAGAGGAGACGATAAGGTGATCGCCGTACCGGTCGGGACCGTGATTCGGGACAGCCGTACCGGCGATCTCTTGGCTGATCTGGAGGCTGCGGGGGATAGGGTCGTGGTGGCAAGGGGAGGAAAGGGGGGTAAGGGAAATGCCCACTTTGCCACCTCCACAAATCGAAGCCCCCGCCGGGCCCAGCCCGGCCTTCCGGGAGAGGAAAAGGAATTGGACGTCGAGCTCAGGCTGTTGGCCGATGTGGGGATCGTTGGGCTTCCCAATGCCGGAAAGTCGACTTTGATTGCGGCCATTTCAGCGGCGCGCCCCAAAATCGCCGATTACCCGTTCACCACCCTGGTTCCTAACTTGGGTGTTGTAAGCTACGGCGAGGGGAAAAGCTTCGTCGTTGCGGATATCCCGGGGCTGATCGCGGGGGCGCATCGAGGAGAGGGTCTGGGTCACAAGTTTTTGAAGCACGTCAGCCGAACCAGCCTCTTGATCCATCTGCTGGATGCCTCCACGGTTGGGACGGAAGACCCTCTGGCCGATTGGGTGGTGGTCAATCGGGAGCTCGAACTCTTTGATCCGGCCCTGGTCGCGAAACCTCAGATCGTCGTGGCCAACAAGATCGACCTGCCCGAGGCCCGTGCCAACGTGCCGCGCTTGGAGCGATACGCTGCCCGCGCCTGCTATGCTTTTTGCGCGATTTCCGCAGCGACCGGCGAAGGTTTGCAGGAGCTTAGACGGTTGATAGGCATCCATTTGGAACGGGCGAAAGCGGCTAAGGAAGAAAACCGTGTCGCAGCTGGAGTATAAAAAGCGTTTTTTAAGCCGCGCCCGCCGCGTAGTCATCAAGATTGGAAGCCAGATCCTCTCGTCTCAAAACGGCATCGAGGAGGGCAGGATCAAAGGGCTCGTGGGGGATCTTGCGGCCCTCCATGACCAACGCAAGGAGATCGTGGTGGTGAGTTCCGGCGCCGTCGCCGCGGGGATGACGCGGCTCGGGATCAAGGAGAGGCCCAAGACGATTCCGCAAAAGCAAGCCCTGGCGGCGGTGGGGCAAATCAAGCTGATGGCGCTCTACGAAACATGCTTTTCACGCTTTCACAAGAACGTGGCTCAGGTGCTTCTCACCCACGAGGATCTGGCCAATCGGCGACGCTATCTCAATGCTAAGCACACGCTCATGACCCTGCTGGAATCCTCCATCATCCCGATCGTGAACGAGAACGACACGGTGGCTGTCGAGGAAATGAAGTTCGGGGACAACGATCATCTTTCCGCGCTCGTGGCCGCGCTCCTGGAGGCGGACCTGTTGATCATGCTGAGCGATGTGGATGGTATCTTCGATCTCGACCCTCGCGTCCACGAGGACGCACGTCTGATTCCGCTGATTTCGGACATCAAGGCAGCCAAGCATAGGCTCAAAGGGGAAAGTCAGAGCCCTTTGGGAACGGGCGGCATTTCTTCGAAGGTCAGCGCGGCGGAAAAGGCCGCCGCCGCGGGGGTCCCCACCCTGATTGCCAACGGGCTGGTGGCGAATATTCTGCCGCGGCTCTTTGACCTTCGTCAGGAGACGGGGACGATGGTGATCCCGGAGGAGAACCGGCTGGCGCGCCGTAAGCACTGGATCGCCTATAACTTGAAACCGGCGGGAGAGATCGTGGTTGACCAGGGTGCCTATGAGGCCCTGGTTCTCAGAGGCAAAAGCCTCCTCCCTTCGGGTTTGAAGGAGGTCCACGGCTCCTTTGGCGTGGGGGAGTGCGTTCGGTGCCTCGATCTTCAAGGGCGGGAGTTTGCCCGCGGGCTGGTAAACTACAGCTCGCAGGAGTTGAATCAGATTAAAGGATTGCATACAAGCAAGATCGAACAGGTTCTGGGTTATAAGGTCTATGACGAAATCATCCACAGAGACAATCTGGTGCTGCTGGAGAAAGGCAATAGGCAATAGGCAATGGGCGGAATGCACAAGGCAATACGCAACAGGCAACAGGTTGTCGGAGGCGGGACAGCGAACTATTGCCTTGTGACTGATGCCTCTTGCCTGGGAGCAAGCGATGTCGCTTAGAAATGAAGCCGTCGAGTTAGGGAAGAGAGCCAAGGAGGCCTCCCGTCGGCTTGCCAAGCTCTCATCCGAGGAAAAGAACCTGGCCTTGCTTCGAATGGCCGAGCGGCTGGAAGGGGAAAGGGAGGCGATTTTGGGCGAAAATCGTAAAGACCTGGATTTGGCCAGGGCGGCGGGGCTCTCCAGCGCCCTGCTCGACCGGATCGCCCTGAATCCGGCTCGCATCCAGGCCATGGGGAAAGGGCTCAGGGAGATCGCCGCCCTTCCTGATCCGGTAGGGGAGATCGTCAAAATGTGGCGGCGTCCCAACGGCTTGCAGGTGGGCAAGATGCGCATTCCGCTCGGGGTCATCGCGATCATCTACGAGGCCCGTCCGAACGTGACCGCCGACGCGGCGGCGCTGTGCCTTAAATCCGGTAACGCAGTCATCCTGCGCGGGGGCAGTGAGGCCCATTTCTCAAACCGAGCGATCGGCGCGATCCTGCAGCGAGCCTGCGCCGAAACGCGCGTGCCCGAGCAGGCCGTTCAGGTCGTGGAATCCAAGGATCGGGCGATGGTTTATGAATTGCTCCAGCTGGAGGACACCATCGACCTCGTCATCCCGCGCGGGGGAGAAGAACTGATTCGGGCGGTTGCTGCCCATTCGCGCGTTCCGGTGATCAAGCATTACAAAGGAGTCTGCCACGTCTACGTCGATAGCGAGGCATCTCTGGAAATGGCGGAGCGGATCTGCATGAACGCCAAAGTCCAGCGCCCTTCGGTCTGCAATGCCATGGAGACGTTGCTTGTCCATGAAGGTATCGCCGCCAGCTTTCTGCCTGGCATGATCGCCAAGCTCCAGGCGGCCGGCGTGGAGATCCGCGGCTGTGAAAAGACTCGCGCTCTGGTCTCCGGGATCAAGCCTGCCAGCGAGGCCGATTGGAGCACGGAGTACCTGGACCTTATCCTCTCGGTGCGAGTGGTCAAAGATATGGACGGCGCCATTGATCACATCGAGCGCTACGGCTCGCAGCACACCGAGACCATCGTGACCTCCGACTACGCGCGCGCCAGAGAGTTTCTGGATCGGGTCAATTCCTCGGTGGTCCTGGTCAATGCTTCGACGCGCTTCAACGACGGGGGGGAGTTAGGTCTGGGAGCGGAGATCGGCATCAGCACGAGCAAGATCCATGCCTTCGGCCCCATGGGGTTGGAGGAGCTCACGATCACGAAGTTTGTCGTCTTCGGGGACGGGCAGATCAGGGAATGAAGATCGGCCTGTTCGGCGGCACCTTCGATCCCATCCATTGGGGCCATCTGCGCAGCGCCGAGGAGGTGCGCGAGGCCTTCCGCCTGGACCGGGTTCTGTTTATCCCTGCCGCCATTCCTCCCCACCGGATAGCCCGACCTGCCGCGGCCGCGCGCCATCGCCTCGAAATGGTGCGCCTGGCGATCGCTAGGAATCCCGGCTTCGGCCTCTCGACCGTGGAGATGTCGCGCCCCGGTAAATCCTACTCCATCGATACGCTGAGACACTTTACCCGCAGGCGGTCGCCGAAAGACACACTCTACTTTATTCTTGGCCTGGATGCGTTTCGCGAGATCGGCTCGTGGAAGGACTTTCGGAGCATTTTTCCGCTCTGCCATCTCGTTGTGACGTCGAGGGCCGGCTGCGCTGAGCCGATGTCGCTCGAAGGCATGCCGGTTGCGGTGCGTAGGTGGTTTTGTTATGATCGAGAAAAGAAAGTTTACCGACACGAGAGCGGCACTTACCTTTATTTTATCAGGATTACGGACATCGGCATTTCAGCCTCTGGGATTCGACGACTCTTGCGGGGGAAAAAATCGATCCGCTATCTGGTGCCCTTGGAAGTCGCGACCTACATCAAGCGGAGAGGCCTGTATCAACAGCGCCGGGGAGGACAGTAAAGAGCTTGGTGGGGCTTGACTCCAGGGAAAAAGCCATTCTTCTCAGCTGTCTTGCGCTGGAGAAGAAAGCCTATGATCTCGTGTTGATGGAGGTGCGCGAGATTACCTCGATCGCTGACTACTTCATCATTTGCTCCGGTCGATCCGACCGGCAAGTGCAGAGCATCGCTCAGGGTATCGACGAGAAGCGGGCTGAAACGGGGCTATTCCCCTTATCCATCGAGGGCATGACCCGTGGCCATTGGGTCCTGATGGATTTCACCGATGTTATCGTTCATATCTTCTATCAGCCGGTCAGAGAGTTTTATGATCTGGAAGGACTATGGGCCGACGCGCCCCGAGTGGAGCTGCCCGAACCCTATGCCACGCTCGTCACCCAGTTTCGTCTCAGGGACGAGCAGGTTTCTTAGTCGGTAACTCGGCTCCATGGCGGTAGTTCGCCGGATCGCAACTGCGCCCCTCATTTCCAGAAGAAAGGAGAAAGCCCGTTGCCCGACCAACGAGCGCTGGTTCTGATAGTTCTGGACGGCTGGGGAGTGAATCCCCGCAAGGAAGGAAACGCGATTTTTAAGGCGGCGACGCCGCATATGGATGTGTTGGCGGAGCGCTACCCCTCTACCACGATTTCGATTTCGGGCCTGGATGTGGGACTCCCCGAAGGGCAGATGGGAAACTCTGAAGTCGGTCACATGCACCTTGGCTCCGGGCGCGTCGTCTATCAAGATCTCACGCTGATCCATCGCGCTATCGACGATGGCAGCTTTCCATCCAATCAGGTCTTTCTCGATGCTCTGCGGGCGGCCAAAAGAGCTGGCGGAAGGCTTCATCTCATGGGTCTTCTGGGGAACGGCGGCGTGCACAGCCATCAGCGCCACCTTGAAGCCCTCATCGAGCTCGGGTGCAGGGAAAAGATCGAGCCCATATTTCTCCACTTGTTCTTGGATGGCCGGGACACTGCCCCGACCAGCGCGGAGCAGTTTGTGCTCCGGATCGAGGAAAAGATCCAGGGCCTTCCGGCGGTGCGGATTGCCACGCTCAGCGGTCGGTACTACGCTATGGACCGGGATCGGAGGTGGGAGAGAACCGAGAAGGCCTATCTGGCGTTGACTGAAGGCGTTGGGGTCCAGGCCACCTCCCCGTTAGGGGCGATTCGCAAAAGTTACCGGGATGAGGTCACCGACGAGTTCGTTCTGCCCACGGTGATCCAAGGAAACTTTCCCGAAGCCATCGTCCGTGATGGAGATGCAGCGATCTTCTTTAACTTCCGGGCGGATCGGGCGCGCCAGTTGACGCGGGCCTTCACCGAAGAGGGGTTTCAGGAGTTCCCCCGCAAGCGACGCGTCGCTTTGTCTGTGTTCGTGACGATGACGGAATACGACAAGACCTTCCATCTTCCGGTAGCTTTTCCGCCGCGGGACCTCTCGAATATTCTCGGCGAAGTCGCAAGCCGGCAAGGAATCCGACAGCTCCGCATTGCGGAAACCGAGAAGTATGCGCATGTGACCTATTTTTTTAATGGAGGACAAGAGAAGAAGTTTCCTCTCGAGGATCGCATTCTCGTACCCTCCGCCAGGGAGATTCCGACCTATGACCTCAAGCCGGAGATGAAGGCGCGTGAGATCACCGAAAGGCTGATTCCGGCGCTCCGCGAGCGGAGCTACGGCTTGGTGGTCCTGAACTACGCCAACGCCGATATGGTCGGCCATACGGGAAATTTCGATGCCACGGTGCGAGCCTGCGAAGTGGTGGACGAGTGCATCGGGCAAGTGGTTAAGATATTGCTCGAGGAAAACGGCATTGCCATGATCACCGGCGATCATGGCAATGCGGAGCAGATGATCGACTACGAGACCGGAAGCATTCATACCGCTCACACGACGAACCCGGTTCCCCTGATTTTGGTTGACGAGAAGCTTAAATCCTGTTGTCTGAGCTCGGGGACGGCGATCGATGTCGCGCCGACCATTCTCAGCCTTATCGGGCTCCCCCGGCCATCCGAGATGACCGGACGGTCGCTGATCAAATGATAAAAACAAGTTTTCAGTTCTCCGTGTTTAGTTAATCAGAACCAATTCATAACTCAAAACTGCTAAGTCCGGACTTAGCTATGCGTTTGGGGTGGCTTTTAGATTGGATTTATCCGCCGCGTTGCCGCTTTTGCGGCGAGCCCCTGCCTAGCCACGCGGAGGAGTACTTCTGCAGCGCCTGCCGAGAAAGGATTCGAATCGTTTCCCATCCCCTATGCCCCACATGCGGTCGGCCCTTTTTGGACGGGGGTGGGGAAGATCACCTCTGCGGCTCCTGTCTCATGCGATCGCCGTATTTTGAGCGGGCGCGCGCCTGGGCCTGCTATCCCACCGAAGCGATTGAGGGCCATCCGCTGCGCGACGTCCTGCAGAGATTCAAGTACGGGCGCAAGCTCTCCCTCGGAAAGCCGCTGGGACGTCTCATGGCACGCGCCTGCGCGCCGTTTTTCCACGACTGTACTTTCGACGTCATCGTCCCTGTTCCCCTCCATCCCAAGCGGCTGCGCTGGAGGGGTTTTAACCAAGCGCTTGTTTTGGCCCGAGAGGTCGGTCGTGGCTGGGGAGTTCCCGTGGATCCGTTCATTCTGGTGCGCTCCAGAGAAACCCCGCCCCAGACCCAGCTCGCCGAGGAAGAGAGAAGAAAGAACGTGCGCGGGGCTTTCGCTCTGGGTCGGGGAAAAACGGTGCAAGAAAGATTTGTCTTGCTAGTGGACGATGTGTACACCTCCGGCGCGACGGTCAACGAGTGCAGCCGCACGCTCTGTCGCGGCGGCGCCAAAGGGGTCTATGTGCTCACGCTAGCTAGGGCCGTGTCGTGAGGGGTTAGCTTGGCGACATCTGATCAAGCGAAATGGGACCAGGAGCACGCAATCAAGCAGGGCGAAGGAGCGCCGGCAAGCTTCTTGCGCCAGGTGTTTCATCTCGAATCCTGGCGGATGGCCTCGGGCAGGGCCCTTGACATCGCGACGGGCAGAGGAAGAAACGCTATCTTTTTGGCCGAAAAAGGATTTGCTGTGGAGGCGATCGATATCTCCCCGGTCGCTTTGGAAGAGGCCCAAAGACGGGCAGCGCAAAGAGGACTGGCGGTATCCTTCAGCCAGGTGGACCTAGATCACATCGAGCTTCCCGAGGCTCAATACGACTTGATCGTGAATATTAATTTTCTTCTGAGATCGCTCGTCCCCCAGATCAAAAAGGCGCTCAAGGTTGGGGGACGAGTCGTTTTCGAAACTTACCTGATCGAGCAGCAGACCATCGGCCACCCCAAAAACCCCGCCTATCTCCTGCGCCACCACGAGCTCCTTGAGCACTTCTCCGACTTTCGCGTCTTCTACTACCGGGAGGGAAAGTTTTCCGAGGGCGGAAAGGAAGCCTACCGCGCCGGCCTTTACGGGCAAAAAGTCTAAGGATTGGTGCCCACGGCGCAATTCGATCGCCGCATGATGTCACAGATGGACTTAACCGCACCGTTCAAAGACTGCGGCGTGGCGAGACGCTTATTGTTGGTCTTCTTATTCGTCGTTTCGTTCCTCATTCTGCTTTGTTCTGGTCGCTTTCTCGATCACGCTCATAATAGGCCGCGCAAGATACAAGCGGTTCCATTTGCGACCTGAAACTTCCTCAAGCATTCCATTCTCTTCGAGTATCCCCACGGTCTGCCTAGCGGTGGGGTTAGAGACCCGCAGAATTTTTTCGGCTCTTGCTACGGTGATATACGGATTCACAAACAACGCGTCAAGCAAAGCCAAGGATTTGAACTTGTCGCTTAGCTTTTTGCGGAATTGCTCTCGCAGGTCCATAAGCTCGCCTGCACGGCTGACAGCGTCGCGGGCTGTTTCAGTCACGCCAGCAAGGAAGTAATGTAACCACGCAGGCCAGTCCCCATGCGTGCGAACCCGCTGGAGTAGGTCGTAGTACTCCTGTCGATGGGCTTCGATGTAAGCCGACAAGTAGAGCAAGGGTTGAGACAATCGTTCACGCTCCATGAGAAAGAAAGTAATCAGTAATCGCCCGATCCTTCCGTTCCCGTCCAAAAAGGGGTGGATGGCCTCGAACTGTTCATGCATTAGCGCACATTGAACCAGATCGGGCATCGCTCCACGCTGGTGGAGGAAAAGTTCCCATTCGCCCAATGCCTTCATCATTTCATCGGGCGGCGGCGGCACATAGGGAGCCGTAGAAGGCGTGCTGCCTGAAGGACCGATCCAGTTCTGCGAGCGCCGAAATTCTCCTGGGGTCGCGTACTCCCCTCGAACCCCTTTCATCAACCGCTCATGTATCTCTCGCACCAGGCGCAGAGACAACGGCAGGTCGGGTAGTCTCTTGATACCATATTCGAGAGCAGTCACGTAGTTGCGGACTTCTCGAACATCCGCATCTTCCTTTGGCGCGCTGGACTGAATCTCATCCAGCAGGATGTCGGAGAGGCTCGCCCGCGTCCCCTCGATGCGAGAAGAAAGAACCGCCTCGCGCCTTACGTAAGGCGCAATAAGCAGGTGCGGGTTCGGCAATTGCCGACCCAGGCCCGAAAGCTCACTAAGGGCTGCGTCAGCGCGAGAAAGAGCCAGTACCAATTTGTCGTCGTATACGAGCTTTGGCGGGAGCGGCGCGGGAATAAACGCCGCGTATCCCTGAGGCATCTGGATAACTCTGCCTGCGTCAGGGGATTGAAAATCCTTTGGGTCCATATAGGGCTTTACAAGCGGGCTTTCAAAGCGATTTTAGCTTTGAAAGATAATAGCATAAACTTTTCAAAGCGTCACGAACTTTGTAAATTGATTTATAATACATAATTCTTCTGTTAGATCAATAGGTTAGATTCGTAACGTGGCTGAATACCTACGCCAACCCCTGTTGTTGGTCAAGTATAAGCCAAGTTATTAGTCAAGTACGGGCTGCGCAAAGAAAGAAAATGGCTGGTTTTTTACAAAGCTAAGGAACCCTTAAAATATCCTTTCAAACCTGTCCCATAAACACCCGGCGCAGGAGGGTGGTGGGGAGTTTGTTGATCGTGTCGAGTTGCCCGTCCGGCACATTGCGGGCGCGCAGCCGAAGCGCTTGCAGGCGGTTAAGAAACGCAGAGGTAAACGGGGCTGGTAACATGATCTTAGTCGCCGAACCTTACTCCGCACCTTATCGGGGTCTTTCCTCGGTTAAGACTAACGAGTTATAGCAGAAAACCGGGTGTCATTGCCTTGTTTAGTCAAGTTATTGGTCAAGTCGCCCTCAGAAAAGATCAGGCGATTATTTAAATGAAATTCGCAGCACCCGGTCGTCGTCTGGGCCGGGCCTGCCGCGGCCGTCTCGGTTGCTGGTGAGAAGGTAGATTGCGCCATCCGGTCCCTCGGCTACATCTCGCAGCCGGCCGAACTGGCGCACGAAGAGGCGCTCAAATGAAACCACTTT
>Ga0154352_1055_pt3 | contig 11339 bp, 16 predicted proteins | sample RifGroA2_FD_115880 | JGI IMG/M metagenome (GOLD analysis project Ga0154352, IMG submission 115880) | Deltaproteobacteria bacterium GWA2_57_13
CGCCTCCTAACACGATAGTTTTCTGAACGAGCGGCGCCCTACCTGGCCCTATCTCCGTCGAGCATTGCCAGAGGTCGGCAGAGGCTCCTGCGGAACTATAGCTGGTAAATCTGACTCAGCGATCGACTGGGTCTTCTCGACCTCCGCCTGCCGCGCCGCAAGCACGCGAATCGGTCCCACCTGCTTGGTATAGGTCTTAATGAGCCAAACTTTCCCCGTCAGCCGGTTCATCTTGTAAGCCGCATCCACGGGACCATTGGGCGAGGTAATAGTGTAGAGACCGCCGGAGAACAAAAAGAGAAAGAAGAGGACGATGATTCCGAAAACGGCCCAGCCAACTTTTGCTTTCATGATGTTTCCTCCTTACCTGCTAAAAAGGATAAAGACCATCGGGCTGATGATACTAATACTCACCCTGTTGACGTCTCAGCCGCTCCATCTCGTGGCGCTGGCGGTCAAGCTCGGCCTGGTTCCTGCGGAGCTGATAGTCTTGCCGCTGGTTTTCGTGCTGCTGCCCTTGAAGTTGGTCACCAACAAGGGCGCCAGTCCCAAGGCCGAGACCGCCGCCGATAAGCGCCCCAGCGGCCGGATGGCCAACCGCACTACCGACGATTCCGCCAGCGGCGGCACCGATGCCGGTGCCCACAAGGGCACTTGTCTCCCTCGTGCTAAGGGGCCCGCCGGCACAACCCGCGCCGATGAGCGCCGCAACTGTGATTCCTGTCAAACCCTTGATGAGTTTTGTTTTCATTTTTTCCCCTCCGTAAGTGGCAATGTGCAAAATCGGGACCCCGTTCAATGCCAGGTGTTAGGGACCGCCTCTGCTCTGGCAAAAAGATCGTTTAACATATTAGCAACCAGCTTGTTGGCCTCTGCCTCATCCTCGGCAACCAGAAAGGCCTCTTCGGTTAGTGCCGCGACCAGTTCACCCAACGTGGTTTGGATGAGGTTTTTTCTTTGGGTGGTTTTCATCCTTAATAATTCCAGGGACCGCGCGTGCTCTTTGCTTTAGAATCCTCGGCCTGCTTTTTGGAACGCTGCAACTTGCCTTTCTTGTGAAGCTCCTGGCGCTCCTCGGCCCGCTGCCAGCCGCGCTCAGGATCGGCAGACCACTGGGCATTGGGATTCTGCGAGCCCTTTTCGCTCATATGGGAAGCTGCCACGCCCCCGGCGCTCGAGCCGCCACTTCCCCCAGGTTGGGCATTAGCAGGTTGGCCAGTCTCCCTGAGCAGTAGGGCCGCGGTCATGATGGCGATATAGTAGAAAGTACAGCGCATGTTCTTTCCCTCCTTAATAAATGCGGTACCAATGATAGACCTCGTATGGTCCGTGCTTCTTCCGGTATCCATGAGCAGGGGCCCAAGGAGGCGGACCGCCGCGGCGATGGTAATCATAGACAGAGTAGTGCTCGACGATGACCGGCTCAGGATAAACAACCCTCGGATAATGATAGACCACCACTGGTGGGGGGCTCCCGATAAAGAGATTGATACTGGCTGAGCCAGCGGATGCCACACCGCTCCAGGTGAAGAGGGCGCCCCAGAGGACCATGAGGCTTAGAAAGCGGAGCTTCCAGACTCTAAAGGCGGACATGCTGACAACCTCCTTCTCCTTGTTTGAGACGCTTAAACGCGCCTAAAAAGCTATTTTAGCAACAGCCGTGCCATGTCAAAGAATGTAATGAAATCAACGACCTATAAGAAACCGGCCGGCTAGAGGTAAGTCAAAAAGTAAATGGGTGGGAAAAATTTACTCGGTTCGCCAAATCATTGGTGGCACTCGAGGTTACCCCATACTGTGATGCATGAAACCTTTCCCTCCTTAGCTCGTTCCCCGCCACATCCCTGTAGATGAGCTCATCGGTATCCAAGTCATATTCGGGGATATCGGGGCTTTCCCATCGCGTCAGGAAATATTGGTAAAAGGGGTTGTAGAGGCTGCCGGGGTTTTGGTCGTGCTTGAATACGTATTCTGGCATCCTGTGGACATCGAAGCCTGGGTGGTAGTGCTTCAGCCAAACATAGTCGCCCAGAATAGTCAGCTTTAAGAAAGGGGTATCCCCATAGAGCTTGAGCTTGATGTTTTTCTGAACCGCCTTAAGCCCTTTCAGAAAATCGATGCTCTTTCTTATCTGTTCGCTAAAGTTTTCTCGAGTAACATTAGGGTCCAGAATGCTCTTCGCCCGTATGCTCGCCCCTTCGCTGTACGGATTAAGAAGCATTATCTTCGCATCGCGGCAGTTCTGTAAAACACTATGCAAATCTCCCCGTGTGTCAGCAAAGGTACGAAAGCCCGTTGAAGAGATGATCATCACCTCCCTGGCAACACCCTGTTTTTTCTTCAATTTCTTGATTCTCCTCTGTGCCCAGAATGTTCTTGTGGGGAAAAAATGGACCATCCCAGAGCCGCCCGCCATCCTGGCAAATTTCCTGTCTTTCCAGTTTCTACCGATGTAACTAAACAAGAGTATGAGCAATACGGCCGCGACGATTTCTACCGACATGAGATAGATGTTTCCCCTCTCTATGAGCGACCAGTAGAGCCAAAAATTTCTGGCTATGAAGCTGACCGTATAGGGTAGAGAAAACGCGATCCCGGCGCTCAGAGCAACTAGCAAAACGTGAAACAGAACTCGCGCCACACCTTTCAAGAAGCGTTTCAGAGGCCTCTTATTGTTGTTGATCCGCGTCTCCCTGAAATGTCTTAGATTTGTCACTCCCCCCCTTTCCTTACGAGCCATCCCAAGACCCGCTGACTCCCGTGTCTTAGGCCTTGGGAAACTTATCTCGCGTGAGCCCCGCCGTAATTTCCTCATCCACTGGACGCTCTAGTGGTGCACCGGCCATCCTGAGCCTGGATGGTAGAATCCGTGCGTGTAATTCCCTTCCAGCAGCGTGTGCAGGAGCAGTAATACCTCATCGGGGCCACGGAGGTGGAATCGCGCCTGCGTTGGAGTAATCCCGAATCGGATCGAATATGCCCCTTCAGGCAGGACCGCGAACGAATCCTCATCAGTCCAGTCGTCACCGATCGCTAAGATAAAATCGAAGCTGCCCTTGGATAGCCATCTTTGACGTGCTATCCCCTTGACCCCCATACTCCTCACTTCAACCGCCTTGTTGCCCTGCAACACCTGCACATCGATGTTGGCTGTAAACGCGAGCAAATCATCCGTCAGCTCTCTTGCCGCAAGCGCTCCCCGTTCTGGATCGGCGCTGCGGTAGTGCCAAGCGACAGAAAACTCCTTTTCTTCGACAAATGCCCCGGAGACCCGATCAGCGTATATTTTGAGTATGGGGAGGAGTTTCGTTTTCCAATCAGCGCCTAAGGGCTCCAGCATCTCCCATGGCTTATGTCGCTCCTTGATCCAAGCACCGTGTTCGGCCAGTAGTCCCATTGGAAGCGAGCCAAACCAGTCTTCGAGCGTCGCTTTATCTCGGCCGCTGAGAAGAACCAATTCATTTCTGGGGTCCCCTCCGAGGCCGTGAAGCAGGTTCAACAGTTCTCGATCGGGCTTTGCCTGCTGCGGATGGCTGGCGAAAGGCACCAGCGTTCCATCATAATCGAATAAGAGCAGGCGCCGCGCGCTCTGGTCGTATTGACCAACCAATCCTATCTTCGCAGATGCGTTTAAGGGCTTCGCGTGGAACCTCTCGCGACTGGGATCCACTGAAACGAGCTCTCTGGCAAAGCCTATCGCCCAATGGCCCACATCGTGGCGGCGCAGTCTATTTTGCATGATCCGATTCCGCCGAATCTGTTCTTCGCAGGGCATCTCCAGCGCCATCTTCAATGCCTCGGCGATCTCTTCTCGATGGTTCGGATTGATGATGATCGCTTCCGCTAACTCCTTTGCGGCCCCTGCCATCTCGCTGAGAATCAAGACACCGGTTTTATCAGTCCTGCTCGCGAGGTATTCCTTTGCCACCAGGTTCATGCCGTCCCGCAGAGGCGTCACCAGGGCGACGTCGCTCATGGCATACAGGGCAACCAAAGTATAAAAGGGCACGGATCGGTACTGATAGATAATGGGCGCCCAGCCGATGGCGCCGAATTTCCCATTGATTTTCCCGACGAGTTCCTCAATCTGCCTCTTCATTTCCTCGTAGTCCTGAATGCCGATTCGGGAAGGCACTACGATCATGAGAAGCGTAACCTTACCATGCGATTGTGGGTCCCGTTCGAGCATGGTCTCGAAGCCCTGGAGTCGATGGATGATCCCCTTGGAATAATCCTGCCGGTCGACGGAAAGAATGATTTTTGTGTCTCCAAAGATTTTCCTCAGTTCTCCTCTTTCCTTTTGAACCTCGGGACTCCCTGCCGCGGCATGAAACTTTTGGATGTCAACACCCATCGGGAAGGCACCGACTTTCACCATACGGTGGTCCAGCGCGAGCTGGCCCATTCTGTGCTCGTGACCCAGAATGCGCTGAACGCATCGCAGGAAATACTCCATATAATCATGTGTATGGAAACCGATGAGGTCGGCTCCAAGCAAGCCTTCTAAAATCTCCCGTCTCCACTTGGCTGGAAGGAGGCGAAAGATTTCAAACTGCGGAAATGGGACATGCAAGAAAAATCCTACCCGGATTTTCGGCAATTCTTTCCTGACGAGATTTGGTAGGAGCATCAAGTGGTAATCATGAATCCACAAAATATCGTCCTCGTGGACGACTTCCAGCAGCGATTCACTGAAGGCTTCGTTGACTCTCTTGTACTGAAGCCAGCAATTCTCATCGTAGGTGACATTGGAGGGAAAGTAATGGAAAAGCGGCCAGATCGTTTTATTACAAAAGCCCTGATAGAAATTCTCAAAGTCCTCTTCGGAGAGGAATACCGGATAGGAGCGAAACTCTGAGCGCGCCCTGGATCGGACCTCTCCCTTCTGTTCATCACTGATCGTGCCGCCGGGCCAACCCACCCAGACATAGTCGGGCTTGAGGGATAAAAAACTCTGCTTAGTATCAAGAAGTGATTTTAAGCCCGTCGCAACGCCCCCTACGCTCTCTTTAAATTCAAGCTTCCCGTTTGCTTGCTCGACCGTGAAAGGCAGACGATTCGACACGATGATGATTCTTCGTCCAGGATTATTTTCATCTTGCATAGAGCGTCCTCCATCCTGCTAATTGTCATTGTCTGCGCCGATGACCCCCCCCGCTCCCGCACGGAAAAGGTGGCAGAGCAGCCGACGCTTTCCAGCTAAGGAACACGCTCCCATGCAGCGCAGGTGCCGCTCGTACCCCTCAGGGGTGGGAAGGCGGGGGCATACGACCCCGCCTTCTTGAGAGTCCCTAAGGAACCGGCAGATCTAGCGTGGAGCTTTCTGAGTGGTCCCATCCTCTTGAGGAGCAATCTCGGTCACTCTTGGCTGGCCATCCTTCTCGGTAAACTGGATGGTGACCTTCTTCCCTTCTTTGGCATTGTCCACGCCCTTGGTGCTGCTACCAAGTAGCAGTGTCTGCTCTCCCTTGTCGGTCTTCACGACAAGCTGGTTCTTAGCCTTATCCACCTTCACTACCGTGCCTTTCAGTTCCGCGGCGAAGGCCAGAGCCGGGAGGAGCGCCAACGCCAGGACCATTGCGCTGATCTCTCTGATCATTTTCATATTCCCTCCTTGATGAGCTTCACTATTTTTGAATTCCTTTCACTTCACCTAAATCAAGAGTCCCACTAAAAAATGTCGTGCAAGGGGTGTGCCAAACTCCTTTGGATTCACCTCCTTTCATTGGATATTTAATTGGCTGCGCCCTGTTGCTCTTATCCTGGTCCTGCGGGCCCCTGCCGCTGTTTAGCCGCTTCTGGTTGGCCCTTTTCATTCTCAGGAGTAGGGGGAGTTGCTCCTTCGCGTTTCTCAGACTCTTGAGCCATAGACTGTTCTCCAGGAGCCTGAGAAGAGGTTTCTGGCTTTTTCGACTCGCAGGCCGTAAGGAACAAAACCAAGGCGAAGCCGGATAGAACGCCAGCCGTCCATCGACCCCGATCCCTTTTCATGCGTTTCACCTCCTTTCATGTTAAAAATATCTACCAATCTCTTATCGCTTCACCTAAATCAAGAGTCCGACTAAAAAATGTCTCGCAAAGGGTGTACCAAACTCCTTTCGTTAAACTAACCATCCGCTTCTTAAGAGTTTTTCACTACCGCGTTGCATGGAAAGCCTTTTATGAAGAAGGGATTTCCCTACGGGGGGCGAAGGAAAATTTGGCTAAACGACGGTGGAATCTCGCCTGTTTCTGTGCATGTTATTTCCTGCGCCTTGCGAGGTTGGAATCTCGTCTGGTCTCATCAAATAGCAATCTTTTTTTAACCTCACATCGGATTTATCGTCGATCTCAGATTTTCCTCCTCCAAGCTGTGGGATGGCATGAAAAGAAATAAGACAAATAACAAGACCAATTTTGAATTCGTAGAGCACTACACCGCTACCTTCCGGGCAAACAGCCTCATCAGCTCCTGTTCCCCGGGGTCCACATAGGTGTGGATATTACGGCCCTCTTTGTTATAGACGGAGTAGGCGGCGCGATGATTGACCTCACAGTTTCCCGAATCACAGGTAGCATTGAAAATCACGACAGCAAGCTGCTGTTTTTCACGGTTCACAAATAGGGCCGCGACGTAGTGCTCTTCAATACGCGCTGGGCTGTCGGGAATAAAAGTGAATCCATTAAGGAACTGCCAAGGATCCTGGGCTTTGGCACCCAGCGATGGGGCGAGTAGAGGGAGAAGTAAAAGGATCGTTACGAAAATTTGCTTTTTCGAACGCGATTCCATGCGACACCTCCTCAGTTAAGTGATGCCGATGTTTGAGTCACGATCTGTTTCGTTCCGCGTCGATCATTTTGAGGGCTTTCTTGCGAAGCTGCTCGTTGCCGTTCACAGCTGCGAAGAGCCTATTGTAGGACTCGGGCGTGAGCCCGTGTTTTTCTAATGATTGCTTTACCTTTAAGTTGCCCTCCTGCTGGATCTTCGCTCTTTCTTTAGGATCCTGAACTTTGCTGAGCTGCGCCTCATACGCTTGGCGTACTTTATGGTATTCCACGTAGGTCTTGGCGAAGGTCGCGAGCTCTTTGTCGGTAACATTGGTCTGCCCGGTAGACGGCCCTTGCTTCGGCGACTCTTGGGCGCCCGCTGCTGGTGTGGTCCACAGGCCCATCAAGACGATCATCGCGCCAAACACAGCTCGACTTAGGGGGAAATTAAGCATCATAAAGCCTCCTTGCCCATTGGGCTGATGGCCCTATCCTTTGACGCCTTTAATCTCAGACGTCTTCCCTTGCAGTTTCCTGAGCAACTCATCGAACGAGGCGTTGGCAAGAATACGGTTGAATTGGGAGCGGTAGTTGTTGACCAGGCTGATATTTTCAACCAGGATGTCATAGACCTTCCATTCCGCGCCTGCGAGGTGGAGCTTATAGTTGATGGAGAATTCCTCTCCTTTCTTTGCGACCACCTTGGTAAACACCTCGGCAGAGTCTTTCTCCTGTTTCTCGTTGCTGTAGACGATTTTTTCTCCGTTATAGGATTCAATCTTGTTTACATACGCGCTCTCTAAAAGGTCGGCGAAGAGCTTCACGAACTCCTGCTGCTCCTGAGGCGTGCGACGAGACCAGTGCGATCCTAGTGATCTCTTTGCCATCTCAGCGAAGTCGAATCCGGGGTAGATGACTGCGCGCAATTGCTCGCGCCGCTCTTTCTTCTTGTCCTCCGATCGCAGCTCAGGATTTTTAAGAATGCTAAGGACCTTATCTACAGTCGTTCGGAGCTGATCGGTAGGAGCGCCTGCGCTCAGCGGGAGAGGGACCAGCAAATAAAAGATCCCGATCACCGCAACCCAACGTAGCCTAATGAGTTTTGTATTCATTTTTCCCCTCCATAATTGGCAATGTGCAAAATCGGGACCCCCCGTTCAATGCCAGGTGTTAGGGACCGCCTCTGCTCTGGCAAAAAGATCGTTTAACACATTAGCAACCAGCTTGTTGGCCTCTGCCTCATCCTCAGCAACCAGAAAGGCCTCTTCGGTTAGTGCCGCGACCAGTTCACCCAACGTGGTTTGGATGAGGTTTTTTCTTTGTTTGAGGCGCTTACACGCGCCTAAAAAGCTATTGGAGCAACAGCCGTGCCGGGTGGAGGAGCCACGGAAAATCAAAGGCTTATAAGAAACTGGCCGGCTAGAGGCAAGTAAAAAAGTGGAGGGGTAGGAAAAATTTACTCGTTTCGATAGAGAGCTAGCTTGGCGTTCAGAGTTTTGGGTGTGATGCCTAAGATTCGAGCGGCCTGGGTTTTGTTACCTCCGGTAGCCACCAAAGCACGCTCAATCGCCTTGCGCTCGGCCTCAGCTAGAGATACAGGTTCATCGCCCACAGGCTCTTCTAAAACAGTGCTCAGGCAAAACTGTTTTACGTCCGCCGCGGTTAAAGTCGGACCAAGTGCAAGGACAGTCAGACGTTCCATTGCGTTGCGTAACTCCCGTACATTTCCAGGCCAGGAGTGTTCCTTGAGGGCGGAAGTGAAGTCTGGAGCCCAAGGCTGGATCGGATGCTGGTACTTTTCAGCGAACACCTCCAGGAAATAGCGCGCTAATAAAGGTATGTCATCGCTCCGTTCACGTAGCGGAGGGAGTTCCAAATGAAAAACGCTTAAACGATAGAAGAGATCGGTTCTCAGTCGTCCCTCCTTAACGGCAGTTGCAGGCGACCTGTTGGTGGCGGCTACGACCCTCACCGACACCGGGATGCTAGAGCTTGCGCCAATGCGTCGCACCTGTCCCTCTTCGATTACGCGCAGGAACTTGGCCTGCACCTCCGGAGCCATTTCGATGATCTCGTCGAGGAACAGAGTGCCGCCGTCAGCTTGCTCGAAGCAGCCGAGGCGCCGCTCCAGTGCGTTGGTAAAAGCTCCCTTTTCGTGGCCGAGGATTTCGCTTTCCATCAGGGTAGGCGGAATGGCCGCACAGTTGAGGGCCAGAAACGGCCCATCGCGGCGCGGCGATAGGTCGTGCAGAGTGCGGGCCACCAGCTCCTTGCCAGTGCCACTCTCGCCGCTTAGCAGTACCGGGGCATCCGTCGCGGCAACCTGACTGAGGCTCTGGTAAAGCTGGCGCATGGGCAGGGATTTACCGATCAACCCGCCATAAGATCCCAAAGGTGATTCCAAACGTTGGCGCAGGGCGGCAGCCTCATGGGCCAACTGAACCTGTCTTAATCCCTTATCGAGTGCGGCCTTGAGCCGTTGGGGCTCCAGAGGTTTGGTCAGATAGTCATAGGCTCCGAGCTTGATGGCCTGCACGGCAGTTTCGATGGTTGCCTGGCCGGTCAGAATAATCACTGCCACTTGTTGCACACGCTCTCCCAATGCCTTTACAAGCTGCAGGCCGTCCATTCCTGGCATCATGAGGTCACTCAGGATGGCTTGCGGTAAAGTTTGGGTACAGAGCTTGAGAGCGGCCGCGCCATCGGCTGCGGTTAGGCTCTTGTATCCCCAGTTTTCCAGTAGGGCAGCAAGGCCGTCGCGGGTGGGAGGATCGTCCTCTACGACGAGCACCGTAGGGCGCGGGCGGGTCACAGGACACCTCTGTCTAAGGGCAAGGTAAGACGGAAGGTGGCGCCACGAGGGGAGCGCGTTCCCTCCTCATACTGCAACGTGCCACCATGGGCCTCGACGATGAGTTGACTCAGGGGCAGCCCTAAGCCGGTCCCCCCGTGCTTGGTGCTATGGCCAAAGTCGAAAAGAGTTGAGCGCTGCTCAAGTGGGATGCCGGTGCCGGCGTCGGTAAAAAGGAGCGTGAGGCGGTTCTGGCTTCGCTGGCCAGTGACGCAGATGGAGCCGCCATTGGGCTGGGCCTCTAAGGCGTTGCGCAGCAGATTGTCGAACGCTTGCCGGAGCCGGGTTGGGTCTCCTCGAAGCAGCCAAGGACCAGGGGGAAGGTCAGCCGTTAGGCTAATCTCTTGCAGGGCACATTGGGCCGTCGCCGCATCCAGGCTGGCCTTAAGCACGGTGGCCACATCCAACGTTTGACGTTCTAGGGTGACAGGGGCGGTATAGTCTGTGAAATCGTGCACCAATTGGCTCACCTGATGAATTCCAGCCTGTAGTGCTGCTAGGGATTTCCGTTGCTGCTCATCTGAAGCCGGCTGCGCCTCGGAATCCGAAGGCGTCGGTCGGAGGAGTTCTAGGTGAACGGCCATAGCGTTCAAAGGGTTCTTGAGCTCATGGGCCAAGGTTTGGGCTGCGACGGCCAAACGCTGCACTGGAGTAGGGCTTTCACCCGCGCCGCGCTGCTTCATGACCAGCCGGTCGATAAGGTCGAGGCTGGTCCCCACTTCGTCCTGATCAGCATAGCGAGGCCGCGCTTGATAGGTTCCAGCCTCTGCCTGACGCAAGACATCTCTGATCAACCGGAAACGGCGGGTGTAGAGGGTGGTGGTCCAAAGAGCACCCAGTAGGGCCACACCACCTGCCAGGACGAACAGAAGGGTAAGTTGCCGCCAAAGGCCGGAGAGAAGCTCCGTCCAGTCGGCGGGATTGATCCATAACCGGAGCCCGCCAGGACCACGCGCTCCTTCGGGCATCTGCAACGGCACCACAACATCGTAGTATGTGGATTTTTCCTCACGCCGGGACGTGATGGTCGTGATTCCCTGGCGCAAATTTTGAAGCAGGGTCGGGTCGGTCACACTCCGGGTTTCTTCACGGCCTCTTGAGCTATACAGGACCTTCCCTTCCGGATTGAGGACCCACATCGCTTCGATGCTGCCGCTGCGATCTACATAGGCGCGCATCAGCCCTGTCACCCCGGTGCGGCGCGAAGCGGGGCCGGGCTTGGCCGCTGCCCTACCCGGGAAGAGATTGCCAAGAAAACCCCAGAAAGAGGTAGTACGTGAGGGTGGTGGGGTGACAGTCTGTTGTCGCAGGCTGTCCGCTAAAGCGATCTCGACTTGGCGGGCGAGCAACAGTGCCGTTTGCAAGGTTGCCTCGGTGGTGAGGCGCTGGGCAATCAACAGGAGGATCGCAGCGAAGATGCCGAAGATCACCACGACCGTGGCAAGGAAAACGCCGACCTGTTTCCGGCGCAGGTTCATAGAAGCTACCATAGCAGGTCGACTCGGGCGGGAAAAGCATGGGGACTAAGCCCGCTGTAGGCAGATGGAGCTTTATCCATGAACCCTTGCGCGGTGGGCCGCTTTGTTGCATAGTGGGGGCCGATGCTGAAGGACGCTTATCACCGCCCGATCAGGGATATGCGCATCTCGGTCACTGACCGGTGCAACTTTCGCTGCATCTACTGCATGCCCCAGGACGAGTACGAGTGGATCGAGAAAAAAGAGATCCTTACGTTCGAGGA
>Ga0154352_1245_pt1 | contig 11155 bp, 14 predicted proteins | sample RifGroA2_FD_115880 | JGI IMG/M metagenome (GOLD analysis project Ga0154352, IMG submission 115880) | Deltaproteobacteria bacterium GWA2_57_13
TCGAACAGCTCATCCCCGTCTCTTTTGATGAGACCCGCCCAACCATATTCTTCCGGGACGATGCTGGTTGGCTTGTGTGCGCCGAAGGCAGGCACATACGGTGCCTTCGTCCGCTCGTCGGCCATCTTGAGAAACAGCAAGTACGTCAATTGCTCGACGTAATCGTCATAGCTCATCCCATCGTCCCGGAGGACGTTACAGTAATTCCAGAGCTTTTGGACGATTTGAGAAGAATAGTCGGCCATATGGGTCGGGACAGCTATATTCCGCGCAATAATCGGCCGCAACTTGGCGCCCGCCGCCTACGAAGCTATGGCTTGGATACGGAGGAGTTGGCTGAACCAAGCGCGGCGCTATCGCGATCGAGCTCTCCTAAGGCCTTTTGGATTAACTCGACCTCGCGCGACTCGAAAAAGGGCTCCCCACACTGGGTACAAACCCATGCCGGAATGGCGTCCCAAGCTACGTGATACCCGTGTCGGTCCAAACTAAACGGAGCCGTGCCCCGAAGCATCCGACCTTTGCAATGCAGGCATTCCATAAGTTAACGCCTCCTTCTAAAGTCTTCCGACCACTGAGCCGGATCAGGAAGATACGCTGTAATTATAGCCAAATAATCGCCTTTCGGCGAACACACAACATGCACCGCCCGGTCCGCGTGGCCGAAACCGAGCAAGAGGCAACTATGACCGCGCGGGTCCTGCGGGTAATCTTCGATAAGCTCACCTCTCACAACAACCGTTTCCACTTCGCTTGGAGTAATCATTCGCTCGGGCCGCGACATCTGGCGGATAGCGTGAGGCAGAAATAACAATCTTGTCTGCGCCGCCTGCCGAACTTCTTCTAGTATCGTCATTTGAGATTACTGCTACTCTTTAAATGATTCCACCGTCTTGAGAAACAGCAAGTATGTCAACTGCTCAGAGCCCGTCCTGAGCGAGGTCGAAGGATAGTCGCCGTCTACCTGTGCGTGTTCGCACGCAGACAGGCTTGCCTGCGCGCCTGCCCGTGCCGGTGAGGCAGACGGCCTCGCGCAAGCAGGTAGCTCATCCCGCCTGCCTGCCAGGGCGCGGGCAGGTGTTCGCACCTGCCTGAGCGATGCTCGCAGTCAGGCGCAGACGGGTCGTCTCGCAAGACGTTACAGTAATTCCAGAGCTTTTGAACGATTGCCGAAGAAGTCATGCCTTTCCCAGCGATTCGGGTAGGTGGCAGGTTTCCTACGCCCGCAGCAGTCGCGCGTGCGTGATTTCCCGTTTCTGAACCGGGCGGACTTGAGAAGCTTCCAATGTGGCGACGGCTACCGTTTCGCCATGGAGAGTTAGGAACTCCACTTCGAAAGCTTCTCCGTTCTTATACACATGCACAACAGTGCCAACGTCTCCAACCTTCAGCCCTTGATGAGGAATTGCCTTTTTCAAAACTACTCGGTCATGCTCCTTGATCATCTTAACCTCCTAGATCGGATGGGCCGTTATGAGCCGCGGTGAGCGCGAACCTTTAGACAAAATCCAGACTGTTCGGATTCGGGGGTTTCGACCATCCGGTGTTTCCAACGGGCCGTCAACACTATAGCGCGTCCCGTGCCGCGATTCCACGGAAGCGGTGACGTCTTGAGCGCGCCCGTGCGATCTAAGAGCGCGCGTAAAAACTCGCCACCTGGCGACCCTAAAGCCGAACGCTACGAAAAACCTAGCCTTGCTGCTTCCGTCCGGATGAGATGGCGACAGCAAATATTCGCCAACCTTCCTGCGATCAACACGAGCTCTGGCGGCATAAGGCAATTTCATGTGGCGCAATCGTCAGATTTAGAAGTACGTCCGCTCATCAGCCATCTTCCTGCCCGCATGCCCGCCTGTGCCGAAAGGGCAGACAGGCCACGCGCAGGTACGGTGAAACACCAAATACGTCAACTGCTCAGAGCCCTGTCTGCGTGTCCCCGCCTGCGCGTCCGCGCGGGCAGGCGCACAGGCTGGCTGTCCTGAGCCCTTGGGCAGAGTTTACCCTGAGCGCAGCCGAAGGACTTAGGATAGACTGAGCCGAAGGATAATCGCCGTCACTTCCACTTGCCGCCGTTCGACTTAAAGAAATTAGTATTATGTCCCCGGAATTCCCACCCTATGGATCACGACAGCGATTCATCTGGACACACTCAACAGCAGACTTGACCCCTTTCTTTTCGGCATTTTTACCGTTTTGACATCCGAGGTCCATCCTTCGTTGACTCTTCTTGTACACCCTTGTACACTTCATCATTATGAAACTCTCTATCAGCGAAGCACGAAAAAGGTTGCCGGAGCTGGTCCGCCAGGTCCGGAAGGACCCTCGCGCGACGGTCCAGATCACCGTCAGGGAAGAGGCCGTCGCCGAGCTGCGCGCCGTCCAGCCCGGCCCGGAACCGGGCTTGGCCGCGAGGAAGCTGCTCGAACTCCGAAGGAAGCTCGCGAAAAAAGGACTGAAAACCCGACGGGCCGACGTCTCCAGTCATGTTAAGGAATACCTCTATGGCCCGAAGGGCCTGCTCCGATGATCCCATCGGACCGCGTTTTTTGCGACACGGGATTCCTTTACGCCTCTCTCGCCCGAGGCGACCGCTACTACGACCTCGCCGGCGATTTGTTGGAGCAGTGCCGCGACCAGCGGGTCCAGATGTTTTCTACCTGGGAAGTGGTCAGTGAAACACTCACTTTGCTCGCCTACCGCCTGCATCCCCAGGCTGCCGTCCAGTTTCTTGACACGATGAAGCCGGTGCTTGCGCTGGTTCCGGTCACGGATGCGGTCCTTTCACAAGCAGAGCAGGTATTTCGGCGGCACGTGAAAACGCGCCGGCTCTCCTTCTGTGACGCCATTTCCTTTGTCGTCGTGACTACCCTTCTCGATAACATCCCTTGCCTCTCTTTTGATGAGGACTTCAAAGCCCTCGGCCTCACCGTGATCTCTTAGAGGCGCAAAATTTTCCGGGCTTCTTCCTTTACCTTGGCACTTAAAGAATCGGGCCGAACTACACGCCCCTGGCTGCCGAAGCTCGTATCTAAAGGGAAAAAATGTATTTCAACTCTCCTGACACCCCGATCCGGCCTGCCCAGCGCCGAAGATACTGTTTGTCGAGGGTTTTTCCGAGGCGCTCCAAAACAGAAAGGGCATCCTCAAAGTCCCTTGGCCTGCCCACTTTAAGCTTTTGAAGAATAAAGTCCTCAGGGGCGATAAGCCAATAGTAGCGCCCCTGAAGACATTTCTTTTGCCTGCGCCGGAATACATGTTGGTCATGGACATCGCGCGGCCGCAAAAGATCAATCGTAACCTCCCGAAACTGAAGACGCAGTTGCAAACCCCTGAGCAGAGGGTTGTATTTCAACCAAGTTTCATCCAGCTTCATACCGCCCTGGCCCAGCGTTGAGCCGAGGGATTCAAGCTCCTCCTCGTTGACCAGCACCATGAAGTCCACATCAAGAGTAGCTCGTGGCCTTCCCCAAACAGCCAACGCCCAGGCGCCAATCAGGACATAGGGAGCATCTCTCTTTCGAAAGCCGTCCACCGCCCTGCTCAAAGCTTCAGGGAGGCTACCTGTGGAAGAAACGGACACGATCCCTTCTCCAGACGCGATCCCGGCGAGCCTCGCTATGAGAGAGGCGGGCTAGCAGCCCCGTCCTTTCCAGGCTTGCTTTCTTCCCGTCAGATCCCCTCACCGCTCGAACTCCATCTCGCATCAGACTCAGCGCAAACGTAGAGAGCGCCATGCATTGCCGAAACCCCTCTTCCGCGCTGCGGGGAAAGCTCACTTGTCTCAGTTCCGCTTTCACCCTCTCCAAACGCTTAAGCCATCGGGGGAGCCGCTTCCGCCGCTTCATAGATCCTATGTCTCCTCGAAAATACGATAACCTAATGCCATCGGAGGTCACAACCTCAATATTTTTCGGGCCTCTTCTTTAACCCTCCCCTGCGGTGCCTCGGGCCGGACCACACGGACCTGGCTCCCAAAGCTCAAAATCCACCCGACAAGCTCGGTTGTATCAGCCACCTTCAACGTCATCTTTAACCGCCCATCCTTTAACTGAGTTGTCTCCTGGCTCCCGTGCCAGACCTTTGTCGGGTGACCTGATCATTCCGGGCCATAACGCCCTCCCTTTGGTCAAGTCTCAAGCCTCAGAGGGCAGGCTAAGCAGGAAAGCCCTTTCTTTGATCCGGGACCGAATGATAGTTAAACGCGATCCTGGATTCAATGATCCCTCCAAGCTGCCACACCGCGCGGGTCGTGTTCCAAACGGAGCCGTATCTTTAAACTTAGGTAGGGTTCTGATAATCTCCTGTGCAAGCGTGCTTCCCCACTACGCGACCAGACCCAGGTCACCCACGATGCAAACCTGTAAGAGAAAACAGGCGGTGGTTACCAAGCTTGCCGCTTCAGCTCTAAGCCTGTTCGTTCTTTTTCTCCTCGCAGGGTGGACGCCTAAGGTCCCATCGTCCGCCGATTCATCAGCGGCCGAGCTCACCGGGCATGTGCGCTTTCTCTCCTCGGATGAACTCATGGGACGCGGGGTCGACACTGCGGGAATCCATCAGGCGCGAGATTATATCGGAGAGCAATTCAAAAAATATGGCCTGCTCCCGGGGGGCGACGGCGCAACCTACTTTCAGGGCGTAGAGGTCGTGACCGGCGCCAAGCTCAAGGAGGGGAGCGAGCTAACCATCGCAGACCTGCGTTTGATCCCGGACCGCCAGTGGGCCCCTCTGGGCTTTTCGGCATCCGGCAAAGCCGATGGAGAGCTCGTTTTCGTTGGCTATGGAATCACCGCGGAAGATTACGGCTACGACGACTATGCCGGCGCGGACGTGAAGGGGAAAATCGCTGTCGTCTTACGCTATGAGCCGCCGCCGAAAAACGACCGCAGCCCGTTCCGAAAGCATCCCAAGTACTCACGGCATGCCGCTTTGCGGACCAAAGCCGACACCGCTCGGCAGCACGGCGCTGTCGGGATGATTCTCGTCGATCACCATTCGGCTGAAGAAGGCGAAAAACAACTGATACCGCTCAGAAGAACTCTGGGCAGAAGCGACCTCGGGTTGGTGGTCGCGCAGATTACCCGCGAGGTCCTGGATAAGGCACTGGCAGAAAAGGGCATCTCGCTCGGCGCGCTCAAGGAAAAAATCGATCGGGATGAGCGACCCGCCTCCGTTCCCCTCGGTCTCAGAGCTTCCCTTGAAGTTCAGATAGAAAAGGTGACCGGGAAGGGCGACAACGTCATCGGCGTCCTCCCCGGCGCCGCTCCCCTGTCGCAGGGCGAGCACATCATCATCGGCGCCCACTACGATCACATAGGACTTGGGTACTACGGCACGCGAGATGGAAGCACAGAGGGGCAAATCCACCACGGCGCGGATGACAACGCTTCGGGGACTGCCCTTCTACTGCTCCTGGCCCAGGAGTTAAGCCGGCGGCCCGATCCTTTGCCCGTTTCTGTCGTCTTCGTCGCTTTTACCGGTGAGGAGCTGGGGCTCTACGGCTCTCGACGCTACGTCATTCGCCCGGCTCTCTCGCTGCGGTCGGCTAAAATCATGATCAATCTGGACATGGTCGGGCGAATGAAAAACAACCGCCTGATGGTAGCAGGGGTAGATACAGCCAAAGAGTTTCGCGGGATATTAAACCAGGCCGGATCCGCGCTCGAAGTGGAAATGAGGCCGGGGGTAGCCCGAAGCGATCACGTCTCCTTCTACGACAACAATATCTCCGTCCTTCACTTCTACACGGGAGTTCACGAGGATTACCATCGCCCTACGGACACCTGGGAAAAGCTTAACGTCGAGGGAATAGAAAAAATCAGCCGTGTGGTCCTGATAACCGTGGAAAAGATCGCTAACGACAGAGAACCCTTGACTTTTGTCCGTTTGCCCTCACCCTCCGGAATGGCCAGGCCTACCCCCACTTCTCCGCCCCAGGCTCCAAATCCTTAATAATCACTCTGCCTCCCTGGATCACGTAATCAAAAGTCCAGGGAGGTCTCGGGGCTGGGCCCGTGAGCACCCGCCCGCCTTGGACAGGATCATACCTGCCGCTAACAAAGATTCCAGAAAGCGCCTGCGACACAACATCTATCTACAGGCCTGGCTCCCCCGGCCGCACCGGATACTCACTAAAGAGTTGTCCTTGCGGGCCTGGCTCCCATTGCGAGGCTTTAGGATCAATCCGTGTCACAAGGATATTGTCGCCCTTGACATCGAACTCGAACTTCCACAGCGGTCCATTGGCCGGGCCCTTCATCACTTTTCCTCCCTCGGCCAGGTCATAAACACTTCGATGGCAGGGACAAAAGGCGACAGGATTCTTAGCGTCAATGTCAGCCACGGCCCGAATCTCGCTCTTGTCCTTAAGATAAGTTGCCACGCAGCGTTGATGGGTGCAGTGAAGATCGACGACAGAAAACTTCCCCTTGATCCCTCCGCCTCTTTTTTCTGCCAGTTCGTCGGGTAAACGGATCACCAGGCCAGGAACAGCCTCATCGGTGACCGTCTCTTTCTTGTACACATCCGTGGTCTTCACTTTCATAACATAGGTAAAGGCGACAGAGCTCCAGGGTTGCTTCAACTCAGAGACCTTGGCTACCCTCAGCGAAGTGGCGGCCATCGCCGTATCCGAACCCAATCCGATAAAACGGGCTAAGTAGGCATCCAGCAGCCTTACCAGTGGGAGGGTCAATAAGAGCTTCAATGTGCTTCTTCTGCTTAGAGCCCGAAAAACTCTCGCCATAAAGACCTCCCTTTGATTCAGTTCTAAGTAGCTGGTTCTTAGTTTTTAGTTGGGAAACTATAGTGACGGAATTAAATAAGTTGACATCAAATCCCCCCTCGCCCCCTCTAAATCCCCCTCGATCCCCCTTTACCAAAGGGGGAGAAAGGGGGATTTGAGAGGGGATGGGGGAATTATGGTAATTTTCTTTTTTCCTTCACCATAAGAACTCAAAACTAAGCACTAAAAACTACTCGAGTCGCACCAGCTTGCTATTGCCGTTGTCGGCGTACCAGACATAGCCCCTTGGGTCGACGATTATATTTCTCGCCCGGCTCCGTCTGAGCGGCATCTGCCACTCAGTCCACTTGCCCGTCTTGGGCTCAAAGCGGCTCACCTGATTGCTGATAAACTCGGCCACGTAAAGATTCCCTGCTCCGTCGGAAGCGATCGCATAGGTTCCGGCTTTGGGATACGAGGGTGGAGTAAATTCCTTTTGCTCCAGGGTCTTGGGATTAATATACCCAATCTTATGGGCATCCCACTCCGCGTACCAGATGAGCCCCTGGGGATCGATGGTCAGCCGGCGCGGGCCGGATTTCGCTGTGGGGGTTCTATATTCGGTGATCGTCCCGCTCTTGGGATCGAGCTTCCCGATAAACTCACTTCCGACCGCGGCAAACCAAACATTGCCGTCAAAATCGACCTGAATACCGTACGGGCGCGCCTTTTTCGTCGATGTGAGAAACTCCCATGTCTGACCGGTTTTGGGATCGAGCTTGACCATCGAGCTTATCCACTCGTTGCTCGAATACAGATAGCCATCCTTGCCCATCATCGGGGTGTGAATTCTACCCACGCCGCCCTGTGCGCCTGCCCGTTTCCCTCCCGCAGGTACCGGAAACTCGGTAATCATCCCGCTCTTTGGATCGAGCCGGCCAATCTTATCCTTGCCCGCCTCTGTGAACCAGACCAATCCATCCTTATCCACTGTGATGCCGTGGGGTTGGGATTCGTGAGTCGGGACCAGATATTCGGTAAATTCCTTTCTCTCCGGATCCAATTTCCCCACCCGGTTGGAACCGTAGGCCACATACCAGATATTTCCCTGCTGGTCCGGGGCCAGGCAGTGGGGAGAGGCATAATCGAGCGGCATATCGTAAACCGTGAACTTCCCCTGGATCGCGCGCGCGCCCGGACGGAAGTTGATGAAGGAATCGGAGCCGTTAGCAAACAGATCCTTCGGTCCACCCAAGAAAAGGAGGATGAAAGCGAACAGGCCAACCACCGTTTGTTTGTGATAACGCATATGCCCTCCCCGGTTTTCCCCATTTAGAAGCGTTTGGATTTTAAGAGGAATCGCACAATACTGTCAATACGAAAAAAATCACAATCTAGCTAAGAAATGGATGGCGGGGAGCCACCAGCTTATGGTATGAATAGGGCATTCAACCGGCGCGGTTCAAGGAGGTCTTAGACTTATGATCAAGCTTTACCACGTCCCGCTATCATCCAACTCCCGTAAGGTGCGCATCGTCCTGATCGAGAAGGGATTGGATTTCGAGAGGGTCCAGATCGACCTATCGAAAAAAGAGCAGAAAAGCCCCGAATATCTGAAAATTCACCCGTTCGGTCAGGTCCCTGCCATCGATGACGACGGCTTTATTGTTTATGATTCGACGATTATCAACGAGTACCTCGAGGACGAGTACCCCTACCCTCCCCTACTTCCTGAGGACTCCGAGGGGCGCGCCCGGGCGCGGATGATGGAAGATTTTAGCGACAATTATTTCAATCACCATTTCATCGAGATCATCCACGAGGTTCGCAACAAAGCCGAAGGGCAACGGGATGCAAAAGTCATCGAGCACGCAAAGGCGGAGATCGTCAAGTGCTTCGATCGGATCGAAAAGGAACTGGAAGGAAAAGAGTACCTGGCAGGAACCTTCAGCCTCGCCGATATCGCCTTCATGACCAACATTGATCTGCTGGAGCGCTTCCAGATCCCGGTCGACCCGAAATATAAAAACCTGCGGGCCTGGATAGAGCGGCTCAAGGCAAGGCCCAGTTACACCGCATCCGCCACCTAAGGCGCATGTCTTCCAGCGCGGTTCTTCCCTGGCTGGTCCATCTCTACACCGCCTCCGGCGCCGTCATCGGTTTCGTCGCCCTCATCCTCGTCGAACAGGCGAAATTTCAGAGCGCGCTCTGGCTCATGTCCCTCGCAGTCGTAATTGACGCGACCGACGGGACCCTGGCGCGCATGGCCCGCGTGAAAGAGCTGATCCCATGGTTTGACGGAGACCGTCTGGAAGACATCATCGACTATCTCAACTATGTTCTCGTCCCCTGCCTCTTTCTGCTCCGGGCCGATCTGCTCCCCGAGAAAGCTGCCCTCGGGTTTGCGTCCTTACCGCTTTTGGCGAGCGCCTACGGTTTCTGCCAGAGACAAGCCAAGACCTCAGACCATTTCTTTCTCGGTTTCCCTTCCTATTGGAATATCGTTGCCTTCTACCTCCACGTACTGCTCACGCCTCGGTGGCTAAACGGGCTGCTCATTTTCGTTCTTTCCGCGCTCGTCTTCGTCCCGATCAAGTACATTTATCCGAGCCGGACGCCGATCCTGCGCGGCCTCACGCTCTTCCTGGGAATCGTCTGGGGCATCCTTGTCCTGCTGATCATTTACCGGCTCCCCCATCCCCCCGCGTCGTTTGTGTTAAGCTCGCTGCTCTTCCCGGCCTATTACCTGTCCCTTACTTTCTGGCTTGCGGCCCGAGGACAGGACGGATGAGCCCCGAGAGCCGGCGCGAGCTGCTCCAACGCCTGCTAATTGCATCCGCGGTCCTCTTTTTCTTCCTGGGCGCAGCATTCCTCAACCCCCACCCGGGCGCAGCCGGTGAGCCGGCTTCTCCCAAATTTATCTTTATCTTCGTGGCTGACGGCGCGGGCACCACCCATCTGGAAATCACCAGGCTCTACAGCCAGCACGCACATCGGGAGGGGATGATCATCTCCGACAGGATCCTCGGCGGGGGATTTCTCGGTCTGATGACCACCCACTCCGCAGACTCTCTGATTACAGACTCAGCCGCGGCCGCGACCGCCCTGGCGAGTGGCTGCAAGGCAAAAAATGGAGCAGTCGGCATCTGTGCCGATGGTCGTACCGCCAAAACCGTCTTTGAGATCGGAAAAGAAAGAGGAATGCGCCTGGGTCTGGTCACCAATGCGGAAATTTATGACGCGACCCCGGCTGCCTTCGCGTCCCATGCGGAGAGCCGCAATCTCTTCAGCTCGATCATCGACCAGTACTTAAAGCTGGAACCCGACCTTTTGATGGGGGGAGGCAGGGAATATTTTTTGCCGCAGAGACAGCCGGAGAGCCGGAGAAAAGACCCAAAGGACATGGTCTCCCTCTTTCGCAAAAGAGGCTTTAACTACGTGACCAACCGGGAAGAACTGATGGCCGCCCGAGGGCCCAAGCTTCTCGGGCTCTTCAGTCTCGGGCCCATGAGCTTCGAAACCGATCGTAACCCCAAAATCGAGCCTTCGCTCTATGACATGACCCAGGCTGCCTTGCGTGTCCTTCAGGGAAATCTTGCAAGGGGCTTTATCATCCTGGTCGAAAACGAAAATATCGACAACGCAGGCCATCGCTCCAACCTCGCTGCTCTGGTCCGGGATTTTAAAGAGCTGGATAGAGCCGTTGGTCTTGCGTATGAGTTCTACCGGCGGCATCCCCAGGAAACTCTGATCCTGGTGACTTCGGACCACGAAACGGGCGGCTTGACCCTCGCCGGAAAAAGGAGACAGATCGTTCCCGGCTCCCGACCTGACCCCTTGTCCGAGCTGATCGGTCCGGAGCGGGCCCAGAACATCCAGGTTTCCTGGAGTACGTCAGGCCATACCAGCCAGCCCGTCTTCGTAGGGGCGCTGGGGATCGGGGCGGAGCGGTTCCGCGGCTATCAGGACAATACCGATTTCGCGCGCCATCTCTTTGCCCTGCTGCAGGTTGAAATTAGGACTGCGCGATGAGGTCTGAAGTATGAGTATTCAGGCCCCCTCCTCAGTCCTCAGCACTTGTTACTCAGTCCTTGGAGGGATGCGATGCCCGCGCTACCGCCAGTCCAAGGTTCCCGGGACTCTACTTCCTTATCTCCAGCGTTCCCACCATGCCCAGATCCTCATGGCTGGGAAAAAACAGGAACTTTTTGGTGCAGATAAACTTGAACTCTCCGCTTCGTGCGGGGATGAAGCGGATAGTCACTGTTGCGCCAGGCGGCACCTCTTGCTCGATCGCAAGCCCGGCCTCAGGAGATTTAAAAACGAAGTTGTGGGGAACAAGCCAGGTAACACTTTTCAAAGTCAATTCCACCGGGATGTTCTCCCTGACAATCAGCCGGTTGGGCGTAAAGGAGTAACTATCGACCGTCACTT
>Ga0154352_1077_pt1 | contig 10811 bp, 9 predicted proteins | sample RifGroA2_FD_115880 | JGI IMG/M metagenome (GOLD analysis project Ga0154352, IMG submission 115880) | Deltaproteobacteria bacterium GWA2_57_13
GCTATCGCACCCGCGACGGCTGAGCTATCGCACCCGCGACGGCTGAGGCGGCCACGGTCAGGGCTGAGGCAAGATACATCTTGGCCTCAGGACTTCCGTTGCGGCCGGGAAAGTTCCGGGCGTGGGTGGAGATCATCGCCTCTTCGGCAGTCATCGCCCCCATGTTGTACGCCTGATTCGACCCGGTGCTGGGCGGAAACCAGGTGGCTCCGGCCTCGTGCAACAGCTCTACCAATCCCTCGCGCACCGCTTGTGCGAAGACCGCCCGGCTCGACGGGACAAGATTGAACCTGGCGTCGCGGTGCACGCGCCGTCCTTTCAGAATCCGGGCTGCGAGCCGGAAATCCTCGATGCGTCCGCCGCCGTGCCCACCCAGCTCAGCCCACTGGATCGGGGCCCCCGCCGCCTCGGTGATGGGCTTGACGTTTCCAACTGTCGGCGGGCACGCCACCTGGGGCTCAAGTTCGCTCAAGTCCCACTCCCAAACCGCCTCAAAAGCTCGCTCCGGATCGCCCTTCACCACGTCAAAGGGTTTATCCGTCACGCTGCGCACAAAGGCGAGGGTCTTCTCGTCAGGCTCGATGTAGCCGCACTTGGCACCCAAGTCCACGACGATCAGCGGAAAGAGCCAGCGGTCCCAGAAATCCAGGCGCTCGACGTACGGACCGGTGAATTCCAGCGCTTTGTAGATCGCGCCGCCCTCGCCGATCGTGCCGGTGAGCCAGAGCGCTGCATCGCGCGGGGTGACTCCGGGCTTGTGTGTTCCGCTGAGCCTGACCTCGATCGCGTCGGGAACCTTGAACCAGGCCTTGCCGAACGGCATGACGGTTCCCGCGTGCGAGTCGTTGCCGAGGCCGGTGGCGAAGCACCCCAGCGTGCCGTGCACGGGTGTATGGCTGTCCGAGCCGACGACCACGGTGCCGGGCCGGATGAAGCCGTTCTGCACCCCGACATGGTGCGTGTTTCCGTTGCCGCAGTCGAAGAGGTTGATTCCGTGGCGCCGGGCAAAGCTTCGGTTCTCCTGGAGAATACGAGCCCCTTCTTCAGTCGGCGGACAGAAATGATGGTCGAAGATCATAACCACGCGCTCGGGGTAACGCATCGGCCGGTGCACCTCGCGCTCGAAAACACGGCCGGTCAAGTAGCCGCTGAGATCGTGCAAGAGCAGGCAGTCCACATTGGCGACCACTACCTCGCCCGGCGCGACCGTCTTGCGCCCACTGGCTCGGGCGAGAATCTTCTCGATCATGTTCACGGGACTAAGCGTTACCTCCGCAGACCCGTGGTGTCAAGAGTTGTGTGGCTCTTCGTTACGGGACTGGCCCGCACCATCAATCTTTCTTGTTGCTTCCGGCAGATTTCATAGTAAAATTGGCTAGTTTCGCACCGTCGCCCGCGCATCCCGATGCTACTTATATGATCACCGAGGCCGACACCTGCAGAAAGTATGTCCTGCCGAAGCTTTACGCAGCGGGGTGGGATGACGACCAGATAAGCGAGCAGAAGAGCTTCACGGACGGCCGCATTGTGGTGGTCGGTGAGAAAGTCCGCAGGCGCGCCCCAAAACGCGCCGACTATCTTCTGCGCTATACCTCAAATAAGCGCGTTACGGACGGTTGAAATGTGAAAAAGGATTTTAGGACGGGAAAAGCCCTCCGAAATAAGGTATACGAAGAGTTGCAAGACACCAACGAAACCCCATAGGGGAGGGCCTCCCGAGTGAAAATATCTATCGCATTTGAGCGCGTAAGTCACGTCAATTCGGGTACGAGCGTAGATCCTGCGGAACTTCCGTGGCCCAAGACCGAGGGGCGGGTGATGCGTCATCCACTGCTCCATCTTGAGAGCGATCCACGGGGCGAGATAACGCATTATGGAGGTTTGGTACTGGCGCAGCAATTTGTGCGGCGGTTTGGGGTCGCAAAGCGGCTGGACGAGGCGCTGGCGTTGTTTAAGCGCCACGCGCCCTACCACGAGTCGGACCACGTGCTTGCGCTCGCCTACACGCTGTACGCCGACGGCACGTGTTTGGAGGACCAGGCGGCGCTGCAAGGGAGCGAGGCGGTTAGGCGGCTGGTGGGAGCCTGCCGGATTCCGGACCCGACGACGGCCGGGGATTTCCTGCGCCGCTTCAGGGTAGCACAAGATGTCGAGCGGCTTGCGGGCGTGACCGACGAGGTTCAGGAGGCGGTGTGGTCGAAGCTGCCGCGCCATGTTCGTCGTCGAAGAAAGAAGCAAGAGCTTGCGCTGGTGGATCTCGACGGGCACATCAAGCCTCTGTACGGGGTACAGAAAGAAGGAGCAGATTTCAGCTACGACGGACGTTGGTCGTATCAGCCGCTGGTGGTTTCGCTCGGTGGCAGTGGAGAGTGCCTGCGGGTAGTGAACCAGCCGGGCAGCGCCCGCTCTTCGGATGCGGCGGCAAAGGCTCTCGAAGAGGTGTTGCCGCTGGTCAGGCGCCATTTTAGAAACGCCCTGGTGCGCGGGGATACGGACTTTGACCGATCCGATGTCTTCAAGGCAGTCCTTGCGGCGAAAGCATATTTTGCCATTGGGGGGCGGCTTTATCCCAACCGCGCAGCACTTGTGCAGGCGATTGCCGAGAGGCGCTGGGAGCCCTTTGTTGCGCGAGCCGAACGGGAGCAGCCAAGCGGTCCTTCTCGTGAGGGGCGCACGCCGAACTACCGGCGGCAGAAAGCTGTTGAGCGACGTTTTCGCATGCTGCGCACGGTGAAGCAGTGGGTGAGCGAGATTGCCTACCAGCCCGCGGGGCTCGGCTCTGCGTGTCGGATGATCGTGCGGCGCATTTTGATCGAAGAGAACGATGGGCAAGGGGCGCTCTTTAAGCATTTTCGTTACCGGCTCGTGCTGACCAACTTGCCGCGCTCTTACAGTCCCCGACAGATTATCGATCTGACCTATCAGCGTTGCGACCAGGAAAACGTTATCGAGCAGTTCGGTGACGGGATTGCTGGCTGGCGCATGCCGGTGGCGGAGTTTATGGGCAACTCGGCCTGGCTCCAGATCACCCGACTTGCGTGGAATCTCGGCAAGTGGATCGCTCAGATCGCCTTGCCCAGAGAAGTGGTGCGCTGGGAGTGGAAGCGATTTCGCCGTCACTTTGTCTACATCGCTGCCAAGGTATTGAAGACGGGACGCCGCTTGGTGGTGCGGCTGGCCGGATCGCACCGATTTTTGCCCGACATCCTCACCGCTCATGCTCGGCTGCAGACCTGAGAGGATGATTTCGGAACGCAGAAAAATCTCGCTTCTGCAAGCGTTGAAGGGAGAGTTGCGTCCAAAGTCAGTCCAAATCCCAGTACGTCATCTTCTGACGCTGAACCGAAGCCCTTTTGCGATGGAAAGATGTTCCAATGAGTGCTTACGAAGCGTCAAGAGATCGCCAGTGAACCTCGGGCGAACGTTCGCGTTCCCTTGGCGCTTATTTCAGGACTAGCAGACTCAACGGAACGGCGATAAGCAGAAAAATTGAACCACCACAAAAAGCGGCCCAGCGCCACCCCCACGCGTCGACAGCCACCGCGAGTAGAGGAGTGATCAAAGCTCCGCCGATCGGCACCGCCGCGCTGATGAGAGTCATGGCGCGCGCCCTCTGACGGATAAACCAGGTGTTGGCCACAACCATGGGCGAGTGGACGAAGCCGGCGGTAAAGGCGAGTGATATAACTCCGAGATAGACGACCAGAAAGCTCGGGTAGCTGTTCACCCAGGAGAGCAGAATGTATCCCACGCCCGCAAAAAGAGCGGCCGTCGCGATGATCGGCCTGGGGCCAAAACGATCGACGAGGTAACCAACAACGGGTCCCTCGATCGCTCCTTCGGCCCGAGCCAGAGAAAAGGCGAGCGACGTAGCTGCACGGCTCAGCCCGAGGTCCCGGCTGACAGGAAGAAAAAAGACGGTAAAGCCGTACTGGTGCAATCCACCTCCGATAATACGGACGGCAGTGACGACGCCCACCACCCGCCAGCCGTAGTAGATGCCGGAAAGAAACGCGGATAGGGCTTTGAGTCTCATCGCATCACGCACACAACATCTCGGAAACTCAACCGGCGCCCCGTGATTCTATCCGATCTCGGCCAGACTGAAAAGCAAAAGAAAAGGTCTGACTGGGAAAGGAGACCAGTACTTTCCGGCCCCAGTACTTTCCCAGACCCTTTATCTTTGGTAAGTTGCGCTTCTCTAAGGATCTTGCTAAATGAAAGCACTTCACAAAGAACCCCGTCATCACTTTTGACTCGATGGCAACCACTAAGCTTGATTCGATCTGGACCCCTACGTTCGCTCTTTTGTGTTTAGCCCAGTTCCTGGGCTACGCGCAGCACTCCGTGCTCACGCCTACCTTTCCACTTTATGTTACCCATCTCGGCGGCTCGCCTTTCGTGGTCGGATTGGTCCTAGCCTCCTTCGCCGTGACCAGCGTGCTTTTCCGCCCGCTTATTGGCTACTGGGCAGATAGTTGGAACGAGGCGGGGGTGTTGGTTTCGGGCCTGCTCTTTCAAGGCGCCAGCATACTCTTATGTTTCATCCCCGTTGTCGAGGCCACGATGCTCGCTAACGGCCTTAGAGGAATCGGCTGGGCCGGACTTAATACCGGCGGGTACTCCCTGCTGGCGTTGACCGCACCCGTGGCGCGGCGAGGAGAGGCTTCAGGGTATTACAGCGGGGTGCAGAGCAGCGCTGCCATTCTATTTCCTGCCGTAGCGCTCTGGCTGATCGATGCCCCTTTGGGTGGTTTTCGAGTCGTGTTCGTTGTGGCCGCAGCGCTCCCCGTCATCGGCGCGGGCGCCGGCGTTCTTCTGGGACGCTACGCCCCTCGCGCCGCTCATGACCGACATCCAGACAGCTCGAGCTCGCGGCGGCGCGGAATCTTCACCCTTTTGGAGCTAGATGTTTTGACGGCCTCGGCTTTGCTTTTCTGTTTGCACCTTTCTCTTCCCGCCATCACCAGTTTTCTCGTGCTCTACGCCCGCACAATCGGGATCGGCAACATCGGATGGTATTTTGTGGTGAGCGGGGCGACGAGCCTTCTCTCCAGGCCCGTGCTCGGCCGCGTCTCTGACAAGATCGGGCGGGGCCGCGCCCTCGTGGCGGGCTTTGCGCTGCAGATTGTCGCCTTGTTACTGCTGGTCGCGGCCTCCAGCCTCACAGGGCTATTGATCTCAGGGGTGCTTTACATGCTCGGCTTTGGTATCGGTAGCTCGACAACCCTAGCACTCGCCGTGGAACGAGCCAACCCTCAACGCCGAGGCAGGGCGATGGCGACGTTTTCCGTTGCGTTCCCCCTGAGTGCCGGGGTCGGTGCGCTGTTGACCGGAAGCGCCGTGGAGATCGTGGGGTACTTCTGGATGTTTCTGATCATCGCGGGGCTGGGAACCTCAGGCCTCGTGCTCACGCTCACGAACTGGTCTAGCCTAAAGTAAGACGAAAACTCGCAGAGGCGTTTAGTGCCAGGCTTTTATTATTCGCTTTTTACATTCAGGGTTGCTGACACGAAGCAAGAATATAAAATAACCAAAGCGTGACACTCCTGGGCCGTCTAATCACGTATCGCTAGGTTCCCCTTTTTTACTCAACGACCGAAAGCGGGAAATGCTGTGAGATTAATGTGAAGTCGGAATCTCTATGAAGGAGCGAAACGCGGTATCTGATGGCCAGAGCAGCAAATAATCGAATGCCTATGTTTACTTCCAGTCCGGGCCATAACGCAGCCGGAATGCTACTTCCAGAATCGCCGTCAAAATAGTTGAAATCGCAGGGAGGCGTCAAGGGGAGAAGAAGGCAACAGGCAACAGCCGGATGCGTGAGGGAGGAAAAGAAGGGATCAAATCATGCTCGTGGCACGTGAAAGGGGCCGAGGGATTCAAACGACGACCGTCAGATCACGTCTTCATTTCTGCATATATGCAGTGGCGTCGATCTCAACAACGCAGTTTAGATAAAGGCTTTTTACCCCCAAGGTGAGACCGGGTGGCGTATGATTTCCCCTGTTGTGGAGAGTAAAGAAATTCTTGTATTCGGCGGCGAACTGGGAGCGATCCTGACCTTCTACTAGATAACAGGTGGTTCTAACGATATTTGCAAGGCTTCCTCCTGCCGCCTCTAACACGTACTTTATATGGGAAAGAGCCTCTTGCGTCTGGGCTTTGAGGTCGTGAGGGAAATGGCACTTCCCGTCGGGGCCCATAGAGTCCTGACCTGCCAAAAATAGCCAATTCCCGACCCTAACCGCCTGTGAGAATAGCCCCCGGGCATGCCAAGCCTTTTCGCTTGTTATGTAAGCTCTGTCCCTATGCCGCGACATTATCGGGACCACCTTGAAGAGGACATCGTCTCCGAGATCCTTTACTATAATCCCTGTGTTGGCAGGGAAGGAATCCTCTTCGAAGTGACCTTTATAGCTGACCTTTCTCGTCTCCATGTATCCAGGCCTGTATTCGGCATCTGGCAAAAATGTAAAGGTTTTTGTCAGATTGCCGAGAGAAAGCCCCGTCCGTTGCGCTATCGCCTGGATTTTCTCATAAACCTTTGCGGTCTGAGCCTTCTCATCATCCGGCCCGAACATCGTGCCATCAGGATTTGAGGCATCAACCCCCGAAAGAAAGATCAGGTCGCCAACCCCAACCCCGTGGCATTTACTCCCCTGTGCAAGTCCCACATTTTCAACTCTGATCTGCTCTCTGTGTGAACTTGAGGTAGCGACTACCTCCAATCTTAAAGAGCACCCTCCATCAAGGGACATAGCCCCAATAAACGAAGTTGCCGGATACAATTTCTCCGGATCAGGAAAATACGCGTCAATAATCCTCAATATCGCCGGGAGGTCTTTGTAATTCGTCAGGTAGATCATCAGTGACATTACATTTTCGATACCTATGTCGGAGATCTCAAGGATGGTCTTAAGATTTTCAAAAGAACTCCTTGCTTGAGTTTCAACATCCCCTAAATTCAGTCCAGAATGGCTCGCCAGCCTTGCATCCTGAGCCGTAAAAAACATTTCGCCAGCTTCGACTGCCTGGGAAAAGAGTGACTCCTCAGCATAAAGTTTTTCCGAGCGTATAAAATCCACGACGGTTCGTTACTCCTAAATTTTGCGGCCTGCCTCGGTCCGTGCTTTGACTTTAGCGACCACCCTCCCTGAGAATCTTGATGAATTCGTCATTAATGCGTACCAGCTCTTCGGTGCCTATCTTCAAGTGCCGCTCGGCCGTATCAAGCATAACTTTGGTGCCCGCGTTGATAGCTTTTAACACCACCTTCCGCGAATGAGTTTCCGGATAGAAATGCAGATCCAGGCTGGCAGATTCCCACAAAAGGTCCTGTCCCTCGCGGGTGTGGAGAAAGGCGATCAGCAGCGTCCCGGCATTGGGGTGCGTAGCGTGAACGGGTACACCCATGTAAAAGTAATTGATTCGAGTAGCTTCCTTGATCGGGGTAGAATCGACCGGAGCGCCGCGTTTTTTGTACTGTAATGTGCTGTAGCTCCCGCAGTCGAAAACCATCATCAAAAACTCGCCGCTGCTAATCCGGGGAACATCTGTGCACGAGAAGAGACCCCCGATGTGCTTGGCTAACCGCTGCGTATAGTTCTTCATGTAGTCATAGCCAAGCATGTCAGGCGCCGCGAAATGGTATAAACCAGTCGCGTAGGGGGTGGAGGCGATCTTGCCCTGCCATTTAGGCTTGAAGACGTCCTCCATGCTAACCGGTATATCGCTACCTTTGATGAGATTAGTGTTGTACGTGATGCCAACAACGGCTGAACCAATCATCATGGCAACGCCCTCAGGGGCTACTCGATTGACGATCGCATCGGTCGGCGCCGGACGTTCCAGAATTGCATCCCAATCAACTCTCTTCCACAGGTCGACCTTCAGACTCCTGGCAACGTGCTGCCCCGTCATCAGATTGACATCGGTGCTTGAAGCCAAACGCGATGCTTTCTCTTGGGTAATTTTGCTATACATCTGTTGCATGTCAGGACCGGGAGTAAATTCGAGCCGGATATTGGTCTTATACCTCCGGTTCATGGCAGCGACGATCGCTCTCAAACCGGCGTCGCTCAAGTTTCCCGAAAGCCATTGAAGCCTTAGGACCCCTTCTTTCTTTGCCCCCTCAATGACATCTCGGAGCGCAGGGGACCCCTCTTTCTGAGCTTCCGCTTTTTTGTTAGATAGGGTAATGATGGAGAAGGCAAGAAGAGCGACGAAAACCAGAAACCCGCCTGTTGCATAGGTCACACGCTCAGATCTCATTGGCACACCTCCCAATCGTCTCGGCAGCTAAACTTGATCGCAATCATATCGAGCAGAGGAAACTCAATACCACTGGAGCTCCGAGTGTTAAGCGCTCCGGAAATGAGGCATGACCACCTTGGCCCAGGTTTCCATGACTTCATCATAAGTGCTTTGCGGCGGCGTCACCATGACGCGGTTTACCCCACCAAGCGCTAATTCCTTCAAGCGCTCTACGCATTCTTCAGGGGTGCCCGCGATAGAAAACCGCCGTACCAAATAGTCTGGAATCAAAGCGGGATCGATCCGCTCTTCAAGAGGCTTAGTTTTTGCGCTATTGAACACTTCCATGAATTTTTTTACTGCCCCGAGCTCTTCCGGGGGAACGGTTTCCAGGGTGAATCGGAAGTTGTGGTGCGCGCGGTTTGCGAGGCGGGGTCGTGCCATGGAACGGGCCCGCTCACCATCCCCGTCGACGTAGATTATTCCCGCTGCCATGATCTCGATCTCGGATAAGGACCTTCCCACCTCTTGTGCTCCCACTGCGATGCGCTCCCGTGCCCATTGAAGCACACGAAGATCAAAGCCGGATCCAAAGATAATCCCATCGGCTAATCGCCCCGCTATTTGCAGGCCTCGCGGGCCCTCCATGGAAAGGTAGATAGGGACGGGAAGTTTGCCGACGCCAAGCGAGAGTTTTCCGCCCGGGACAGTCATATCCCCTCCGTGCAGAAGCTCGCGAATGGTCGCCAAGCCTTCCTCAAATCTAGCCAGGGGTGTAGCTTTTCGGCCCTGACTGTAGACCGGGCCGTCGCCTGTCCCGAGTCCCACTATTGCCCGTCCGTTAGAAACCTCGTTCAGCGTGGCGAAGGCATTCACGAGCACGGTGGGGTCACGATAAACCATATTCGCAACGGCAGTACCTAGAAGAATGCTTCGAGTTTCCTTAGCCGCGACGGCCAAGACCTGGAAGGGGTCTAAGGATCTCATTTGGCTGTCGGCTAAAAAAACCGCCTCGTATCCTAATTCCTCTGCCCGTCGGATCCGCCGAACAACCTCAGAAATACTCAACGCCTGACTATGGATGGCGAAACGCATCTCGATACGACTCCTTTCGATCGGACAACAACGAATCGCACGGCAGCTTATTTGTAATCGAGGGGGCGCAGGGTCGGGCGTGCTTTATTGACGTTTTCCAGCCAACCCCTTTAAGTTACCGCTTCACCTGCTAAACGAAAATAATCGCCTGGGGAAGACCCAGTCCGTGCTATGTTGCGGATACCAAAGATGCGACCAGATCGAATGACCCAGCCGCAATACTACTTCAACAATCGCCGTAAGAATAGTCGGAATCGCAGGGAGGTGTCAAGGGGCGAAGAAGGCAACAGGCGAAAGCCCGAAGGATCAAGGATGAAATCGTGTTCGTGGCTCGTGCTCGTGAAGCGTGTCCATGGCTCGTGAAAGGCTAAAGGCTAACATACGGCAGCTACTTGACAGAAATGGCAGAAAGGACCTAGATTTCGTTCGTGTTGCGTGATGTAACTCGCAGAAGACGAGGAGGAACAGACCATGGCTGACCTGGCGATGCTGGACAAGGCTTTTCACGCTATCATGCGAAGCTTCATTGAGACAGGCCGGGCACCGCATTATACGGAACTGGCGGCTGCGCTGGGGGTCCCGGTGGAAGAAGGACGGCAGCTCTTTCATGACCTTGAGGCTACCGGCTATTCGTTCTTTCCGCATCCGGAAACGGATCAAATAGTCTCTGCTGCTCCCTTCCACTGTCCTACTGGCTGGAACGCTTCAGCAGCGAGATGATACGGAACCGCGGTCGCCGGGACTTCATCTCGTGGTACACGGCTTGGCGTTTAGCGCGGGCCCAGCAAAGATATTCAGGGGTGCGGGGTCGGACTCAAACCGCCGACGCACCGTAGGCGACAGCAAAATTTGTCCTGTCAGATTAACCGACTGACACGCTGACGGCAAAACTGAAATTCAGTTCAGCGTCTACTTTATCCACAAGTCGTTTAAATTGCCGCCGTCCGGCAGCAAGCCCAGCGCGATCCCCTTTTGCAAGATCTTGTTTTGCCCCTCGAAAAAGGCTGGCCCCCAGACGTCCGCGAAGTTCTCGCGGTTCCGCTTCATCCCGGCGGCGACTTGCTCGGGCGTGCTCAAACCAAAAAACTCCTTCGCCTTGGACTGAAAGAACTCCTTGTCCTGGCCAGACTTGATGAGCTTGATTCCGTCGATATAGGCCCCACGAATGGCCTTCACGAGCTCCGGTTGCTTTTCCGCAGTCTCCTTCAGAACAGCAAACCCGGTCTTAAGGGGCGGCGTGCCAAAGATCCTCTGAAGCTCGCTGTCGAAATCCACCAGTACTCGATACTTTCCGGAAAGAATCATCCTGGCAACGTGGGGCTCGAACATGTTGATCGCCTCTACCTCTCCGCGCTCCAGCAGGGCGAGGAGCGCGCCGGTTTCCACCAGGACAGCCTTGAAGTCCTTCTCGATATCGAGCCCACTCTCCTTGGCTATGACCGCAGAGAAGAAGTACGCCC
>Ga0154352_1083_pt3 | contig 10521 bp, 10 predicted proteins | sample RifGroA2_FD_115880 | JGI IMG/M metagenome (GOLD analysis project Ga0154352, IMG submission 115880) | Deltaproteobacteria bacterium GWA2_57_13
GGTGTGGTTATTTCCGCTTCCCATAATCCGTTCCAGGACAACGGGATAAAATTTTTCTCCGGTGAAGGGTTCAAGCTTCCGGATGAGGTCGAAGCCCGGATGGAGGATATGATCTCTAACGGGGAATCCGATCTGCACCGGCCGACGGCGGCCGAGATCGGCAAGGCCTTTCGGATCTCCGACGCGGTGGGGAGATATGTCGTTTTCCTCAAGAACACCTTTCCTCGCGACCTATCGCTCGAGGGTTTAAGGATCGTTGTGGACTGCGCCCACGGCGCGGCGTACCGGGTGGCCCCCGAGGTCCTGTCGGAGCTGGGGGCCGAGGTGATTCCGATCGGAGTTCGACCGGACGGAGAAAACATCAACCGGGAGTGTGGCTCGCTCCATCCCGAAGCGGCGAGGAAGGCGCTGCTCGAGCACCATGCGGACCTCGCCATCGCACTGGACGGCGACGGTGACCGGGCGCTCTTCGTCGATGAGCAGGGTGAGGTGGTGGACGGAGATTACATCCTGGCCATCTGCGCCAAGGAGATGCAGGAGAAGGGCTTGCTCAAACGAGATACCGTAGTGGCGACTGTCATGAGCAACCTCGGGCTCGATCTGGCGCTTCAGGGCAACAAGATCAAGGTGCTCCGCACGGCGGTAGGGGACCGCTATGTAGTCGAGGAGATGATGCGCGGCGGATTCAACCTGGGCGGAGAGCAATCCGGTCACGTCATCTTTCTCGATCACAATACCACCGGGGATGGCTGCCTCACGGGCTTGCAGCTCCTCGCGATCATGGTGGAGAAAGGGCGGCGGCTTACGGAGCTGCGAAAGGCGATGACCAAGCTCCCTCAGGTCCTCCTTAACGTTGGGGTGAAGGAGAAAAAAGATTTCTGGCGGATGCCCGCCGTGCGTCAAAAGATCGCCGGGGTAGAGAAAGAGCTTGGAGGGCGGGGACGGATCCTGGTCCGTTACTCCGGAACCGAGCCTCTGGCCCGGATCATGCTGGAGGGGGAAAATGAGGAGAAAATTCGGCAGATGGCGCACGAGATCGCGGAGGAAATTCGTCTCCGACTGGGTAGCGAGCGGTAAGTTGTAGGCGTTCAAACCGTTCAAAAGGTTCAAGTCGTTCAACGTGTTGAACGTTTTTAAGCGTCTTGAACAGATCTTTTAACAGACAACGACTTAACCGTGATTCGCCTAGGTGTCAACGTAGATCATGTGGCGACCCTGCGCCAGGCACGCAGGATCGATACACCGGATCCGGTGCAAGCGGCTTTGTTGGCGGAAAGGGGAGGAGCCGATGGGATTACCGTCCACCTGAGAGAGGACCGCCGTCATATTCAGGAACGGGACGTCGAACTCCTGCGCGAACGGGTTAGAACCAAGCTCAACCTCGAGATGGCGGTGACCGAGGAGATGGTGCGACTGGCGGAGCGTTTTCGCCCCGACGACGCCTGTTTCGTACCCGAGCGGCGCGAGGAGCTAACGACCGAGGGTGGCCTGGATGTCGTTGCCCATCGGGCCCGGATCAAGGAAGCCGTGAAGCGGTTTCAAGCGCACGGGATTCGGGTCAGCCTCTTCATCGATCCAGAGAGAAGCCAGATCGAAGCGAGCCGGGAGGCCGGCGCCCATGGGGTGGAGATCCATACGGGCCGCTACTGCGACGCCTCCGGCGATAAGACCCGCGAGCTCGAACAGGTCGCTGCCGCAGCGGCCCTAGCTCACCGTCTGGGACTTGAAGTGCATGGAGGGCATGGTCTTAACTATCAGAATGTCCTGCCCATCGCCCGCATTCCCGAGATCGTAGAGCTCAACATCGGTCATAGCATCGTTGCCCGGGCCGTTATGGTGGGGATGGAGCGGGCGGTCGGCGAAATGAAACAAATCCTGAGGACGGCACGGGAGTAGAAGGTTCAAAAGTTCAAAACGTTCAAATGGTTCAAATCGTTGAACGACTTGAACGTCTTAAGCGGCTTTAACGTATGATCGTCGTTACGGCTCAAGAGATGCGCGAAATGGATCGACTTACGATCCAAGAGTATGGTGTCCCCAGCCTGATTCTGATGGAACGCGCGGGAATTGCGGTGGCCGAAGCTCTGATGGGCTCATTTGGGAGGGCGGCCCGGCGCGGTGTCCTGGTGGTTGCCGGCAAGGGCAACAATGGCGGCGACGGGCTGGTGGTCGCGCGGCACCTTAAGGCCAAAAAGATACCGTGCGAGGTCGTTCTGCTGGGACGAGGCGAAGATCTGTCCCGAGACGCGGCTGAGAATCTGCGCGCCTATCGAAAGCGCAAGGGCAGGGTCTTCGAGGCGGACGGGTCGCTTGTGCCGGTCCAGGAGCGGCTCAAGGGTAAAGGGCTCCTGGTCGACGCCATTCTGGGGACTGGGCTGAAGGAGGAGGTGCGCGGGATTTATGCCGAGGCTATCAAGATGATGAACGGATCGGGCCTCCCCATCGTAGCGGTTGACCTCCCGTCGGGATTGGATTCTGACCGGGGCAGATCACTCGGCGCAACGATCAAGGCGAGCCTGACCGTTGCCCTGGGTTTTCCTAAGCTGGGAGAGGTCATCTATCCTGGGCTCTCCTTTGTGGGCCGGCTTGAGGCGGTCGACATTGGCATCCACGCCAAGGCGGTCGAGCGGGTCCGGCCTCAAACCGAGCTATTGGAGCAGCCGGAGATCCGCCGCCTAATACCCGAGAGGGAGCCGGATACGCATAAGGGGACCTACGGCCACCTCCTGGTCATGGCGGGCTCCCGCGGAAAGACCGGCGCGGCCATCCTGGCCTGCCGGGCGGCGATGCGCGTCGGGGCGGGACTCGTGACGCTGGCGGCGCCGCGTTCGCTCAACAACATCTTTGCCAGCTCTATGGTCGAGGTAATGACCGAGCCTCTGCGAGACGACGGTCAGGAGGAGCCGGAGCCTCTAGACGATCAAGACTGGCGTTCTCTATTGGAAAAAAAAAGCGCCTTTCTGTTCGGCCCCGGAATAGGGGTCAAGGATTCAGCCCGCAGCACGCTCAGGTGGCTTTTGAGAAATCTGGATATCCCCTGGGTTATCGATGCGGACGGGCTTAACAATCTGGCGGCCGAGCTAGAGCGACTGCGGGGTGCCAGGACCCCGCCGGTGCTTACTCCCCATCCGGGAGAGATGGCCCGGCTCTTGGGAGCCGGTACCGCGGCAGTCCACCAGGACCGCGTTGGAGTGGCGCGCTCCTTTGCGCGGGAATGCCGCTGCTATCTCGTGCTCAAGGGGGCGAGAACCCTGATCGCCACACCGATGGGGGAAGTTTTTATCAATCCCACCGGCAATCCGGGAATGGCGAGTGGAGGGATGGGTGACGTGCTCGCCGGTGTCCTGGCGGGACTGCTCGCCCAGGGTCTGAAGATTGAGGACGCGCTGAAGCTGGGCGTGTTTCTTCACGGTTTTGTGGGTGACCGGGTCGCGCAGGCCAGGGGAGAGATCGGCATGATCGCTTCGGATGTGCTGGAAGGGCTTCCTCTGGGAATTAAGCAGTTGGCAACAGGCAGGAGCCAGAAGTTTTGAATTTTTAGTTTTGTATGAGAACGAATCCTATAACTCAAAACTCAAAACTCAAAACTAAAAACTTTTTTAGTGTTGTCTCTCGTTCTGCCGCTGAAACTCGGAAGTGGGGAACAAAGTTAGGGCAATTGCTTAAAGGAGGGGAAGTTATTGGTCTTACGGGAGAGCTCGGCAGCGGCAAGACCTGTTTTGTGCGAGGGTTGGCCGAGGGTTTGGAGGTGAGCCGAGAAGCTTGGATCCGTAGCCCCTCTTTTACGCTGATCAACGAGTACGAGGGGCGGGTGCCGATCTATCATATCGATCTCTACCGCATCGGGAGTTCGAAAGAGATGGAGGAGCTCAATCTCCGAGAGTATCTCTTCTCCGACGGTGTGAGTGTGATCGAGTGGTTCGAACATCTTTCCCCGGAGGAGATCGATGAATACCTGCACGTGCGGTTCGCTTACGCAGACGCCCACCGGCGGAGGCTCACTTTCACCGCTTACGGAAACAGGTATGACGAGATCGTGCGGAGCTTAAGAGAGCGGGTCCAGGGTTAAAGGGTTCAAGGGACAAAGAATTTTAGATTTTGGATTTGGGGTTTTGGATTAAGTCTAAAATCGGCAAGCTAAAATCCAAAATGGGGTAAGGGTCAGAAGAGAAGGGGAGAGATGGCGTTGATCGTGCAGAAATATGGCGGGACATCCGTGGGGACGATCGAACGGATCAAGCATGTGGCCAGAAAAATCGTTGCCACGAAGCAAGCGGGCAATGACGTCGTCGTGGTGGTCTCGGCGATGGCGGGGGAGACCAACCGGCTGTCGGGGTTGGCGCGCCAGGTATCCGAGTCGCCGGATGAGCGAGAATGCGACGTGCTGTTGGCCTCGGGGGAGCAGGTCTCGGCGTCGCTTGTGAGCCTCGCGATCAAGGATCTGGGCCAGCGGGCGCGGTCTTTTTTGGGCCACCAGGTGCGGATCGAGACCGACAGCGCCTATGGCAGGGCAAGCATCAAGAGCATCGATTCGACGCGCATTCTCAATGCGCTGCGGAGCGGGGAGATCGTAGTGGTGGCTGGCTTTCAGGGGGTCGACGAACAGGGCAACATCACTACCCTGGGTCGCGGGGGCTCGGATACCAGCGCGGTGGCGATGGCTGCGGCGCTCGGGGCGGGGGCGTGCGAGATCTACACGGATGTAGAAGGGGTCTACACCACCGATCCCAGCATCTGTCCGAACGCTCGGAAGTTGGCGCGCATTTCTTACGAGGAAATGCTGGAATTGGCGAGCACGGGCGCCAAGGTGCTGCAGATTCGCTCCGTGGAGCTCGCCAAGAAATTTTCCGTGCCCGTCCATGTCCGATCGACCTTTGCGGACGTCGTGGGGACATGGCTGGTTGAGGAGGACGAAAGTATGGATTCGGTTATGGTTTCCGGCGTGACCTATGACAAAGATGAGGCCAAAATTACTGTCCTGAAGGTCCCTGACCGTCCGGGTCTGGCGGCGCAGGTCTTTGGGTCGATCGCGGAGGCTCATATCGTCGTGGATATGATCATTCAGAACGCCAGCGAGGACGGCACCACCGATTTGACTTTTACCGTACCTAAAGCGGATTATAAAAACGCGATCGCGATCGTGCAGAAGATCGCCCCGATCATCCAGGCCAAAGGTGTCACCGTCGATCCTGACATCGCCAAGGTTTCCATCGTCGGCGCCGGGATGCGCACCCACGCGGGGGTGGCGGCGAAAATGTTCCAGATCCTCGCGCGCGAGGGGATCAACATCGAGATGATCTCGACGTCCGAGATCAAGATTTCTGTGGTCATCGACGAAAAATACGCGGAGCTCGCGGTGCGGGTCTTGCATGAGGCATTTATCGAAAAACAGGGGGTTCTATGAAAGACGTCTTGATCTATGACACCACGCTGCGGGACGGCTGTCAGGCGGAGGATATCTCTTTTACTCTCCAGGACAAGCTCAGGATCACGGAGAAGTTGATCGAGCTCGGGATCGATTATGTCGAGGGCGGCTACCCGGGCTCGAATCCCCGGGATGCGGATTTTTTTCGGCAAGTCAAGAAACTCAAGCTCAAGAAGACCAAGATCGCCGCGTTTGGCACCACCCGCAGACCATCGAGCAAACCCTCGCAGGATCTCAACCTCAAAGTGCTCTTGGATGCGGATACCCCGGTGATCACCCTGGTGGGGAAGAGCTGGGACCTCCATGTGCGCGATGATCTGCGGATCAGCAAAAAGGCCAATCTCGAGATCATCACCGACTCGGTCGCCTATATGAAGTCGCGGGTGGACGAGGTGATCTTTGACGCGGAGCATTTCTTTGACGGCTATCGCTCGAACCCGGAATACGCCATTGAGTGTCTGAGGGCGGCGCAGGAAGGAGGCGCGGACTGGATCGTCCTGTGCGACACCAACGGCGGGCGCCTGCCGAGCGATATCCGCGCCGCCATCACCGCCCTTGCGGGCGAGATCACGACACCCCTGGGCATCCACTGTCATAATGACGGGGAGCTCGCGGTGGCCAATACGATGGCGGCGGTGGAGATGGGTGTGCGTCAGGTTCAGGGAACGATCAATGGGTTCGGCGAACGCTGCGGCAATCTCAACCTGTGCTCCCTGATTCCCAATCTCCAGCTCAAAATGGGAAAGAAGTGCATCGATCCCGAGCAGCTCAAGAGGGTACGCGAGGTCTCTCACTACTTCTACGAGCTGGCCAACATCCAGCCCAACAAGCATCAACCCTACGTGGGAGACAGCGCCTTCGCCCACAAGGGCGGGCTTCACGTGTCGGGTATCCTCAAGAACCGGGAAACGTACGAGCACATCGATCCCGAACTCGTCGGCAATCGTCAGAGGGTCCTGGTTTCGGATCTGGCGGGACGGAGCAACATCGTCTACAAGGCCGAGGAATACGGCATCGAGCTCAAGAACGACGACCATGCGGTGCAGGAGATCCTCAGCCGCATCAAGGATCTCGAAAGCCAGGGATACGAGTTCGAAGCGGCCGAGGCCTCCTTCGAGCTTCTCATTCAGGAGGCTCTGGGAAGAAGGAAAAAGAATTTCCGGCTGGTCGGATTTCGGGTCATCGATGAAAAGCGAAAGGAAAACGAGCCGCCGATCTCCGAGGCCACAATCATGGTGGAGGTGGACGGAGTCCTGGAGCACGCGGCCGCCATGGGCAACGGCCCGGTCAACGCGCTGGATATGGCACTGCGCAAGGCCTTGACTAAATTCTATCCATCGCTCAAGGAGGTGGAGCTCCTGGATTACAAGGTCCGGGTCCTGTCCTCGGGGGAGGGAACCGCCGCTTCGGTGCGCGTGTTGATCGAGTCGGGAGACAAGAAGGAGCAGTGGGGAACCGTCGGGGTCTCGCATAACGTCATCGAGGCGAGCTGGCAGGCAGTCGTGGACAGCATCGACTACAAGCTCTACAAGGATGCCAAGGAGGCGAGATCAAAAGGCGCTGAGCGGCAAGGCGTAAAGGCCGAGGTGTCTGGAGCTTAGACGGAAGCTCACACCCGCTCATGTGGAAGATTCTGAAAGAGGATGTCCAGGTCGTCTTTGACCGTGACCCGGCGGCGCGTAATATCTGGGAGATCATCTTTACCTACCCTGGGTTCCACGCGCTTTTCTTTTATCGGGTGGCCCATTCCCTCTGGGGCAAAGGGCTCAAGGGTTTAGGCCGCTTTGTCAGCCACGTCGGTCGTTTCCTCACTGGAATCGAGATCCATCCCGGCGCTAAGATCGGCCAGCGTTTCTTTATCGATCACGGCATGGGAGTGGTGATCGGGGAGACCGCTGAAATCGCCAACGATGTGACGATCTATCAGGGCGTTACGCTGGGGGGGACGAGTCTGAGAAAAGAGAAAAGGCATCCGACGGTCGAAGACTGCGTGGTCATCGGCGCTGGCGCGACGATTCTTGGCCCGGTGACCATCGGTCGCAACAGCAAGATCGGCTCGGGTTCGGTGGTGGTGAGTCCGGTTCCGCCCAACTCCACAGTTGTCGGCATACCGGGGCGGGTGGTTGAGGGAGAAGGTGTCCACCGAGACCCGCAAGCGCACATCGAGCTCGATCACCACCGCCTCCCTGACCCCGTAGCTCGGGCGATCAGCAGCCTCACCGAGTACGTTCAGAAGCTGGAGAAAACGGTGAACGAGCTGAGCGCCCGCCAAGGCGGTCTGGAAGAGCGGCAGGCCGAAGAGAATCAAGAGCTGCGCCAGATCAAAGAAATCCTGAAACATTCAGGAAGCTGAGAAGAAGGAATCTCAGATTACAGATCTCAAATTGCAGGTTTGAGATCTGAGATTTGAGATTTTGAGCACAGCGAAGATTTGAGCGAAGCGAAGAAATGCGTATCGCCATCGCCACGCTTGGCTGCAAGATCAATCAGTACGATTCTGCGGTTATCCGGACACGCCTGGAGAGCGCCGCGCACTCCTTTGTGCCCTTCGAGGAGCAGGCGGATTTTTACATCATCAACACCTGCACCGTAACCGACCGCGCAGATTGGGAGGGACGACAGCTCATCCGGCGGGCGAAGCGGTCAAGCCCCGGGGCGCGGGTCCTGGTGACGGGCTGTTACGCTCAGGTTGATCCGGACGGGCTGGCACGGGTGCCCGGTGTGGATTTCGTCGTGGGGCTGAACCGCCTCGATGAGCTCGCTCTGTACGTGAGCCGGAACGAGGTGGGATCCGGAGGTGAACGAATCCGGGTGGGAAATGTCAGGGAAGAGCGCAGTGTCTCCGTGTTGGGGGCGGGGAGCTTTCCCGGGCACACACGCGCCTTTTTAAAGATTCAGGAGGGCTGCAATTATTCCTGCACGTTCTGCATCATCCCGACGGCCCGGGGCCGCAGCCGAAGCGTTCCCCCCGCGGAGGTCCTCAATCAGGTCCGCGCGCTGGCAGCGCGAGGGTTTGTCGAGGTCGTGCTGACCGGGATTCACCTCGGCAGCTACGGGTTTGACCTCAAGCCCAGAACGGACTTGGCCGCCCTGCTCGAGCGGATTCTCGAAAGCCGCCTGGTTTCCCGCCTGCGTTTGAGTTCTCTGGACCCGCGCGAGGTGCCCGACCGCCTGGTGAGGCTTGTCGCGCAGTCCGAAGGTCTCTGTCCCCATCTCCATGTGTGCGCCCAGGCGGGCGCGGACAGGATCCTCAAACAGATGCGCCGCAACTACGATACGGCCTACTATCGTGAGCTGGTCTTCCGGTTAAGGGAAACGCTGCCGGATGCCGCGCTCGGCAGCGACATCATCGTCGGGTTTCCCGGAGAGACCGAGGCCGATTTCGAGCGGGCCTTGGCCTTTTTCGACTCTCTCCCGCTCACCTATTTTCACGTCTTTCCCTATTCGGTGCGGACCGGCACGCCGGCGGCCGTGCTCTCCGATCAGGTCCCTCAAGGGGTTAAGAAGGAGCGGGGCCGGCGCATGCGCGAGCTCGGGGCACAAAAGCGAAGGGAGTTTTACCGCCGCTTCATCGGGAGACGGGTTGCGGTCCTGGTGGAACAGGCGGTAGAAAGACAAAGTGGAGCCCGCAAAGGGCACAGCCGCAACTACCTTCCGGTTTTGCTCCATACGGGAGAAGCGAGGGTCAACCGTGAGGTTGAGGTCCTTATTGAGGGGATGAAGGGAGACTGGTTGCAGGGAAGTATCGTATCAGGGTAGAGGGGATGATAGAAGATTTTAGATTGCGAATTGCGGATTGCGAATTGCGGATTGCGAATTTGGGATTAAGTCTAAAACGGAAATCTAAAATCCAAAATCCAAAATAGGTGTGGAGAGCGGTGGAAAAAGAGCCGCAGTTAGATCTGTTGCAGAAAGAAGTCGGTTACTTCTTCTCCGATTCGGCCCTTCTTGTGCGCTGCCTGACGCACGTTTCTTACGCTCGGGGAAAGCAGTCCAACCACAACGAGACCTTTGAATTCCTCGGCGACGCCGTTCTGGACCTTGCCGTCAGCGATCTCCTCATGCGGCGCTTCCCCGCAAAGAGCGAGGGAGATCTCTCGAAGATGCGCGCCTCCCTGGTTAATGCCGCAGTGCTGGCCGAGAAGGGAGCCCATCTGAATCTGGGGGAGCTGTTGCGCTTGGGAAAGGGCGAGGAGCGCAGCGGCGGGAGAAGAAAAGAGTCCATTCTTTCTGGAGCGTTTGAAGCCCTCCTGGGGGGTATTTACTGGGACGGTGGCTATGAAGCGGCGCGCCGCGTGGTGGAGCGCTTCTTTGAGTCGGATATTCAAGAGAGAACCCTCGGGCAGCAGGACTATAAGACACGGCTGCAGGAGATCTGCCAGATGCTTTTTCATTCCCCACCCGAATATCGCATCGTGGCGGAGATAGGACCGGATCACGAAAAGCGCTTCGTGGCGGAGATTGCCGTTGGGGGGAAGGTCATGGGTCGGGGCGAAGGCCGCAGCAAGAAGCAGTCCGAACAGGAGGCGGCGAGAAAGGCGCTGGAGGAGCTGCAGAAAGCCGGCTAAGGCAAATGCACAAGCACCAAGCAAGGGAACGAGCGTCGTTGTTCAGGGTTAAAAGGTCAGACAACAGCAAATTGTTAATTTTTAATTTAGCAAGGTATCGTCACGGTGAACGTCGAGCCTTTGCCCGCTTCGCTCTCAACTTCGATTTTTCCGGCCAGCATTTCAGTAAAACTCTTCACGATGTACAACCCCATCCCCACACCCCCGAAGGGCCGCGTCTCGGAGCTGTCGACCTGGCGAAACTTTTCAAAAATGGCGCCAATCATATCCCGGGGAATTCCCAGACCAGTGTCAGCCACCCGAAGCTCGATAGTCTTGGCCTCCCGATTGTGGCGGGCCGAGATGGAGATCTTGCCCTTCGCCGTAAACTTGATCGCGTTGTCGATGAGATTTTGAAGAATCTGCTTGAGCTTGGCCCGGTCGGTCTCCAGGATCGGCAGGTCGGGTGGGCAATCCCAGCTCAGCGTCAGGTCCGGACTTATGGTCGAGGCGAAGTAGGTTGACTCCAGATCATGGAACAGATCGGCC
>Ga0154352_1036_pt2 | contig 10512 bp, 10 predicted proteins | sample RifGroA2_FD_115880 | JGI IMG/M metagenome (GOLD analysis project Ga0154352, IMG submission 115880) | Deltaproteobacteria bacterium GWA2_57_13
GGCAAGGCCGTAGCCGAGCTCCCCAATGTGCCGACCGCTGCTGCCATCGCCAATGCCATCTACGATGCAGTCGGAGTCCGTCTCTTTGAGCTTCCGCTCACAGCCGAGAAGGTCTACTGGGCCTTACACGGCAGGAAGGCGCGGCTTTAAAACCCACCGAAAAAACGTTTTTTGTCAGAGGTCACACGAGCCTCGTATCCTCGCTCCAGCTTGGCGCTCGGGGTATACAGGGATTCCAGACGCTGGCGCAGCTCCCATGCCTGTTCGCAGGCCTTCACGAGTCCGAAAAACTGCTCAGGGAACAATCCCTGGAACCCGTCGGATTTGGCGATGAGCGGGTTAGGGTGTGTCTCGATCAGAACTACCGAAGCGCCAGCCATGATCCCGGCCAGGGCCATGGGATAGACCAAATCTCTTATCCCGGTGCCATGAGAGGGATCGACGGCCACGGGCAAGCACGACAGCTGGTAATGGAACGCGGCGATACCCCCGAGGTCTAAAGTGTTCCGGGTATATCTGTTGGCGCTCATGATACCGCGCTCGCATAGAATGACATTCTCTTTGCCGGTGGCCATGACGCGTTCCACCCACAGCAGGTAAGCCTCGATGTCCAGCGAGTTCCCGCGTTTGTGGATCACGGGCAGGGGAGTCTCACGCAACCGATTGAGCAAAGCCTGGTTTTTCGAGTTCGGCTCACCGACCTGCAGGCAGTCCACTCCCATGTCTTCGTAGATAGAGACGTCTTGAGGGTCGAGGACCTCGACCACGGTGGGTAGTTCGAATTCTCTGCCGGCCTTGACGATGAATTTAAGGCCGTTGCGGAGAGCCTCTTCCGAGTTGGAGCCTATCCCCTCCCAGCCGCTGTAGGGACTGGAGCGGTACTTGACCACTCCGCCACGCAGGCCCTTTGCGCCGGCCTGCTTCACGAAACGGGCGGCCTCCATGATCTGGGCTTCGCTTTCCACCGAGCAGGGTCCGCCGATCACGGTGAGCTGATCGCCGCCGACCTCCACGTTTCCGATGCGGACCGTACGGTGAATCAGATTTCCGGGAGAGCCCTTCTGGGCGGCCCGTTTGTAGGCGCGTGAGATTGGAATCAGGCTCTCAACGCCGCCCATCTCCTGGAGCTCGCCTACGGGAAGCAGGCTGATATCGCCGTAGACACCGATGAGGGTAATCTCCTCACCGACCATTTTGCCGGTCGTGTATCCCCATCCGCGAAGTTTTTCTTCAACCGCAGAAACTTCATCCGGCGTTGCGCCGCGCGACATCTTGACGATCATGTGTAGGACCTCTGTCTCTTTGCGGACGGATCCGGCGTCATGCCTGCACGAGCCAATTAACAATTATATGAGTTCGGTATAAACGGTCAAGATATAAAACGTTGACCTCCGCTTACCTCGACCAGACCGCAGTTTATAGGGGCCGCACGAACATAATTGGTCCCGATGGAGCCCACCAGAACAGTGAGAAACCGGTCCCAACGGGGGTGACACCCGTCAATTGACCTCACAGGGATCGCTTGGCCTAAGGACGCAGCGCAAGCATAAGGCCGCCATTTTACGACAATTTCGCGCTAACCTGCCGTTTTTCTGCTCCCAAAACGTCGGCCCTTCTTTCCAAGACAGTTAGTGCAGGAAATTGGCCCACGAATTGCTTCTAAGCTCGAAACTGATCTCGGCTTGGAGGTTCAGACATGACTTACATCCTGTTGGGGTTTTCAGTAGCTGGGCTATCGGTATGCGCTTTCTTCATGTTTTTTGACCAAGGCAGGTGGTTTCCAGCCTTTGCTCGGAGAGATCAGGAGAAACCGACAAAGGATCTCTTTACATGGACCGATCAGGTGGACTCGGCTGCCACGGACGCTGACGAAACGCGAGCGCAGGAAATAGGGCGGGGAGAGAGGCTCGACATAATACTCGAGACCAAATTTACGCCGCTGAATGATGGTGAGACCGGGGGTGCTGACCTACGCTTTCAATGGGGGCAGTATACACTACGAGAGCTGGAGGCGAATTTTGCAGCCGAGATTCCTTCCCCAAAAAACGAACCAAGAAGAGCAAGGCTCCGATAAATTCAGGCCTGTGATAATCATTCCTCCCCGAGACCAGATGGTGCCAAATTGCGACACTTTTGACGTTATTTTGCCATTTCAGGTAATCCACTAACCCCTTTTTCTTAGAGAAATCCTAAACAAACAGTTGGCCCCAAATTTGCTCGCTTCTATTCTGTTGTTAGGGATGGGGTTGATGGAATCATTACTGAGTTTGGGATCTTTCGAGCTACCGCTTCCAGTTTGGCAGATGATGCTCTATATCTGCCTGGTTACTTTTTTTATCCTTTCTGGCAGAATCAGATTCTCCCTTTTGACTACATTTCTGTTCGTTATTTACTGGATGTTCCTTGTTTCCTGGCCATACCTTATGGGCACGGCAAAGAGCGATTCGGTAGCCATGACCGCGTATATCGCATTCGGATTCGCCCTTGCGGGTATGGGCGTCTACGTCTACTTCTTTTTCAACGAGGCAGGGCGGATGCCTGGTTTTATGTCATTCGGAATCAGCAGACTGGAAAAAACTGTCATCAAACGCATCGACAAAATGGAGGCCGCCGTTTTAGCGGCCGACGCCGAGGCTGCAAGAGAAGTCCAAGGACTGCCGGGACTGAAGGACGGTCTTGAAGAGCAATTGGGTCCGTTGGAAGGTCACCTGGGTGAAATAGAAAAGCTTCTTCAAGGGAAAGAGTCAACCCTCAGAGACTTGGAAGAAAATCTGCTGGCCAGATTCGATGATCTGGAGTCAAGGCTTGAAGTGAAAGAGGGCTTGGTGGAGTCACGGAACTGGCAAGTTAAAGATATCGCGTCGAAGGCGGGGCGAAACATTTCGACGCTGAAAGCGCAGCTACGTGAAAAAGAAGAGCTCTTAGGCAAAAAAGATGAAGCGCTGAGAGAACTCGAAACGAATACGACGGCAAAGATTGTAGAGCTGGAAGATAAACTTGCGAGCCAAGAGGCCAAAAAAGCGGAGTTGAAAGATCAGCGGGGCGAGCTGGAGGAAAAGATCGCGGCCTTGCAGGCTCAGCTTCGGGAAAAGGATGCGCTCCTTGGTCCCCAGGAATCCTCAGTCGGGGAGCCGGGGAATAATTTGACAGCGAAGCTCCGAGAAGTAGAAAACCAGCTTGCGAAGAAAGAGGGTTTGCTGCTGGAGAGAAGCCGGGAACTCAAGGAGCTCAACGCCGAGGTGGAGAGTCGGGTAGGCCTATTGCGGGCCGAGCTTCAGGAAAAGAACGATCTTCTCAGCAGGAAAGAACTTGAATTGAAGGAGCTGGAGAAAGATTCATCAGTAAAGGTACACGCGTTGGAGGCGCAATTGAGCGAAAAGGAGGCACAGTTGGAGGCCTCGGAACTCGATGTGAGCGCCCGCGACTCAAGCGCGGTAGAAAAGGTCACGACGCTTCAGGCCCGGCTAAAGGAGCTGCAAGATCAATTGGAGGAGAAAGAGAACCTGTTACAGGCCAAGGACAGAGAGGCAAAGGAGCTGAAGTCTGAGGCAGAAGATAAGGTCGCAGTTTCGCAACCCGAGCTTAAAGAAAAGGAAGAGTTGCTTCGCAAAGCAGGACCGTTCACGCCCTTCCACCCGGGTTTCCATTCGCAGAGGGACTAGGCTCCGCTGAAAGAATTTCGGGTTCCTGATCGCCTTAAGCCAGTCCCTTCTCTACAGCGAATTGTTTTCGCCGACCTCGGGTCGGCTTTTACAATCGCTCGTCCAGCCAATCCAACATGTATGGCACGTTGTGGGCCCAATAATCGTGGCTGCAGTGGATCGTGCCGCCGGCATGCGGGTCGTCGTAAATCGTCAACGTCTTATCAGCACCGCCTATCTCCCTGAACAGGCGTTTGGCGCCATCGACGTTCATGAGTCGATCGTCGGCTCCGTGCGTGATCAACACCGGGCACGTTATTCGCTGGGCCACCCCTTCCACGGTGAAAGCCTTGAGCTTCTCACGAGCTTCGGCGTCGCTGATTCCCCCGAGCAGCCGCCGCAGCGTGGGTTGGAGCTGCTCGCAGAACAGGTAGAGATCGTCGAGCACACTATAGCAGCCGCTCCAGCCAATTAGCGCCTTGATGCGCGGATCAAAGGCCGCCGCGCGCGGCGCATAATATCCTCCCATGCTGATGCCCATTAGCGCGACCCGCTCGGGGTCTGCTTCCGGGCGAGAGAGGAGATAGTCGACGCAGGCCCGGGACGGGGTCTCGTAATCGTAGCGCGTAGGTATCCCCTTGACGTACAACGACGAGCCCCGGCCGGGAGTGTCAACCAGCAGCAGGGCTCGGCCGCGCTCGAGGACCTGCCTGCCGCTGAAAAAGATCTCCTCCGAGAACGCGTCCGCCCCGCCGATCAGGAAGACCGCCGGCCAGGGACCGCGACGAGGGTTGATGGGGTGGCAAAAATACCCTTCGTACTCCTCATTACCGCAGCGGACGGTAATGATTTCGATCGGGGGGACGTGCAGCTTCGCTGCAGCCCGGAAGTTTTCCTGGGACTTGATAAAGCGATGGGTCTTTTTGGCCTTATCCTCTGCGCCGAGAAAGACATCCGACATCCGGTAATACTGATTCGCGTGAAAAAAATTTTGCATAGCCGATCGCTGATGGCCGCCCGCAAGAGTTTTCTTGGCCTTCGCTTCGGTCGACTCGGCCAAAGCCAGCCAGGCGCGCTCCCACGCGGCTTTATCGCCTGGCTCCAGACCACGGCACACCCGGGCGATGTCAAAGACGTCGCCGCCCCCCTGCTGGGCCTCGGCGACGAGCCGGAGCGTCTGCGATTCAAACGGATGCGTCGGTTTAAAGAAGTCGAGCATGGGGCCTCCCTAAAAAGCAAAGGGCAAGAGAAAATTTGAAAGCTCCCAACCGCAGCCAGCCGTACCAAAATTCATATCCTTGCCAGAGCATATTCGGTGGAGGGCGAATCTGTCAACTTGAGGCAGGATCTCTGCCAGTGTATAAGCGCTTGAAGAGGCGCCCGCATCCTTTCTTCCTGCTCGGTTTTTTCCCTATCAGGCCGAGTAAAATGCGGCGGTTATGAAACTTTCCGGCACTATACTTTATGCGCTGGCCGCGGTTTTTCAGTCTTCCGGCGCTTCAGGCGCAGCGACGCTGGCTCCCTTTTACATGAAGGCGCAAGGGTTCGCAGTCGGTTGGGTCGGGATTCCCCTCGTGATCAACGGGCTCGGGCGTGTCGGATCTGACTTGTTGTCGGGTTACCTTGCCACTTACGTCAACCCCGCAACCTTGCTGATCGTAGCGACGTCAATCGGTCTAGCGTTCTCGATTCTGGGGATCCTTTTCCGTGAATGGATGCCAGTCTTCCTGAGTGTCTGGATGGTGTTCGGCCTGACCGAGGCGATGATTGCTCTCTCGCTACGCAAAATTGCCTTTGATCTGTCGCCTCCGGAGCGACAGGGCCGTATCCAAGGGCAAGTAGCCTCGGCCTTGGGAATCGGCTTCACCCTAGGGCCGGCGTTGGGGGGGGTCGTGGGCGCGTGGTGGGGCCCGGAGTTGCTCTTCCTGTTTTACGCCGCTCACCAGGCGGTGACCCTTAGCCTGGTCTTTCTTAGTGGCGGTCACCGGGCAGGCAAACCCACAATAACTGAGCGGGTGTCGCTGTGGCATGAGGGGCGAAGGCTGTTGAGCCTGCCCCCGTTCGCTGCGGCCTGTCTTGCGATCTTCCAGTCCTTTTTGTTTCTTACGGGCGTAACCCGTGTGGCCTTTCCGTTTTTGGCGGTATCCCGAGGGCTTACCCTGTATATGGTGGGGACCATGGTGAGCCTATCGCGGCTGACGGATACGTGGGGGCGGTTTTCTGGTGGTTGGCTCTGCGATCGGTTCGGAACGGCACGGGTGATAGCGGGGGGGATCTTGATTGGCATTCCGATGTTTATTTTGGAACTGTATGGAGCGGGGTTTGGGGGTCTGCTCGTGCCATTATGCTTCATGACGATGGGGTTCGGCTTTACCAACGTTGGCTCGACGACGTTCGCCCTACAGGTAGCAGGGCAGAAGACGAAGGCGATCGGCCTTGCGTTGGCACGCGCGTCCACCTCATTTGGACAGATGTTGGGCCCGCTGCTAGCCGGCCTTCTCGTTCAGGAGCTGGGATACAGTGGAGGGTTCTGGGGCATGGGCCTGATCTCACTCGTGGTGTTGATCGGTGTTACTTACGGACTAAAGGGCGCCGCAAGTACGGGCAGGGAGGATCAATCTTGATTTTGGCAGGTCGATTATTTGTTTGCCGCATCGAATCTTGCCTCTGCCTTCATCGCGAGCATCCCACCTTGATCGATGGGCCGAAGCAGAGTTCTCCCCTTTAGCCGTCGGTTAGCGCCCTAGTCCGGGCGCATCGCTGAGGAGCTGTTAATGGTAGCGTGCAAATTCCTGGCAAAATCGTTTGCCGCCTGGGTGCTCAGGCCATAGGCGGATCTCGTATATTCCTTGACCGCCATGAGGGCGGGCGGCGGGTATTTTTTCAATCGGGCGATGAGATTCTCGACCTCGGCATCCACCCGTTCAGCGGACACGACGTCGCTGACCAAGCCGTAGGTAAGCGCCTTGTGGGCGTCGATTTCAGCCGTAGAGTAGACCAGATACATCAGCGCCTTGCGCGGGACCCGGTCGATCAGGGCCGACATGGCGATGGTCGGCATGATGTTATGCCCCATTTCCGGGAGCTGAAAACGAGCCTTTTCGCTTGCGATCGTAATATCGCAGAGCGTGGCCAGCGCGCAGCCAAAACCGACGGCTCTCCCTTGAACAACACCGATGACCGGTACCTTGGCGCGGCGAAAGGCATCGTACAGATTGAAAATAACTTCCACCTTGCCCCGCATCTCATAGGCTTCCGTGAGAGGGCCACGCCCCCCCATAGCCTCGCGGCCGAGACAAAACTCATCGCCTGCACCCCGGAATAAAATTAGTCGGGACTCTTTTGCCGCATCGTCGATCACATCGGCTAATTGACCTGCCATGGGGTCGCTAACCCGATTCCCAATCTCGGGCCGGTTAAGGGTGATCGTCGTGATATCACCGTCTTTCTCGCGTAATATGAGATCCGCCATCGTGTCATCCTCCAATCTAGAAATTCGCCACTCGGCGCGCGACGATCGGGATTCCTGGTTCTAGCGCCGGATAATCGTTTGATGGATCCCCAAGGGGCCAATTCCGATTCCCACGGAATTGAAGGGAAAGGGGCAGCGGATTAAACCGCCGCCGACCGGAAAACGGGTTCGCCCTTTTGCAGTCTCTCACGCAACCGGGGATAGAAGCGCAGGGTGTTGTCAAAAAAGATCTTGCGCTTGAGCCCGTCGCTGATGTCGCTGCGCCGGATCAGGGTCGGGATGTCCGCGCTGAAATCCCTCTGGTCCCGCTCGTGGGGATAGTCTGATGCCCAGATGAGCGCATCGGAGCCCAAAACCTCGGCGGCCAGCGGGAGTGCGGACTCCCCGACCTCCGCCGCAAAGAAAATGTTTCCCCGGCGAAGGTATTCGCTGGGCTTAAGCTTGCATCGGGGCGAGTACTGACCTTTCCGTTCCTGTTCCTCATCCATGCGATCCATCATGTAGGGAACCCACCCAACGCCGCATTCCAGGCAGCCGTAGCGCAACTTGGGGAACAGCTCAAAAACCCCCTCGAAAATCATGCTCACCAGGTGGCGCATCTGAGCGAATGGATGCTCCAGGCAATGCCCCACGGTGAAATTATTGAGGAGGTCCAAGCCGAGATCTGGAAAGCTCAGTCCGCCGTGAGTGGAGACGGGCACATCAAGCCTCTGCGCCTCTTCCCACAGGGGATAAAATTCGGGCCCGCTGTAGACCTTGCCGCCGACGGCCACCGCCGGAAGGACGGCGCCGACCATCCCCAATTCCGTAACGCAGCGCCGGAGCTCCTTAACGGCTTCGTTGATGTCCTGCACTGGAAGTAACGCGACGCCGACGAGCCGCGGGCTGGCCCCCATGAATCGGTGATGGATCCAATCGTTGTAGGCGCGGGCCAAGGCGACCGCCCAATCCCGATCCCGGATGGCGGCGTGAGTCAGCCCCTGCGTCGGATAGAGGACCGAAATCTCAATCCCGTTCTTGTCGAGAAAATCAACCCAGTCCTGAGCATGGGGTCCGCTTCCGCCTCCAGCCCAGCCTCCAGGATTCCGCAGCGCGCGCAGGAACCCGTCCATCGTGAGACCTGGCCAGAAGGAATAGCTCCGGTGCCACTCAAGGTCCTTGTACGGAGGACCGATATGCTCGCTGAGCTCGCTGTCCAGCTCCATGACGTGACCGTCCGCGTCGATGATTCGGTATTCCGCCATATGTGCCTCCTTATAACAGCTTGTTTACGAAAGACCGCTCGCCGTTTTTCCCCAAAATCTTTTCCTTAGGAACCTTCGTGAGGTCAAGCTTAGCCTATTGGACTTTTTGGCAGGCTGTCAAGTCGCGGGCTACTCAAAAAGTCCCGGGCTCAAATGGAGCGTTATCTCTCATGGGAGGAGGCCCTGGGACACAAATCCGTATCCTGAAGAAGGTGAACTCGGCGACCCAGGAATCAGGTCCCGCGGGTATTTTCCGTAAAGAGCTCATCGACGGTCAGTGGCCGCGCGAGCAACCCCTGGTCCTGGGCGAACTGGATCATCGTTTCGATGTCGTGGCGGTTCTCCTTGAGCCCCTGGTAGAAAGGGTCCTTGCCGAAGAACTTTTTTTCCTCTTCGAGATAGGCGCCTCCCCACGCGAAGCTCAGCCGGTGAGGTTGCTGCATGAATTCGTTGTAGCTCTTGCGGGCGCGGTAAAAGGCATCATAGAGGCTGGTGGCCACCCACGGGTCGCGATCGAGAATCTCTTTCTTGATCACGATGGGGTGCATGATGGGGAAGATCCGCGCCTTTCTGTAGTATTCCTGCTCCTCCCTTTTGAAATCGGGGAAAAGGCGCTCAAGGGTTTTTTCTCCTCGCAGCCATGCCTGCGGCAGGTCCGGCTCCACCTCGGCGTCGATCTCTCCTGCGGCCAGCAGATCCGCCAACTTCTTCCCCCCTTCGATTCGCTCCACTTTGATGTTGGGGGGGAGCTTGACTCCCACTGGTTCCTGGTTGACGAGCACCCATGTCACCTCTGTCACGGGCAGATCGTAGTTGTGCATGAACATGCCCTTGACGACCAGGGCCAGCGTGTTTTCGTAGGTTCGGAGGCCGATCCTTCTCCCTTTGAGGTCGGAGGGTTTCTTGACCCCTGATCCGGCACGGACAAAGCAGAACTTATGGCCGAACATCCGCCGTGGGAAAAAGGGGATGGCCTGAAGCCGGTCGACGTCCTGGCCGCGCGCAACGAGATAAGAGCACATCGAAAACTCGCAGGCATCGTATTCGCCGTGACGGTACATGCGCATGTGGCGGGTACCGCTTTCAACGAAGATGAGGTTGAGGTCGATGCCCTCAGGAGCAATCTTACGCTCGATGAGTGGCTGGAGATAGTCGTACTCTGAACAGGCGACGGTTAATTTGAGTTTGCCCATGACTCCCCCTCTATGTCGCAAGCTCCCCGAGCTTCTCCCTTTTGTCTGTTTGGGATCACAGCCTAGCCATAAGACCCGAGCTCAGTCAATCCCTTTCATCACGGGGTGGGGGGTCGAAGGCGGAGTTAACGATCCTTTCCGGGTTACCAAGCAAAAATTACCGATCGGTTCAACGGTCCGGCGCCGCGTCGCCGCAAATGCCGGGTTTTGGGTTTTTAGAGGCCATTGCCTGAACATTTGTGTCCAAATCAGGCGAGCTTGCAGCATGCAACCGATGACCATCTGCGCCAATGAATGCGCTTTCGAGTAAATCACGCCCAAAGCAGTCCCCTTGTGCCCGTCAGAGGAAATAGATTGTTCTCGGCATGGTTCTTGCTCGAAAAATTGCCGGTAGAAGCCACTCCCAAGCGCAGAAAGGGGAAAAACCATGTACAGAAAGAGACGATGGCGTAGGGGTTTATGGGGGCGCGCGCTGGCATTGATGATCTTAGTTTCCTTTTTCTTTTCATCGGGCTGTGCCCTGCTCTGGCTTGGCGCAGGCGGCGCGGGCGGGTATCTAATAAGAAAGGGTGAGGAGGGAGAGAGTCAAAAGAAAAAGAGTAACGGTGAGGCTACGAGAGCATATGCGTCGCAAAAAGCTGACCGTCTGGCTCTCTCTTGAGATGAAGAAGCGCAGAGGTAAACGATCATGAGGTCCGCAGTGAAAAGAAAACTGGTTTTTTTCCTGCTGCTGGTTTCAGTGCTCCTGGCCGGATGCGCAACCCTTAGGGGCATGGCCGAAGACACGCAGAACCTTGGAAGAGGGCTCAAAAAGACGGTCGCAGAAGAAGAGGGGGGTTCGCGGCGACAGGCGCGGTGAGCCATCGATTCCACTTTTATCCGGTACGCGGTCATTAAGGAAAGACCGGCACCAATACAAACCGGGTTCAAAATCAAGAGCCTTCGTGCGGACTCCTCAAAGC
>Ga0154352_1015_pt3 | contig 10200 bp, 13 predicted proteins | sample RifGroA2_FD_115880 | JGI IMG/M metagenome (GOLD analysis project Ga0154352, IMG submission 115880) | Deltaproteobacteria bacterium GWA2_57_13
TGGGGATCGATCCCCAAGGTTTCGCAAATGTTTTCAAAAGAGAAGACCCAATCGCTCCCCTCTTCGAACATCCAATCCTCTGCCTCCAGAAATGCCGCCTTCTCTTTTTCCGTTCGGTAAAACATGTTTCTCTGAAAAGAATCCACGGCATCCCGGAGGACGGCCAGCATCAAGTCCCTTTCGGGATCCAGATGGAATTTTGCCCGGATCGTCTCGAGGTAGGTATCCACGAGAAGCGTATCAGGTTGAAACAAAGAGATAATGTCTCGTCCTTGGTCGATATTTTCTGCCACAACAAACCCCTCGCCTAAATCCAGAAAAAGGCGCTACCTCTTGGCGCCGTACAGGCTTCGCATCTCCTCATGAAGTTGCTTCAGCCGCTGTCTTATCTGCTCAGCTTTTGCACGCTGATCCGGCGTCAACACGGCGCGAACCTTTAGGGCCACGGTCAAACCTTCCCGCAGTAGTTGCTGCTGAAGCTTCGCGAGGCGCTCGGACTGATCTGTAAAATCTTCAGCCGTTGCCTCCCCGGCAGCGGAGAGCTTGTCCGCAATTTCTCCCCGGACCGTACGTATTTGGTTGAAAAGGTCCCTAAGAGTCGCCTGGTGGGCTGCCCTAATCTCTTGCAGTTGCGCTTGCTGCTCGGCGGTGAGATCGAGCCCTCGGAGAATCCAAGGCGAGAAGATTCCAGGGCTGCCTCGCATCACACGAACCGGCGTGCTGTGTCGAAGGGTTGTCTGTCCCAAAACAGCTCCCGGCATCAGGCTTAACGCCATCAACCCTGCTCCAATGATTTTGCAAATTCTTTTCATAAATGACCTCCTTTACATGTTTCCTGAGGCTTCATCCTTCACAACCGAAAAATAGGTCTACTCCCTCGCAGGGCAATTCTTCTCCCAGAGCCGCTGACACGTAGGGGAAGTCCGAAGCCTGGGACGCGTCTTCCGCTCCGCTCGCAGTGTCCGGCATGAGCAGCGCCGTAGAGGTCTCTTCCAAAAAACTCCAGACCTCCTCATTATCGGCCCTGTCGGTGGGGACGGGAGGAGTCGGGTTCCACGTCCACAAACCTCCCCAAGCCAACGCAAGCGCTACCATAAGCCCTGTGGCGACGGAGAGCCACGGAACAACGGGCCTGTAAAAGCCGCGGACCACCTCGCCCGGAGGGGGCTCCTCTCGGAGCGCTTGGCCGATCCTCTCCAAATCCCGCGCGAGCCTTTGGTAGCGTACCCCACAGAATTCGCATTTCGAGAGGTGTCCCCGCTGTACGGCGGTTCCCTCACCTTCGTAAAGCAACAAGAGCGTTCGATCCCTCAGACATCGGCTCATAAGTGATCTCCGAGCGAGCGGCGCAGCTGATGAACGGCCCGAAAAAGGTGTCGTTTGACGCTTCCGGCGCTCATTCTCAGGGTCTCCGCCACCTCCTCCGTGGAAAAGCCCTCTACGTAACGTAAGGTAAACACCTCCTGCTGGCGCGCGGATAGCTTCCGAAACGCCAACCATAGGTGCCGTTGCAGTTCGCGGCTGAGGACCTCTTCTTCGGGGGTTCGTCCTCTGCTCGGGTGGTCCGTTTCCCGGTACTCTATGTTGGCTAGTCGCCACCACTTCCACCACCCTGTACGCCGCCGGTCGCGACACGCGTTGACGCTCACCCGTGTGAGCCATGGCTTCCAGTCCATGGCTTGGGTGTGATCTTGAGTTTGGTACGCCCGAAACATTTTTAAAAAGACCTCTTGCGCGACCTCTTCAGCCTCGTGGCGATCCGCCAGCAATACACGGCAAATTCGGAGAACCTGTTGGCGGTGGGCGGAGTAAAGCTCTTCGTACGAGGTTGGATTATCCAAGCCGCGTTCGCGTTCCTCATCCATTCCGCCCCCTGATCTTACTAACGGACCAGCCCTCCCAACGGTTGACACCCCGAAGGTCGGTGCCTCCAAGGCGAGGATTGGACCTGTTATTTCGGGGCCTTTCTTTCTTAGCGGGCTCGTCGTGCCGTATTGGCTTTGGGAGATGAAATTTTTCGTCAGGATCTTCTGGGCTACCTTGAGACTGAACGGTTGGGTGTCACTGCCGACCCGCAAGTTTGTAAGGGCCGGAAGGATGGCTGGGAACTTACAAAAGCGTTTGGAATTCCGGGTTCATGTTGCTGCTTGTGCTGGCTTGCCCGAGGTCCGGCCACTCATTTCGTATTTACAGTTCACAGCCGGAGACCGAGGCGAGAGCCCTCTTCGTGAATACTTTGACCATGCGCTTGCGGTACCAGTAATCCAGATCGGCGTTGTCCAACGGATGCGCCACCTTCGCCGCCGCCTCCGAAACCGCCTCGATCAGTTCCTTGGTCACCTTCTTCCCCTCGAGCAACCGGCCTGCCTCCTCCACGACCTTCGGCGCCGAGGCCACCGCCGTCAACACCACCCGCGCGTGCCGACACTCACCCCCATCATCTATGCCCAACACCGCCGCTACCCCAAGCACTGGAAAGTCAAACGATCCCCGACGCCGAAGCTTCAAATAGGCGTTACGCCATCCCAAAGCCTCCTCGGGAATCACAAGCCCCTTAAGCACCTCATCTACTCCCTTGCCCAAATAGTCTATTCCATCGTCCCGATATACCTCCTCCAACTTCACCCGCCGATCCCCTTGCGGCCCTACCAAAACCGCTTCCGCCCCTAAACTCACCAACACGGGTGCGGTGTCCGAAGACGAAATCGCCAGACACTTGTCACTCCCGGGCGCTACCAGGCAAATCTGCCCGTCCTTCTTCATGCAAAAGCCGGCAGCCTGCCGCCAAAAAAACGTCTGGTCATAGTAGTTGCACCGGGTGTCCACCAACACGTTGCCCCCAATGGTTCCCATGTTGCGTAGCTGTGGCGTGGAGACCGACTCCGCCGCGTCCGATAAAGCCGGAAGATGTTTCTGGATCAGCCGATGTCCGGAGACCGCCGTCAAGGTCTCCCCGGCCCCGATCCATATCCCTTCCTTGCTCCGGCGAATCCCCTTAAGCTCTCGAAGGGTCTTCAGCGATACCAGATGCCGAGGCGTGAACTGCCCCCGTTTCATCTTCGGATAAACATCCGTCCCGCCCGCCACCACCATCGCCTCGGGACCCAAATCCGCTAACACTTTTGTGGCCTCTTTCAACGTTCGAGGCCGGATGTAGCCAAATTCTGGTAGTCTCAACATAGCCTAACTCTTTTGGCAGATGGGGACAGGCACGCAAGCGAGCCAGTCCCCGTCTCTGGTAGTCTCAACATAGCCTAACTCTTTTGCGGTACTTGCACGCCTTCCCCCGGCTGCCACTTGATCGGTGGAGGAAATTGATAGTCGGGAATCGAAACCGGCTTGAGCCTTTTGTCGAACGCTCTTAAGATTTTGTCCGGCGTGATCGGAATCTCATGGATTCTTACCCCCACGGCGTCATACACGGCATTGGAGACGGCGGGAATCACGGGCAGAAGCGGTCCCTGCCCCGCCTCTTTGGCGCCATACGGACCTTCCGGATCGTTGGTCTCCACGAGGATGGTCTCGATCTCCGGGGTCTCCAGCGTGGTCGGGCTCTTGTATTCCAGAATGGAAGGGATCTTATGGAGGCCGCTCTTGCGGAAGATCTGCTCTTCCATCAGCACCTCGCCCAAAGCCATGTAGACGCTGCCTTCCGTCTGGCCCTCCACGAGCAAAGGGTTGAAGGCCCGACCGCAGTCGTGGGCGATCCAGACCTTGTCGATTTTAATCTCGCCGGTCTCAGGGTCGCAGTGAAGCTCCACGATGGCGGTGGAGAAGGTGAAGGCCGGCGTCGGGCCGCATCCGGAACCTTTATAGTTAGCAGGGTGTTTGGGCGGTCGGTAGCTCCCGGTCGCGCCGAGGGTGCCAAATTTGGCCTCGGTCTTCTGAACGCATTCGACGAAGCTTATGCCGCGTTCGGGGAGGCTCTGGCTGCGAACCCGGCCGTCGGCGAACTCGAGATCGTCGGCGGGCACCTCGAGCACTTCGCTTGCGACCTCTAGGAGCGTCTTTTTGAGCTTGCCACAGGCCTCAATCGTGGCGTTGCCGGTCATGACCGTCACCCGGCTGGAATAGCTTCCCAGATCGACCGGCGTGAGATCGGTGTCCGCCGTCACTACCCGGATATCGGCGGGGTCGATGCCGAACTCTTCCGCTGTCGCATAGGCGAGAATCGAGTCCGATCCCTGCCCGATATCCGTGGAGCCGCAGAAGACCGTGACGCCACCGCCGCGGTCGAGCTTGATCTGCACCCCCGAGTGGGGCATATCGTTCCAGTAAATCGGCAGACCCGCGCCGCTGATGTAGGTGCTGGCGGCAAAGCCGATGCCGTGACCGAAGGGAAGCTTACGGAATTTCTTCTTCCATTCCGCCCGCTCTGCCACTTTCTCGATACATTCCCGCAGCCCGGTCGTGCCGATTCTCAGGCCGTTCACGGTCACCGTGTTGGGTTCCGTGAGCTGCTTGAGCCTCAAGTCGGTGGGATCCATGCCCAGCTTTTCTGCGATCTCATCCAGTTGCACCTCGAAGGCGAAGCGAGGCTGGGGAGTGCCGTGGCCGCGCTTCGGCCCGCACGCCGGCTTGTTGGTAAAGACGCGCACGCCCTCGAACTTATAGGCCGGGAGCTTGTACGCGACGGTCTGGAGCGCGCCCGTATAATAGACGGAGGCCAGACCGTAACTGCTGTAGCCGCCCCCGTCGAGAAACGATCTGAAATGCATTGCCTGAAGGGTGCCGTCCTTTTTGACCCCGGTTTTCATCCACATTTTTACCGGATGTCTGCCGCGGTGCACATAGAACGTTTCCTCCCGCGTGAGCGTGATCTTGACCGGCCTTCGCGTGATCATCGAGAGCTTGGCTACACAGATCTCATGCGAGAAGGGATCGCTCTTGCCGCCGAATCCGCCTCCTACGGGGGTGGCGATGACTCGGATCCGGCTCGCCGGAAGCCCGAGGACTTTGGCGAGGGCGCGGTGAAGATAGTGCGGAGTTTGGGTCGAAGACCACAATGTGAGCTTTTCGTCCGGGCCGTAAAAACCGATGGCACAGTACTGCTCCATCGGTAGGTGGGTGTTGCCCTGGTAGAAAAAGGTGTCCTCAAAAATGTGGTCAGCCTGAGCGAAGGCTCCATCCATGTCGCCGAATTCGAGTGACACGGCTTTCTGAATATTGGCACGGCGGTTCCAGGTGTGGATGCGCGCGCTCTCGTCGGTGGAGGCCAGCGCGTCCTCGATGGTTAGAATGGGTTTGAGGATCTCGTATTCGACATCGATATAGCCAAGGGCCTTGTCGGCGAGGGTCTCGCTCACGGCTGCCACCGCCGCTACGGGATCGCCCACGTACCGGACCTTGTCTAACGCCAGTGCCTCTTCGTCCTGCGTCGCAGGCATGATGCCGAACTTCTCCGGCAGGTCTTTGCCCGTGAGCACGGCGTACACGCCCTCCAGCCGAAGCGCCCGCTCGGGGTTGACCCTCAAGACCCGCGCGTGCGGATGAGGGCTGCGCAGCAGCTTCGCGTAGGTCATGCGCGGCAGGTGGAGATCGTCAGCGTAGACGGTCTCCCCCGCGCACTTGGCCATGGCATCGACCTTTGGCAGCGGCTTGCCGATGACCGAAAAACCTTTTTTCCTCATGTCGCCTCCTCGCCTTTGGCGGCGAGCTCTACCGCTTGGAGAATTTTGGTGTACCCGGTGCAGCGGCACAGGTTGCCGGACAGGGCCTCGCGGATCTCGTCGCGGGTCGGGTGCGGGTTTTTGTCGAGCAGGGACTTCGCGGTAAGCAGCACGCCGGGAATACAATAGCCACATTGTGTGGCGCCGAGCGCCGCGAAGGTCTTCTGTAGCGGATGCGGCTTCCCGTCCCGCATCATCCCCTCTACGGTCACGATCTCGGCGTCCTCCGCCTCGACGCCGAGAAGCAAGCAGGAGAGCACGGGCTCGCCGTCGAGCAGGACCGCGCAGGTCCCGCACTCGCCCAACTCGCAGCCGTGTTTGGTTCCGGTAAGACCCATGTCTTCGCGCAGGACCTCCAGCAGGGTCTTGCTGCCTTCGGTGGCCACCTCCCTGATTTCTCCGTTGACCCGCAGCCGCAGCATGATCTTGCCGCCGCCTTCTTCGAACACGAAGGACTTGCGCCGACTCTTCTCCTTTGATGAACGATCCACAATCGCCATTGAATTCTTCCCCTTCCTAGCCGGGAAACTTCTGTCCGCCGCAGTGAAAGCGCAGGGGAGCGTGATGATGAATCACCGCGGCCCGGCGAAGCCGCCGAAAAACAAATTATATAGGACTTGTTGTCAAAGTCCAACGCTGAGAGCTAGTCCCTTCGCGCAAGGCGGGCGAGCCGCAAGGAAAGGCAAAAGTACCGGGAGAACGATTAATTTCTCCGACATCCTTGCGGAACAAATGCGGCGTGCAGGCTAGGAAATCAGGCTGCTCGGTGCCCTCAGGGCCGCCAAAGCTCGCGGAAGCGAACTGCCACCACCTGCTCGTAAGGGACCGGGCCGGGCAGGTGGCCGATGGATTGGGCGAAGCGGTTGAGCCCGGCTACGGCCTCTTCGGAGATGACCGGGTCGTAGAACGGTGCGTCCCGTGCAACGATCGTCGTGATCAACTCCGCAGCCTCCGCAGGAAACTTGCGCCGCCCCACTTCCGCGGCCAGTGCAGGCTCTGCCCGAAGGGCTCGTTGAGTTTTCACGATGGCCCGGACAGCGGCCGCGACGCACTCCGGGTCCCGCTCGATCAACGCCTCCGTCGTCGCGAGCCCAGCGAAGGTGAAGCGGCGGACTTCCGCGGGGTCATCGCCCCGCCGGACATCAATGAGAATCTTGCCCACCCCCCGTCGGACCGCCGTCTCGCTACCCATGGCATTGGCCCAGAAGCCATCGATCTGCCTTGCCTCCAGAGCCCGAGCCGCGAAAACTCCGAAGGAGACATCGCGCGCCTTGGCGCCCGGGAGCTCGACGATCTTCAGGTCTCGGCCGGGATCAATCTTGGCGTCCATCAGCATCTGTTTCAGCGCCAGGTCCGGTCCCTCCGCTGCAGTAAGACGCAGCCCCTTCACCGCGTTGATATCACCGCGCTGTGCGGCGAGATCGGCCCGTACAACGAGCAGCCAAGGAGTCCCCTGGGAGAGGGCCACGACCAGTTTCGCCCCTTCCCATCGGGGAAATTCCGTCAGAACGTCGTGCACCGAGCCGGCGATCATGGCATCCGCGCTCCCGTTTCGCAGCGCCTTAGTGGCCCCAAGCGCGGCGACCAGTTCAATGTGGGCGTCCAGACCCTCTGCCTTGAAAAAGCCTAACTCATCCGCGGCGAGCGCGGGGAAACAGGTATTACTGACAAGATCGGCCGCTGCAATGCGCATCTGCACGGCATCCTCCTTATTGAAATCGCATGAACTGAGACTATACGAAAATGGACTTCAGCGGCCGACTATGCGCTCTTGATGATCGCGCCGCACTCCTCACACCTGTAACGGGCGATTCCACTTTCCGGCGTTTCCATCTCCTCGAACTCATAGCGCTTGCTGCCGGACGTCTCAAAACATTCCGGACAAAAGCCGTCGCCCAATTCCTCCCGAGTGATGGTCAAGTGGCAGTGGCGGCAGCGCAGTGTTGTCTTCTTTTCGGGCAGTAATTCCAGCGACGTGTGATTACAGGAAGTCATGTTGAATAGAGTGCGAAGCAGGCTAGCAGACATGCCGCCGGATCGGCAACACCGATCAGGGCAAACTCGTCTTGCTTACCGAAAGACTCGACGTGTTTTCCCAGCTTCTCTTCGATCTTCGCCCTCGCTTCGACCCGACACCAACTCGTTGATAGAGATTGAAAGTCAGCAGACCCGATTCTAGAATTTTTCAGAACAGCGGCGCGCTGCCACTGTCAAGATTCTTCCATCACAGGGTCCGACCCCTAGACCCGTCATATGACCCTGAGCCCGAGGTTCCTGAGGGACTTGTCGCGGGTAATCAGCGGGAAGTTAAGATGAACGGAGGTAGCAACAATTAAACGATCCCAAGGATCGGTTACACTTTCCCTTGGAACTTGTCGACTCTTCTCGATGATAGGCAAACAGAGGGGCTCTACTTTGTAGTTCTTCGAGGATGCGACCAACTGGAGGAATCTGTCAAATTCTGGACCAATCCTCCTTTTTTCGGTCAGGTAGACCAACTCGAAAAACGCAATACATGGAATATAAACAGTCTCCTCAGCACGGTCAGCCGATTGAAAAATCTCTTTGGCTTCCTTTGAAAGTTTAGGGTCATCCGTCATGTGCCACACGAGTGAGTGGGTATCTGTTACATACGGCATCACCACTTCTCCTCGATCTTCTCCATGAGTTCTTGGCGCGCCTTTTTGATTTCTTCCTCCGTAATCTCGGCTCCTCTCCAAAGTCCGCCTAGCCGCACCGTTTTCAAACTCTTGGTAAACTCTTCCAGGGCTTCCGTGTAGTGCTCGATATCGATGGCGCAGATGTTCCCCTCCCGGTCCCACCACAACTTAAAGTGGTCCACTACTCTCGACGGCTTTCCCTTTGTGGGTCGAAGTTTAACGACAAGCTCGTCCTTAGAGGGATTGTACGAAATCGCCATTAGCTTTTCGTCCCGTGGAGTAAAAGTAGAAAAGCCATAATGCCACCAGCAATAAGTAAAGCCTTCTCCTGTTCTTCCTTCTTTAATTTTAGCGACCCGACATAAGTGGCGGTCCGAACCAGGGCTTCCTGTGGACGGTCAGGATCATATTGGATATATTCTCTCCCTTGCAGCGCCCCCAATTCTTTCGGATCGGTCCCCTTCTCCACCAAAGGGATCAGAGGCTTTCGAGAACGCAGCGCGTGACCGATCTCATGTTGAACCCAGTTTGACCTCGTGCCATTCCGAGTCAATAAGACCGCCACGCAATCCGAATTATCGATTTGAGTAAAAACTTTCTTATTGAGTTTTTCTCCCGGGGCCACGTACCACTCAGCGACAAATACCGCCGCGCCATACTTCGTAAGCAAGTTTGCAAGAGCTATGACCAGGCCCTGGTCTCTCGTGCTATGACTGATGAACACCTTGTACGGCATTTTACTCTCTAAATCCCGACCGCGAGAACGGCGTCGCTAATACCCTATCTGAATCAATCTCCGCTATCAAGGAAATAGCTGAAGGCCTTTACAGCGTTTGCCGGTCTACCCGATTGGTGCCGCAGGAAATCCAGGTCCGACCCTGTGCCTGGTCATGTGGCCAGCCTCATCATTTCCCAACAAACAACATAAAAACGCACCACGTCTTTTCCTAGGCTTTCCGGTCGAGGGCATCCCAAGGAAGGTCATGGACGTGCAGTTCGTCTGTTTGACTTCCCACCTCCGCTAACAAAGACTTTTCAAGATCGTTCAGCTTCAAAGGACGGGAAAGACCGGCACCAACCGTGGCCATAAAAACACCTTGTTGATTAGGCGTTCGAGGATTTTTCCCTGGAGGCACTGGCGAACCAATTGGTGGACACCGCCTCCCTTCTCGAATTTTGCCTTTTTTCCGGGTGGTGGATTCTTTGCCTCGATAAACATAAAATAGTCGGCATCCTCTATGAGCAGGTCGATCTCTGCGTCTGCTACACTGGGCAGATGCTTGTATAATTCGTCCTTCGACAAGGGATGAACGACTTCCGGGAAAAGTCGCTTGTACGCAGCGAGGATCTGCTTAGACACCTCTACTCCTTTTGGATGTCCCCCTGCAGCGAAAAAGTAATACAAAGGATAGACGCTGATCTCCCACCTTGGCTCCTTCACTACCAAATTGGAGCCATGCTTTAAAAGGATATCTCCAACGAGGAGCTTCACACGCTCAGCCTTCGCTGGGTGCCACGGGTCCAGCCGGCGGCGAAGTTTGGAGGTCTCCATCTGATCCACGTCAATAAGTCGGTATGGATTCAAGTTTACCCCACACGGAAAAGCAAAGGTTCAACATCAGACCACACCGCCTGATCGTCGTCTGCGCGGTAGGCTACGCATCCTGGTTCTCCCAACATTTGATTGCAAGGCCTGTCCCCGGCTTCCGAAAGTTCCTCGCACCTTTTTCCCGTTATGAGCCAAGAGCAGACTTGACCCCCTACCCCAGACGCGACCCCTACTAAACGCGCGCTCCTCAATGTCAGGTCCAGCGATCTCCCTCATATGTGATACGATCAAGGGTAGCTAAAGTAATCTCCTCGCCTCGCCT
>Ga0154352_1123_pt1 | contig 9968 bp, 8 predicted proteins | sample RifGroA2_FD_115880 | JGI IMG/M metagenome (GOLD analysis project Ga0154352, IMG submission 115880) | Deltaproteobacteria bacterium GWA2_57_13
TTCATGTCGCCCGCTTCTTCGGCGCTGATCACGATCGTCGTGGACCAACGGGACCGCCACCCCTGCCCTTCCGTAAAACTGAGACGATCTCTCTGACTCCCGAGACGGTCTCGATTCGCCGGAGAGTTTCCAGCAACTCCTCTGCCTTTGCCCGTCCGAGAACCGGGTCCGCGCAATCAAAGAACTTTTTATCGACTTCCTCCTCGGCGAGGAAAAGCGGCGGTTGGCCGCGGATCTGGGTCGCCCGGTGGGAAATGACGGAACCATCAGACAGGTGGATCGTAACCAGGCCGAATCGCCTGTCTCTGGACTCGATATCCTGAAGTTCGGGAGGGACAAAAACATGAACCTTCCGCATCAAACCCTGTAGTTCAGCGCTCTGGATCATGGCCTCGTCGAAATGGCGCAAGCTGATCTCCCCGTCACGGATTGCCACCGCAACGGCGTACTCCAGGCTGAAGCGGGCCTGTTCGGCGGTTCTAATCCCGTCCGGCCTCAGCAGAACCCTGAAATCGAGCTGGTGAATCGCGCATTCAACCTTTTCGATTCGGTCGCGCACGAGCCGATTTGAACTGCGCAGCGCAAGCACCGCCTCCAGACAAAGATGCGTTGAGGTACAGGTAGGAAAGCGTTTCAGAGAAACGCCAGGCGACAAGAAGTGGAACGGCCGGCCCAAGACTTCTCTCATGCGAGGCCCGGTGACGGAATCGCCGAAGCCAAATACTTCGATCATCCCCTTCTCTGCCTCTAGAGAGCTTGGGTTCGCCGTAAAACTTTTCTCCGCCAGAAGCGCAGCCAGGACACCGTTTCTCGCAGCCTGACCTGCATGAAGCGGCTTGGTCATGCTGCCGAAGTTCGCTTGCAATCCTCCGGCCATGGAGGATGCGATCCCCAGAGCATGGCAAATTTTCTCCGGCGAAAGACGCAAAAGCCAGGCCGATCCCACCGCGCCGCCTAACGTACCGATGATCGCCGTGCTGTGCCACCCTCGGTGATAGTGCTCAAGGGAGATCAGAGTTGCCAGCTTACACTCCACCTCAACACCGACGATATAAGCGCAAATCGCGTCCATTCCGGAGAGATTGCGGGCTTCGGCAAGAGCCAAAACAGCGGGCAGAACCGGAGCCGAAGGATGCATCGGAGTCAACGCTACTCCCCCGTCATCGAAATCGAGAGCATGAGCGAGGGTCCCGTTCACCCAGGCGGCATCCGCAGCCGTTGACTTCCCTGCACCGCACCAGAGCGAGGCCTCCCCCTCTGTGCTCCCCCGAGCCACTTCCCGAACAATCGCGGAGATCGAACCACGGGAAGAGGCCAGGGCGACTCCGAGCGTGTCCACCACGTGCTGCTTGGCCCTGGTCAGTACCTCCGATGGAATATCTTCGGCCTTTGTACGGGCGGCAAATTCAGCTATGGCTTCGGTGGGTCCCATTGGGCATGCGTGGAGGCCACGTGGAACGTGAAGAAGCAAACGCTCAGGCCTCCTTACTTTCCGTACCCTGCCCGCGTCCTTTTGCCTGCATCGCCGTGGCCGTCAAAACGGGTAGAAACCTGACAAGATCCACGACGACCCCGTAGTGAGCGACCCGGAATATGGGTGCCTTCGGATCTGAGTTGATCGCGATAATCAACGAAGAATCTTTCATCCCGGCCACATGCTGCGACTCCCCGGAAATCCCGCAAGCGATGTAAACTTTCGGACAAACCGTCTTGCCTGAAATCCCCACCTGTCTTTCCACGGGGAGCCACCCGAGGTCGGCGATCGGGCGGGAGCAAGCCACGGTTGCTCCCAGAGCATCCGCCAGGTCCTCTATAATCTTGAGGTTGCTCTTCTCACCAATTCCCCGACCCACAGCGATAATTTTCTCCGCCTTGGAAATATCCTCGCTCTCGCTCCGGCGCGTGATCCCTCCATTGCGAATGCGAAGCTTGGAGGGTCGCTTGAGACCGATCTCCTTGATGCTTGGCGGTTCCTCATTTGCAGGAACATCTTTGTGAAAGGAAAATCTCTGTAAGGCGATAAAATAAGGCGGCGATCCTTGAAAGGATACCCTCCCCCAGCAAAGCTCGCGCAAAAAGGGTCGGATGACTTCGATCCCAGAGTCTTTGACCTCGACGTCGAGGCAATTGGAGACAATCGGCGCGTTGCAACGATACGCCAGGGCGGGCGCTAACTCCGCGCTCACGTAGGAGTGGCGAAAAAGGACGATATAGGGCGAGGTGGCCTCAAGGATCGACTCGAGGGCCGATCGGTAAAGCTCGGGTTGGTACTCGCGCAGACCGGGGTCACTGACCACCGCAATTTCTTTGCACTTTAATTTCCGGGCCTCGGCCAGCAATTCCTCGCCGATATCTCCGACCAACGATCCAACGGTAAATCCGCCCAAAGCCTGGGCGACCTCGTTCCCCTTGCTGACGAGCCTGGCGATGTCCCCTTGGAGCCTCCTGCCGTCGTGCTCAAGGTATACGAGAACGTTCAAGCTCATCGACCTAGGTGGCCTCGCGGATCCTCTCCACAATGAATATCGCCAGCTCTTGAGGGCTTCCCTCCAGCATGACGGCGGACTGCGGGACCACGGGAGGCATAATTTCCTCGATCCTTTCCTTTCGATAGCTCTTTAGCACCTCCTCTGGGAAGCCGAGTTGTTCTGGATCAAGCACTTCGATCGTTTTTTGCCGGGCCCTTAACCGGCGCGCCGGAGGCGCGTACGTGAGAGGGCAGATACCGGTTTGAACGGCAAGGACGGAGGGAAGCTCGACTTCAAGCCTCTGAAGCCTCCCTTCTCCGAGTTCTCTTTGCACGATAACCGAAAGGCCGTCCGCACCGATCTCGATCGAAGTGACGGCAAAAATAAAGGGCCAGCCGAGGCTCGCCGCAACGAGACCTCCGACCAGGCTAGCCATATGGTCCGCCGATTGAACACCGACGAGCGCAAGATCGGCTCCTTTCGTCTCAATGGCCTTGCCCAGAAGTCTCGCCACCTCCCACGGACCCCCGGCCGAGCTGTCTATCCGCAGCGCATCGTCCACCCCTTTGGCGAGCGCCAGGTAAACGATTTCCTGGCTCTCCAGGCCGCCCAAGGTGATCGCGGTAACTCTGGCGCCGATCTTTTTCTTCCACCTGATCGCTTCATCCAGGGCATACTCATCCGACTCGTTGAGAATGAAGGAAGCCGTCTCATGGCTAAGGTTGGTACCACCCGGAGCAAGGGAAAAATTCCCCGCTTCCTCGGGAATCCCTTTGCAGCAGACCGCAACGTGCATCGCTAGCTCATCCGCGCCGCCTGGCGGCCCTTGGCATAGCGGGCGGCGGAGATTCCGGCCCTTCGCCCGGTGACCGATCCCCGCGTCAGCCCCGAACCGCTGGGGTAGTTGTGATAGAAAAATCCTCCGACCATCTCCCCGATAGCCCAAAGCCCGGGTATCAAACTGCCATCTTCGCTCGCGACCCTGCACTGAGGGTCGACCCGAACACCGCCGTAAGTGAAAGTGATACCGCAAGTGACCGCGTAAGCGTAAAAAGGCGGCGAATCGAGCGGGACAGCCCAGTTGGACTTGACGGGCGTGATTCCCCTGGTCCGTTTGCCGTCTCTCCTGGAAGGGTCGAATTCGCCATCTTGAGCAGCGCGATTGAAACCTTCGATGTTGAGCTTTAGCCTTTCGCTATCCGCTCCCAGCTCATCGGCAAGCTCTTCGATACTCTCAGCAACCAGTGGGCGGCTATTCAAATAGGGACTCCTGAGTAACGGGACTGTCTTTTTGTCGAAAATTTGAAAAGCGATGCATGCCGGTTGCTCCAGGATCTTTCTTCCAATCTTCGCGTAGGTGTAAACCTGGAAATCCTCTCCTTCGTCGACAAAACGCTCACCGTCCCGATTCACCATAACGCTGAACGGGTAAGAATAGCGTGTTGTGTCCGTAGACTCTGCTTCCACGTCCGCAGCCTCCGCGTCTATGACCGACGCATGGCAGCCGCTCCAATGGCCGAAAGGCGCCGCCCCCATCTCGAGAGACATACGGAGCCCGTCCCCCGTGTTGTAGCGCGTGCCCCGAACCTTAACCAGATCCCAACCGGGACCGAGATAGCGCGCTCTCATTTCCGGGTTGGCCTCGAATCCGCCGCACGCAAGGATAACGCTCTTGGCGCGAAACTCTTTTCGCCCCTCAGGTGTTTGGGCCAAGACTCCATAGACGGCGCCGCTTGAATCCGCCAACAAACCCATAGCGCGCACGCCGTAGCAGACAGGAATTCCAGCCTGGCTGACGATGTCGAATAGCATCTCGACCAACCCCTTGCCTCCTCCTCTGGCCATCACCGCGACCGTCCCTGATCGCCAGACGAACTTCTCCCCGAGCCTCACCGCGTGCGTCAAATAGAGCTCCCACACGAGCCCGCTGGAGGCCATCCACGACATCGTGGTTAAGGACTCCTCGACCAGAAGCCTGGTCAACGTCGGATCGGCGAGTCCCTCGGTGACGCGTATCAAGTCGTTGTTGAAGCTGTCCGCTGAATATGGCTCCACCTCGACCCTGGCGAATGGCAGCGTGGGCGATTCGGCTAAGATCGGGCGGAGCTCGTCAAAATTCCGAAAGGCACAGCGGAAGATCCCACCCGAGAACGCCGAGTTGCCACCTCTTCTTTCCGCCGGCGCGCGCTCGATGATCGTAACCTTCCCGCCCTCCTCGTGCGCCGCCAGGGCAGCCACGAGACCGGCATTACCGGATCCGACGATCAGAACGTCAGTATCATTTACCGATCCAACTGCCAATGCTTTCCCCCTTCCAGGCCGACGATCCCCCAGGCATGCATCTCAGGAAAATCCCCGGGAACGACCGTTTCTCTCGCAGTTTCAGGAACGCTCCCCGTACAGCGTACGGAAGAAGCCGCTATCCTCCTGCTCCTTCACGTAGCGGTGATCGACAAACTCGGCGGGCTTTCTACTCTTGGCGCCGGGATGGCGGGGAGAAATTTCGGCGAGGATATTCTCAATCCCCTTAAGATCCACGTACGGGATCCGCTCCAAAAATGGAGCGTAGGTATCGTAGGTCTGCGCAAGCTTTTTGAAATCGGAGGTCCGCGTATATTTTTCCAGGACCTTGATGCTGAAGTCCCGCTGCGTGCGGTAGATTTTGATCCCTTCGGCCACAGCTCGCATAACTCCCCGTAGCGCCTGATCCCTTTGCTTCATCGTCGCTCTTCGAACAATAAAAGGGGCATGGGGGAAAAGGAGGTCGCGGCCGAAGTCTACCAAAACATGGAAACCCAACTCCATTAAGTCAAGGTTCAGCGGCGAGGAGACGAAGCCGGCTGTGACAACTTTAGCCTTGAGGCCGGCTGCGATTTCGGGGATCCCGCCCAGTTGAATGATCGCGACATCCCGATCGGGCAAAAGCTTGAACTGCCTGAGGGCAATGCGGCTAAGAAAGTCGGTTGCTGATCCGAAGCGGGTAATCCCCACGCGGCCCCCGCGTAGTTCCTCCACACTCTTTACGCCAGGCTGCCCCATCATGTAAAAACCCACAGGCCGGTTAAGAGCGGTAGCTAAAATCACCACATCGGCGCCACCCAGATTGGCCTCGACGGCCGGATTGGCGGCAACATGGGCAAGGTCTATATCCCCCGATACAAGCGTTTGGATCATGGTCGAGGCGCCGCGAATGAAGATCAGCTCCACGTCGACGCCGTTCTTCTCAAACAGCCCTGCTTCCTTAGCGATCCAAGGCACAGCCAACGCCCCGGAAGGGGAAACATAGGCCAGCTTAAACTTTTGTGGCTGGGCTGCGCACTCTGTGAGGATCGGTCCCGCCAGCACGATAAAGACCAGAACCGAGATTCCGATGAGAAATTTCCCGACGGCCTTCATCCTATCTCCTTTCGCGTGTAAAGATAGACCCGGTCGCCGAGCATGGGTCTTGGGGGAGAAATTTTACCGGTTAAGCCAAACGTTGATGGAGCAACTCATGGATCCGCTCGCCGGTCATGGGGAGCCGGTTTATGCGAACACCGATGGCGTTGCTCACGGCGTTGGCTATGGTCGCCCCCACAGGGTCCAAAGAGCCCTCGGCGAAGCCCTTGGCACCAAAGGGGCCTGTAGGCTCAGGGTCTTCGACAACTTCAATCACAAGCTCCTGAGGAACGTCGAAGGTAGTGGGAATGAGATAAGTGGCAAAGGAGGCGTTGATCACCCCCTCTTCTACCCTTACCTCCTCCATCAGGGCAGATCCCAGGCCCATCATCATGCCGCCATGCACCTGGCCTTCCACGGCCAGGGGGTTTATCATGCGGCCCACGTCGGTGAGTGCGACGTACCGGAGCACCCGAACCTGCCCGGTCCCTTCATCCACCTCCACCAGGGCCACGTGGACATTAAAGTTAAAGGTTCCCGCAGGTGCGCCCTGTCCTGTTTCCGGATCTAGGGGGACCGTGTCCGGCAAGAATTCCGCAACAGACGTCATGCTATGAAAAGTGTGCTTGCTGAAAAGTTCCGCCAGCCTAACGCCCTGCTCCCGGTACACCACCGATCCGTTCATCAATCGTAGATCTTCAGGCGCGCAACCCAGGTCCTGAGCCGCGAGCTCCAACACACGCAGGCGCGTCTTGGCGGCCGCCAGGCGAACAGCGTTCCCCGAGAGGTAAGTAACGCGGCTGGCAGAGGTAGACTCGCAGTCTGGCGCGACGGCGGTATCATTGGTTACGACCTCTACCCGTTCCACGTCCACTCCCAGCTCCTCCGCGGCTACCTGGGCCATCATCGTGTTGGAGCCCTGGCCCAGGTCCACATGTCCGCACGCTACAGTGACACTGCCGTCGGGATGCAAACCGACCACGGCGGTGCTGCGCGAGGCCTTGCGGATGCTACCGATGCCGCGGGTGCTGCAAGCCACACCGACTCCGCGCCGCTTCGATTCTGGTGCCTGCTCTAAAAGCGGTCGGAGCGCCTGCACGGTGAGTTTTGCCCTGCCCAGCATCTCCTTTATCGGGACGCTTGCGCGCATGATCTGGCCCGTGGCGTTAGGCAGCGTAGTGTCGAGAGCATTGCGCGACCTGAGTTCTATAGGGTCCAGTCCGAGGCGACCGGCCAGTTCGTCCATCAGGGATTCCAGAGCAAAGGCCACCTGGGGAACCCCGTAGCCTCGCATAGCGCCGCAGGGGACACAGTTGGTAAAAACCGCGTACGCGTCGGCCTTGATGTTCGGGATATAATAGGGGCCGGAGACGTGGGTAGCGGACTTCGTGATCACCGCTCGTCCCTGAAGGAGGTACGCTCCCGTGTTTCCCACAAGAGTCGCCCCCACGGCTAGGAGCTTGCCCTCCCGGTTAGCGCCGAGCATCATATCTATCACGTATGGATGGCACTTGTAGCTGGCGATCAGGGACTCCTCACGAGAATAGCGGAGCTTGGCGGGGCGACCCGTCTTCCAGGCGATGAGCGCGGCCAGGCACTGAGCGTGTGGGTTAAGCTTCCCACCGAAGCCGCCGCCGGTCATCATCTGGTGGACGCGCACGCGGCTCTGGGGCAACCCCAATACCCGAGAGACCTCCTCCCGGTCGAGGTGCGGGTACTGAGTGGAAGACCAAACGGTGACCCCTCCCGAAGGGTCGCCCGCCACCAGCGCGATCTCCGTCTCCATATAGGCGTGCTCAACCCGCGGATAGAAGAACCTTTTTTCTACAACTACGGTGGCGTCTCGAAATGCCGCCTCCACGTCGCCGCGGCGAACTTTGAAGTGAGTTCCGATGTTTCCCCGGGAATGTACCTGAGGCGCGCCCGGCTCCATCGCCTTGAGCGGATCTAAAACAGGAGTCAGCGCCTCGTACTCCACCACGATTTGGGCCAGCGCCTCTTCCGCGGAGCGCTCGCTTTCCGCCGCCACCAGCGCCACGGCGTCGCCCACATACCGCACCACGTCGCTACAAAGGACAGGTTGGTCCTTAATGATGGGTCCCATCGTGCGCTCCCCGGGGATGTCCTTAGCAGTGAGGACAGCGACCACTCCCGAGCAGTCGCGGGCTCGGGACGTGTCGATGGAGCGGATATGGGCATGAGGGTGCGGGCTTCGGAGCACCTTACCGTAAACCATCCCTGGAAGGGAAAGATCGTCGGCGTACTTCGCTTCACCCAGCACTTTGCTCCGGGAATCCGCACGCGGGACTGACCTGCCAATGACTTTGTGGTCGTTGCTCACGATCTACTTCCCTCCGCGAAGGGCTTTTCCAGCGGCGGCGATGGCCTTCATGATGCTTACATAGCCGGTGCAGCGGCAAAGGTTTCCCGCCATAGCGAACCGAATATCCTCCTCTGTGGGGTTGGGCTCCTCTTCCAAGAGAAATTTGGCCGCCATGATCATCCCGGGAGTGCAAAAACCGCACTGGACAGCGCCGTGATCGATAAAGGCCTGCTGTAGGGGGTGCAACTGCCCTGCAGAGATCATCCCTTCAATGGTCGTGACGCTCGCCCCGTTTGTCTCCACGGCCAGGACGAGGCAGGAATTGACAGCCTTTCCGTCCACGAGCACCGTGCACGAACCGCAGTCGCCAGTATCACACCCTTTCTTGGTACCCACCAGTCCCCGGCGGTACCGCAGGAAATCCAGCAGCGTCTCGTTGGGAGCCGCCGAGATGCTGTAGGCTTCACCGTTGATGGTGACGCGGATGTCGCGAGGCTCATTCATACGGCTGCTTCCTTCTTCACATCACGGGCCACGTGTTCCAAGGCACGCCCGACCAGCACCCGGACCATGGCACGGCGATAACTCGCTGAGCCACGTATATCGGAAATGGGCTGCGCATCCTTCTCCGATGCCAGTTGGGCCGCAGCTTTGGTAGTCTGCGTTTCAATGGGCTGGCCCCTCAGAGCCTCCTCCGCGTTACGAGCTCGGATGGGCATGGGCGCAACCGCACCCAGAGCGATCCTCACGTCTTCCCAACTCTTCCCTGCACCATCGGGAATGGCGAAGACCGCCACACTGGCGATGCAGATATCCTCCGGAGCCCCACGCGGTCCCAGCTTGTAGAAAATGCCGCGGCCCGGCGCTGAAGGTGCCGGAATATGCACTTCCGTCAGCACCTCGCGGTTGATCACGGTCTTTCCCGGACCCAAAAAAAAGTCCTCGAGAGGCAGCGAACGGTCTCCTTGCGGGCCCACCAGCTTTACCCATGCCCGTAGCGCGAGAAGAGCAGGTGCGCTGTCGGCCGCGGGAGAAGCGTTGGAAAGGTTTCCGCCCAACGTGGCCCGATTGCCAATTTGCATAGAGCCAAGAATCCTAAGAGCTTGGGAGAGAAGAGGAAAGCGCTCCCGCACGAGCAGGGCCTTGGCGGCAGCACGGGTGGTGACGGCAGCGCCGAGACTGAGCCCGCCATCTTCCGCCCGGATGGCGCCGAGCTGCGGGATATGCTTGATATCGACAAGGGCCTGAGGTTTTAGCCGGTGATCCTTCATAGCCGCCAGAAGGTCAGTCCCACCGGCGAAGACAGAGACATTCCCGTCCACCCGCTCCAGAATGACTAGCGCTTCTTCAAGCGTCGAGGGTTGATAATAGTCGAACGGTGGAAGGATTCCCAGCATAATCCATTCAGCCTGAACGATTCACGGATTAAGACCCGCCTTTGAAATCGTTTCTGGGAGGATTGCTTCCCGCTTGCGCCCCGAACTCAACCACCTGTCCTGCCGCTGTTCGCTAGAAAGCAAAACGCGTACCATTAAGACAACATCGGAAACCGGCAGTAAGGCGGTAAACAGGGAGACGAATGGTGGTCTCGTCGTGGAATTTTCCAGGATTTGAGAAATCTCGACCTGTTTTTTCCCAAAAGCGGAAAGGGCTCGGATTAGCGCTCCGTAGCATCTGCTGGAGATGGCAAGGAGCCCTCCTCGGAAAGAGAGCCATTTTCCGCTGCGAGCTTGTCCCGGCTTTTAAATAGCGGCCTGCGGGATACGGCCCGGTCATCAATCACCAACTGGAAGAGATCG
>Ga0154352_1149_pt5 | contig 9776 bp, 8 predicted proteins | sample RifGroA2_FD_115880 | JGI IMG/M metagenome (GOLD analysis project Ga0154352, IMG submission 115880) | Deltaproteobacteria bacterium GWA2_57_13
CGATCCGGCGGGCTCGACGGTCCAACTCGCGCAAGCGGGCGGCGGCGCAAGTGCGCGTGCCGGCGCCGCGGTCACCGTCAAATCCGTCGATCGCCTCGTCGGCACGGCGATCAGCTACGCCTATGCCGTCAAGGCCGGTCCCTGGATCTTCCTCAACGGCCACGAAGCCTACGATTTCGAGCATGGGCTCGCGCCCGAGGTCGAGGGCCCGCCGGGCCATCGGCTGAGCGGGCGTCCGCCGCTGCGGCGCGAGGCCGACTACATCCTCCAGCGCATGCGCCGGATCCTGAAGGAGTTCGGCGCGGACCTCGGCAACGCCGTGCGCGTCGATCAGTATTACACCATGGGTCCGGCCGTCTCGGCGTACCATCTCGCCCGCTTCGCCGAGTTCGGCCAGTTCATCCCGCCGAGCACCTCGATCATCATGGAGCGCTGCTTCACCGCGCGCACCAACACCCACACCTCGCTGCTTGCCGTCGTTCCGGGCCCGGGCGTGACCGTGGAAGGGATTCGGCTGCCCAACCAGCCGATCTCCGCGTCGGGCTATTTCCCGGCGATGGTGGTCAACGATCTCGTCTTCGTCGCCGGCAACATGGCGCTGAAGGACGGAGAGCTGCCGCCGCACGTGAAGATTCCGGAGACGAGGCGCTGGGGCGGGCAGACCGGCTTCCGCCGCCAGGTCCACACCGTGATCAAGGAACGGCTCGAGCCGTCGCTCAAGGCCGCAGGCTCCGCCCTCGAGCACAGCCTCAAGGCGCAGGCCTATATCCGCGGCGTCGACAACTTCCCGGATTTCATGGATGTCTGGTCGCAGTATTTCCGCGAGATCCCGTGCGCGGTCACGCTGGTGCCCGCGAAGGACTACGCCAGCTCCGAAGGCATGATCGAGATCAACCTGATCGCGCTGAAGGGCGGCTCGACTCGCCGCAAGGAGGTGGTGCGGGTCGACATTCCCGGCTTGGCCACCTACGGGCCCTGCGTGCGCGCGGGCGACCTCGTCTTCGCGTCGGGGCTGATGGCCGTCGGGCGCGACGGTTCCGTCCCCGGCGCCGCCAACGCGGCCGCGTTCGACGGTTTGAGCCTCGCCGGCCGGGCCCAGGGCGCGATGCTGCTGGATTACGCCGAAGCGGTGTGCAAGGCCGTCGGCGTCACCTCGCGCAACATCGTGCGCGCGCAGTATTTCATGACCGACATGAAGGACTTCGCGGGGGTCGCGGCGGCATGGTCGGACCGCTTCGGCAAACAGCCGCATCCCTTCGCCGCCGTGCAGGTTCCCGGTCCGCTGCCGCCGTCGGGCGCCACGGTCGTCAGCGACTTCTGGGTCTACGCGGGGTGAAAGACCGCGCGAGGCTGACGGGGTAACTGCGGGCAATTCTGAGTTCTCTGTGGCGACTCCCAGAAGGAAGTTCCTATCATTTTTCTTGGAGAAAAGATGGCCAAGGAGATAGTCGCTCTAAGTGCGGATGAAAAAAAGCTCTTCATAGAGATCGCAAGGGTAATGAGCGCGTATGAGGAGGATGTCGCAAAAAAATGGGAAGCGCTCGTAAAGGTACGAATCGGCCTGAAAAAATCCGACAGGGCCATCAAAAACTTCAGGGAGGCAGTATGGCTATTCCTCACCTCCCTCTCGGACGGTGAGTTCGATGCCTATTTCAAGAGGATAGAGGAAAAAGGGGCTGATTTTGCTAAAACAAAGGAACAGTACGAGAACCTTATCCTCTCTTTCTACCTTTATGAAGAGGCGACATTCCGTTTCCTCCAGGAGTACTTTGCCGGCAGGATACACATCGTCCTCACGAGCCTCGACTACCTCTATCACAACGTGATCGCGATCCTTGCCAGGGCCTACTTCAGGGAGCTTGAGAGGGACAGGGAAAAGTTCATCACTATCCTTGCCCACGACCTCAGAAACACTCTAATGGGTATCATGGGGTTTTCGAATATCATCATCGAGGATATTCAGAAAGGGCAAATGAGCAAAGAAGAAGAGATGACCTTCCTCACGGCTATAAACAGCAATGCAAAGAGGATGCAAAACCTTATTGACAGCATGCTAAATTACGGCAAGTTGAAGAGCGGGAAGTTCGAGCCCAATATCACGGACTTCGACCTTCTGGAGGTGACCAGGAACGTTGCCCTCGCCCTACTGCCGGAGGCGAATAAGTATAATGCCAGCATCCGCATAAACGGGCACGACTGGAGCGACATGCCGGCGCAACCGTCGATAATGATATCTGCAGACAAGGGTCTCATTATAAGGGCCGTTGGGAATTACATCTCCAACGCAGTCAAATATGCGAAGAAAGTGGTTTCTCTTTCCGTCGAGCAACGGGAGGAAGATATTCTGATCTCGGTTACTGATGACGGACCCGGTATCTCTCCAAGCGATATAAATCTCATCTTCGAGGATTACTATCAAGCCAAGGGAGGAAAGCCCGGTACAGGGCTTGGCCTCCCGAGCGTGAGGATGATAGCGGGTCTCCATAGTGGAAAGGCGTGGGTGGAGTCAAACCTTGGCGCAGGAAGTACATTCTTCCTTAGGCTTCCGAAGAAGGTGCAGAGGTAGTGGGCCTTCCTCTTCTTCTAAAGGGATTCATCCTGGGCCTCGTCGAAGGGGTAACAGAGTCCATCCCTGTCTCCTCCACCGGGCACCTCATCCTTGCCGGGAAGATCCTCGGCTTTTCTAAAGAAGCGATCGTCCCGCTTCATCAGAAAGGTCTATGAAACAGACCCTCTTACCTGTCCTAAGTGTCACGGAGAAATGCGCATCATCAGCTTCACGGTTCGACCTTGCTCACCGTGCTGAGTTTGTCGAAGCATCGACCAACCAGATGTCATCAAAAAGATCCTTCAGCACTTAGGTCTGTGGGAAGAGTCTCATGCCCCGCCTAGAAGAGATCCGGCGGTAAAAGAGATTACCTTTCGAGGTGAGCCGTTCGGTCGAGCCTCACGGCCGAGCCCTCAAGGTCAAACCTTCGATCCATCCTACGGTTCGATAAACTCACCGTCCCGAGGAAGATCGAGGGACAGCCAGGTTATTTAAAAGCCTCCTTATCTGCTTGTGCGCCCGCCTGCTGCTGCGCGGGCAGGTACACGCGGACAGGCCGCAACCGGTGGCAAATGTCCATCCCTGCGCTTGAAGCCGCGCTGAAGTTGACATAACGTCACGTTATCGGATACTTTTTGTTCTAAAAGGGGGGGGAAGGAACTTCCTATCATCTCCATTTTACCTTGAGCATCAGAAAGATTCATCAGAGTCAGGTGGCCCGGAGAAAGGCCCCCAGCCGATTTTTTCGGGAGCTGGTCTCTCACAGAAAGCTTCAATCGAAGGGCATCGCGCTTCGCCTCGTGGAGGTGGTCCCGGTAAGAAAAGCCGGGCCGCGCCATCCCCACAGTCATCCGGGAATGGAAGAGGTCATCTACGTACAGAAAGGCTCTGGCGAGGCTTGGGTAGACGAAAAAACGGCCGCCATCCGTCCCGGTGATACGATTCTGATCCCGCCGGGGGCGCGCCACATGATGCTCAACACCGGTCGCGGCGCCCTGGTTTTGCTTTGCGCTTTTTCGGCCTGCGATCCGGAGAACCATTATCGAGAGCATCCGGAGATCGCTTACAGTGGTTAGAGAGTAAGCGACGTCCTGTCTGGATCGGCCAGGTCCAGGGTGGAAAGGAGAGCCAGGATACCCACATTTGAAGCGAGAGGAGTTTTTATGGACAAACGGGTAAGCATCGAGATCCCGGGCGTATCACATCAGGCGCCTATTCCCATGGGAGCGAAGATCGGAAACCTGGTTTTTTCCTCAGCCATCTCTGGCTACGATCCAAACACCAAGTCGCTTCCCGCGGATCCCGACCAACAGGCCGAAATGCTTTTTCGCAACGTGCGGACCTTTATGGAGAAGGCAGGCGGGACAGCGCAGGACATTATCAAGATGACGGTGTTCCTAAGAGAGGAGCGCTTCCGCGAGTCCATCAACAAAGAATGGCTCAAGATGTTTCCGGACAAGGAAGATCGACCGGCGCGCCACGCCATCAAAGCCGATCTCCGAGGAGAGGTCCTGTTTCAAGTCGAAATCGTCGCTGTCCTCTAAGGGTTTTCGAGAAAGCAGCGTCCTCCCAGACGGTGCTTTGTAATTTCCGGGATTCGGCATTAGAGTAGCACAAGCATGCCTCAGGAGAATTCCATGACGGAGGTGGGATTTGTCGGCCTTGGCGTCATGGGCAGCCGCATGGTCAAGCGGCTGCTCGATGCCGGGCACAAAGTCACGGGCTACAACCGGACAAAAACGAAAGCGGAGTGGCTGATTAAGGCCGGGATGAAATGGGCCGACAGCCCCGCCGCGGCAGCCCGAGCGGGAGAAATCACGCTCTCGATGGTCACCAACACCGAGGCCTTGAAAGCCGTTACCGGAGGTCCTGAGGGCATCCTCGCCGGCCTCAGCCGGGGCAAAATCTATATGGATATGAGCACCGTGAGCCCTGCCGTGAGCCGCGAGCTGGCCGCGCAGGTCTCCGCCAAGGGAGCGAAGATGCTGGACGCGCCGGTCTCCGGCAGCGTGAGCACTCTGGAAGAAGGCAAGCTTTCGATTATGGCCGCGGGAGAGCGCGAGGCCTTCGAGCAGGCGCGGCCGATCCTCGAAGCCATCGGTCCCAAGGTCACTTACGTGGGGAAAAACGGGCTCGCGGTGACGATGAAGATCGCCACGAATCTGAGCCTGGCAGTACAGATGCTTGCCTTTAGCGAAGGGGTGCTGCTCGCCGAAAAGAGCGGCATCGCGCGCGAGACCGCGGTTGAGGTTCTACTCAACAGCGTGATCGCATCGCCTATGGTGAAGTACCGCGGTCCGTTTGTTCTTGAGATGCCGGAGGAGGCCTGGTTCGACGTCAACATGATGCAGAAGGACTTGCTGCTCGCTCTCGAGTTGGGAAGACAGCTGGACGTTCCCCTCCCGACCACTGCGGTCACCAACGAGATGTTGACGACCGCCCGTGGTATGGGACTCGCGAAAAAAGATTTCGCCATCCTGTTTCAAGTTTTAGCCCAAATGTCCGGGCTAAAACTTTAGTTTTGAGTTTTTAATTTTGAGTTTTGAGTCGGATTAGAAAATGGAGTCGAAAGCGAAAACTAAAAACTTAAAACTAAAAACTAGGAACTCAATTGGCCGCGAGAAGCTTCTTCATTTCTATCGGCAGATGCTAAAAATTAGGCTATTTGAGGAGCAGGTCAACCAGCTCTACACGAGCGCCAAGATGCCCGGTCTCGCGCACCTCTATATCGGCCAAGAGGCCGTGGCCGTGGGTGTGTGCGATGCGCTTAAACACGACGATTTTATCACGAGCACCCACCGGGGTCATGGCCACTGCTTAGCGAAGGGGGCTTCCGTGGACCGGATGTTTGCCGAGCTGCTGGGAAAGGAGCCCGGATACTGCCGGGGCAAAGGCGGCTCGATGCACATCGCTGACCAGGACACCGGCAACCTCGGGGCCAACGCGATTGTCGGTGGCAGCGCGGGGATTGCCACAGGGGCAGCCCTGTCGGCCAAGATGCGCGCCAGCCAACAGGTGGCGGTCTGTTTCTTCGGCGAGGGGGCTTTGGGCCAGGGGCTTCTCTATGAATCCATGAACATGGCCTCGCTGTGGCAGCTTCCAGTGATCTACGTTTGTGAGAATAATCTCTACAACGAGTATACCCATTATCGGGAGACAACAGCCGGGGAGTTCCAGGCTCGCGCCGAGGCCTTCGGCATCCTGGCGCAGGCCACTGACGGCCAGGACGTCGAGCTCGTCCATGGGACCGCGCTCAGGCTGGTGGAGCGCGCGCGGCAGGGAAAGGGTCCGGCTTTCCTCGTCTGCCATACTTACCGGTTCCACGGCCATCACGTTGGCGACATCGACCGCTCTTACTACCGTCCCAAAAAGGAAGAAGAAGAGTGGAAGAGGGAGCGCGATCCGATCAAGCTTTTCGCCGCGCGTCTGGTCAACCTCAGGACAACGGACCAGAAAGCGCTCGCCCGGATTGAGGCGGAGATCCGCCGCGAGATCGAGACGGGAGTTGAATTTGCCCTCAACGCCCCTTATCCCGCTCCCAGCGAGGTCGACCAGGATGTGTACGCATAGGCAGGACTGAGCGATGAGGACTATAGTGAAGGAAAAAAGAAAATTACCATAATCAGCCTATCCTCCCTCAAATCCCTCTTTCTCCCCCTTTGGTAAAGGGGGATAGAGGGGGATTTAGGAGAGCGAGAGGGGATTTGATGTCAACTTATTTAATTCCGTTACTATAAGTTCCGGGTTGTTGTTAGCTCAGTACTCAGCACTCGTTACTCAGTCCTAATTGGGTGATCGATGAAAGCTAGACCAAAACAAGACGCAGCACCCGGCGCGCTGAGTCGAGAGATCACCTTCGCCCAGGCGATCAACGAGGCTTTGGCGGAGGAGATGCGACGCGACCCGCGGGTTTTTATTATCGGCGAGGACGTGGGCGAAGCGGGTACGCCCTTCAAGGTCCTGAGCGGCCTCATAGCCGAATTCGGGCCGCAGCGGGTGATCGATTCCCCGATCTCCGAGGCTGGCATTGCCGGCCTGGGAGTAGGCGCGGCCATGACCGGCATGCGCCCGGTTGTAGATATCATGTTCGGCGACTTCCTTACCCTCACGATGGATCAGATGGTGAACCAGGCCGCCAAGATCCATTACATGTCGGGAGGCAAGCTCAGGGTGCCGATGGTGGTGCGCACCACACTGGGCGCCGCCCGGCGCTCCGCCGCCCAGCACAGTCAGAGCCTCCATGCGTGGTTCAGCCATGTTCCGGGCTTAAAGGTCGTGCTGCCCGCTACGCCTTACGACGCCAAAGGGCTCCTCAAAACCGCGATCCGCGACGACAACCCGGTGATCTTCTTCGAAGATAAAATGATGTACCAGCTCAAAGGTCCCGTGCCCGAGGAGGAATACACGATCCCTTTCGGCGTCGCCGACGTCAAACGCGCGGGCACGGACATCACGATCGTCGCCACCAGCAGCATGGTGCAGGTGGCTTTGGCGGCGGCACAGAGGTTGGAGGCGGATGGCATCAGCGCCGAGATCATCGATGTCAGAACCACGGTTCCCCTGGATGAAGCGCCGCTGATCGAATCGGCCAAGAAGACCGGCCGGGCGATTGTGGTGGACGAAGGCTACCAGCGCTACGGGGTCACGGCCGAGATCGCCTCGGTGATCGCCGAAGGCGCCTTTTACTACCTCGATGCGCCGGTGAAGCGAGTCGGGGCCATGGATGTCCCCGTGCCCTTCTCGCCGGTACTCGAAGACCAAACCGTGCCCACGCCTGAATCGGTCGCTGAAATAGCCAAAACGCTGTGCGGGAAATGATGAAAGTAAAGCGCTGCTGTAGCTTCGCTCGTGAGCCTGCCTCTCGCGCCGAAAGCAATAGGTCAGTGGTTTCTTTGAACCGTCTAGTCTCGGTGCTTTCGGCTTGCTCGGCAGGCTCCCTCACTCTGAACGGATTGAACGTTTTGAACTACTTGAACGGCTTGAACTATTTGAGTTGAGTAAGGAGTTGTTATGGGACTCAAAACCTTCGGTCTGATGGGAGTGGATTGGGAAGAGCGCGTCAACATCGAACGGCTGAGAAACGATCGCCTGGCCCACGTGAAAAAGGCGCTCAAGGCATCGGAGCTGGGCGCCTTGCTTTGCTTCGACATGAACAACATTCGCTATATCACCGCCACCCACATCGGCACGTGGGCCATGGACAAGTTGGTCCGCTTCACCCTGCTGGCTCAGGACGATGAGCCGATCCTATGGGATTTTGGCTCTGCGGCGCGCCACCACCAGATCTACTGTCCCTGGCTCGGCGTGGAGCGCTCGCGCGCCGGCATCTCCACATTGCGAGGCGCGACATCGCCGAGCTCCGGGCTGGCTCAGGACGTCGCGCGCAAGATCAAAAGGGAACTCGAAAAGCGCAAGCTTCACAACGAGCCCGTCGGGGTCGACGTCATTGAGCTTCCGGTTCTCTTCGCGTTGCAGGCCGAAGGAATCAAGGTAGTGGACGGCCAGCAGTTGATGCTGGAGGTCCGAAAGATCAAGACACAAGACGAGATCACTCTCCTCAACAGCGCCTGTATGATGGTGGATGCCGCCTACGAAGAGCTTTACCGCTTCATGAGACCAGGGGTGCGCGAAAACGAATGCGTGGGTCTCGTGAGTAAAGTCCTCTTTGATCTAGGCTCCGAGCACGTCGAAGGCGTGAACGCTATCTCAGGCGAGCGCTGCAGCCCGCATCCGCATGTCTACACCGATCGAGTCCTGCGTCCGGGAGATCCGGCCTTCTTCGACATCCTGCACAGCTACAACGGCTACCGCACCTGTTACTACCGGACCTTCGCCGTCGGCAGCGCGTCCCCCGCCATGGTGGACGCCTACAAACGCTGCCGGGACTACATGGATGCCGCCATCAGCATCGTTAAACCGGGAATCACCACAGCGGATGTGGTCAAGCTCTGGCCTAAGGCCGAGGAATTCGGCTTCGCCAATGAAGAGGCGGCCTTCGCCCTGCAGTACGGCCACGGCGTAGGCCTCTGCATATGGGAGAAACCGATCTTCAGCCGCCTGGTCTCGCTCGACACCCCGGAGAAGATCGAAGAAGGCATGGTCTTCGCGCTGGAAACCTACTGGCCGGCAACGGACGGCTGGTCGGCGGCGCGTCTTGAAGAAGAGGTCGTGGTGACCAAAGACGGCTGTGAAGTTATCACCCGCTTTCCCTCGGAAAAACTTCTCGTGGCAGGCACGCAGTATTTCACCTTCGCCGGGCCGTTGTCGAACACACGGGAGACGCAATCCCCGCTCAATAACCCCGGAGCGCTGGACAGGGTGAAGAAGGCGTGAGGCGGAAGGCAGGGGGCGTGAGAAAAGCTTTTTACTGTTTCAGCCAGAGGCTGATCCGCCTTTGGCGGAGCCTGTTGGCCTTCGACCGAGCTCAGGCCAACCCTGAGCTTGCCGAAGGGTTGCCTCATGGCTGTGGCCTAGGGAATTGATATGGCCACCGACGTGATTATGCCGGCGCTCGGCCTGGCGCAAGAAAAGGGCACCCTGTTGAACTGGCTCAAGGCCGAGGGCGAACCCGTGAAAAAAGGCGAGCCTTTGATGGAGGTCGAGACCGACAAGGCGACGGTCGAGATCGAGGCTCCTGCCTCCGGCATCCTCGCCAGCGTGAGCGCCAACCCTGGAGATGAAGTCCCGGTGGGCCAGCGAATCGCCCTCATCCTGGCCCCGGGCGAAAGCGCTGTCCCGGAAGGCGCGCCCTCGCCCGCCAAACCCTTAGCCGTAGCGGAAATCCCAACGAGCGGCGCGAAGGCTCCGGCCCAAAGCAAGGAAATTTCTCCCGCTTCTCCGGGGCGGATCCTGGCTTCGCCCAAGGCCCGACGGATCGCGCGGGAGAAAGGAATCGATCTTTCCTCGCTCAAAGGCCGCGGCCCCGGTGGAAGCATTCTCGCCGAGGATGTCCTGCGGGCAGAGGCCGCCCGTCCGGGCGAGAGTCCGGCGCCGCGCGTCGGGGAGGTCGTCCCCCTAAGCGCGATGCGACGAATCGTCGGACAGCGCATGGCCCAAAGCAAGCGGACGGCACCCCACTTCTATCTCAGCATCGACGTGGACATGAACGAAACAACCCGCAAGCGCGCAGAATGGAAGGAGCAAAAAGCAGCGGTCGTTCCTTCGATCAACGATTTTATCGTATGGGCTTGCGCCAAGGCACTCAAAGAATTTCCTCCGCTCAACTCGA
>Ga0154352_1045_pt1 | contig 9618 bp, 8 predicted proteins | sample RifGroA2_FD_115880 | JGI IMG/M metagenome (GOLD analysis project Ga0154352, IMG submission 115880) | Deltaproteobacteria bacterium GWA2_57_13
CATTTTATTCTGGGGCATCGAAAGCATAACCCCATCGACGCTTCTCCCCTGGAGGGCAGCCAACCTGAGACCACTCCCTCCCCCTAGGGCCACAATCTTCGCATCCACGTCAGGCTTAAGGCTGTGCCTCTCCAGCACAAGACGCGTCTCCAGATCCGGCGTCGATTTTATCGAGCTGACCCCTAAAATCTTCCCCTTAAGATCCTCCACCCTCTGGATTTCCGGCTTAACCACAAGCACGTGGTCTGTGGCGGTCATGACCACCATCACGTTGCGGACGGGCATCCCGCTTATGGCTGCGCGGGTCGAGCTCGAGAATGGAGAGGCGAAATCCAGATCTCCAGAGATGAGTGCTTGGAGGGCCAGTTGGGGAGGCATCACCACCAGGCCGGGCTCCAGACCCTCGCTGCGATAAAAACCCTGAGTTTGTCCGACAATGAACGGAAGAGAGAACATGGCGCGGGCTGGGGTAGCAATAAGCAATCTATCGGCCTTACGCCCCTCTTGGGCTGAAAGGGAAGAAGAAAACAAAAGGGCCATGAAGGCAAACAGATAGAGCCGAAAGTGACTTTTTCTTTCCATTCTTTCCCCCCTCTCACCGCCTACTTAGGAGTTTCTCGGCTTCTATTAGGAGTGACCAGTTCACGATTTTTTCTACGGGCATGGAAGGAGACAAACCAGCCCGCGCAAATACGTTCCTCAATCCCTCATCGGAAGGCATGCCATTGACAGGCCAGATGTCCTTCACCGTGTCAAATGCCTTCCCGGCCATCTCCAGGTCCTCAAGCCCCACAAACTCCTTGAGCAAGGGGAGTACCTCCTCGCGGTTAGCTTTCGTAAAGGCTATCCCTCTGAGGATCGCTGTGAGAATCTTCTTGACCTCCTGGGGTCTTTCACGTATCCAGTCATCATGCGTGGCCAACCCCATAATGGGAAGCTCCATAACGTCCTTAACATAGACCAGTTGCTTAAATCCATCCTTCTCCACTAAGAGATCATAGGGGACTCCCGTAATCATGGCCTGCGCCCGGTTGGTCTTGAGGGCTATTACTCGGTTCATGTCCGACCCAACAGGCAGCACTTTAACCTCCTTGGGATCGATGCCGTGCCTCCTGAGAACCAGCAGCAGGTCCTGGTGGGGGTCAGCCCCAATCTGGCCGGTAGCTACAGTGCGGCCGCGCAGCTCGCTCACCGAGGTGATCTTCGAGGATGCCACGAGCACACGGTGAGATTTCGCACCAAGGACCATAATCAGCTTGATGGATAGGCCGCGCGCCGCGCCGCTGATGCCAGACCCTAGAACGGTGATATAGGGTATCTCCTTTGCCGCAAGGGCGGTAACCGCAACGCGCGGATCCATCAGCACGGGCTCGGAAAAAAGCCCCTGTTCCTGAAAGAAGCCTTTTTTCATCGCCACGAACAGCGGAAACCAGGAGACCGAGCGGGTAGGAGTTCCTAGATAAAGTCGCTGGGTCCCCTCAGCTTGAGATGTCACAGGCCATCCCAGAAGAATCGCAGCCAGGAAAAAAAACGTTCTCCGTTGTCTCAGTCTCATGCGCTTGCCTCCGGTCTACTCAAGCTCCGCCTGCCATTTTTTCCTGATCCGATCGCGAAGCTCTGGGCTCAGAACATTGACCGGGGGAAATCGGTCAATCCAGGCATATGGACGACAGGCATTGATGACAGCCCTGCTGTTAGTAAAGTCGCCTGCATCCTTTTTGTCGGGTGGCATTGCGGGATCCAGCGGCGTGCTCCAGCTACCATCAATCACAGTCATGGCAGACTTTGGATCGCAGCGGGTCGATATGGCCCAAATAACATCCCCCAAGTCCGCTGGATTGATGTCGTCGTCAACGACTACAATGAAACGACCATGGTAGTTGCCCGCGCGGCAACCAAGGGCCGCAATAGCCGCCTGTTGGGCATGACCGTGATAGCGCTGCTTAACGCTCACAACGATAAACGGGGCGCCTCCGCCTGCAGCCGATCCACCTACAAAGCACCAGACGCCACGCACATCGGGTACGCCTGCGCTCTCCAGATAATTCCATATCGCAGCCGCGCCAATGGGGACGCCGAAATTCAAGGTGGGTGGCTTCAGCGGGGGCGCTCCAGCGATGACCGGATCATTACGAAAGTAGAGTCCCTTGACCCGTATGACAGGCTCCTGACGTGCCCCATGGGCATAATAGCCAGGCCATTCGCCAAAAGGCCCTTCCACACGGCTCTCTTCGCTCGGAGGGGGCACCTCGCCCTCAACCGCAATCTCTGCGCTGGCCGGAATGGGAAGACCCGTAAGCGCACCGCACACCACATCCACCGGCGCTTGGCGCAAGCCGCCGGCATAGCCATATTCGGAGACCCCATAAGGGACCGACTGGCCGGCGACCAACCACAGCAGAGGATCTTGCCCGAAGGTCACAGCCACAGGACAGGCCTTGCCCTTGGCCCAGTACTTTTCGCGGATGATGCGCCCATGATGGCCCGGAGAGATGTAGAGTCCGAGGGTATTTCGATCATGCACTTGCACCCGGTAGATTCCCAGGTTCACCCATCCGTCGTCGGGATCCGCCGTGATCACACAGCAGGCGGTGCCGATGTACCGCCCTCCATCCTGTTCATGCCAGCGGGGCGTGGGGAAAACGGTCACATCCACTTGCTCCCCGGTCCGGACGTTTTCCAATAAAGGCCCGTCGGACACCACGCGGGGAGCGATTGGATTCACGCTCTTAAGCAACTCCTTCCAGCGCCGGACCATCTCGGTCCTCGAAAGGTCAATCGGCATGCCGACGGCCAAAGCGCTGCGACGAGGATGGTTGAGCAGGTTGGAAGCTACCCGGTACGAAGCCGGATGGCCAGGGATCTGGTCGAACAAGAGAAGAGGAAAATTATCCCGGAAGGCAAAGATTTCGGTTAAGGCACCAAGCTCAAGGTCCCAGTGAGCGCCATGAATGTCCTTGACATCCCCAATGGCCCGAGCTGCTTCAATGAATTCACGCAAATCATTAAATGGCATGACCCGTCCTTTTCCTGCGCTATTTTCTGCGGATTCCAAATTCCATAAAAACCCCGTCACTAAGAATGAATTCCCTCGCGCAAATCAGTCCGAGGGGGGCAGTCCACGCACCAGCCCAATCCACTCTTTACTGCTGCTAATCGTGGTTAGGTGACAGAGGATCTTCTCCACCGAGAATCGATGCATCTCTTCGCTCCCAGCAGCACAACAATCTTCCAGAATGATCACTTGGTAACCGGCGTCGCAGGCATCGCGAGCAGTCCCCTCTATGACAAAATTGGTGGCAACGCCAGTAAGAACCAAAGTCGTGCGTCCCAGAGACCTTAGAAGAAGCTCTAGAGGCGTTCCCGCAAAGGCACTGATCCTTTTTTTGACAACCAACAAGTCTTCGGGTTGGGGCCTCAATTCATCATGGATGGCCGCTCCCCAGCTTCCTTCCTCAAGCACCGGGATACCTTTAACCGCGGAGAAAAAGCCGCAGTTCTCCACCACATCCAACCGGTCTCTACGATAAACCACCGTCACATAGATCACCGGGATCCGCGCCTGGCGCGAGGCGGCGATCGCCCCTTTTATAGAGCCAACGAGGTTTCTCTCCTTAACCTGGGCGGCAAAGCCCCATGGCGCTAAACCCCCTTCCTCATGAATAATGTCATTCTGACAGTCCATGACCAGGAGAGCAGTTGTTTTTGGTTCGACCTTTACCATCGCCCTAACATCAAATGATCGAAACCCCAAGCCAGCGCCTAACCCACCCACCCAGCGCATAGCCAACGCCAATATAGAAAAGAAGGAATGTTAAAAGCAACCTCAACCACCTTTCTCTCATGTAACGGGAAAGCCAAGGTCCAAGGAATGATCCCACGATAACACCGACTATCTCGATCAATGCCAGCAGCCAGTCCACTCTAACTCCTAGATAAAGATAACTCCCAACGCTTGAAGCCGAGGAGATGAGAACTGCAAGCGCCGATGTCCCAGCAACGATGAACATGGGGAGCTGAAGCCAGCTCGTCATAAAAGGGACCAGAAGGAAGCCGCCTCCAACGCCTAAAGCAGCGCCAATGGCGCCAATTGCAAATCCAGCCACTACCGGCAAAGCCGGGCTGCAGGGAAATTCCTGACCGAGAAAAAAAATCTTAAACTTCCCAATGGAAAAGCCCGTCTCCAAGACTCTCTCAGTCAAGTTGCCCTTATCCCTCAACTCCCTGATTCGGCTCTCGAAGGCCCTCGAAGATTCCCTGACTTTTTTGTTTCGTTCTTGAAACCTCTTCGTGGACTCGTAAAGGAGCCTAAGAGAGATAAAAAGGACCAGAAGACCGAAGAGGGGTTGATATTGATGCATCGCCGGAAGGTAGTTTTTCGAATACCAGGAGCCGAAGACCGAACCAATAATCGAACCCAGTCCCAAGAGGAAGCCAAGACTAAAGATCACTCTCTGTTGGCGCCAATAGACAGGCACAGCAATGAGAGCACTTACAATCACAAGGAGTTGGTTCATGGGTTTGATCATGTTGGCATCGGCAATCCCAAACAGAGTGATGTGTCCTACACCCGCCAGAATGCCTCCTGCCGCACCCACCATGGAGAATACCAAACCCACGAACAGAGCCCAGAAAAAAGGAAGGAGTGGGTTTAGCAATATGCCCGCGACGGCGAAATTCATGCGTCTGTCTCGCGAACTTTTAGCGTAAGTTCCAGCCATGCCGCCACATTCCCAACAAACCGCGCACAGTGTTCCTTCCTTTCTAGACTGTTAAAATCAGAAAATCCTTTAACCAGCTCGCGGCATGAGACTGTTCCAAAGCGCTCCCTAAAATCTTCAACCAATCTTCCGCTCAGCTCCATGGCTGGCTTTCTATCCACCGACTTATCCGCCCGACCGTGCCTCAACCCGATGGCTTGAATCCCACTGACCACAGCCCCGCATATCTCCTTTTTCCCTCCGCCCCCTCCTGCCAGCCCGGTGGAGCAGCGAACCACATCATCAGAGACGTCAAGTATTCCCGCTTGCCTCAAACTGAGCAAGAGAGACTCGCCTCAGCCATAGCCATCTAAGAATAATTTCGCAGCAAGATTCTCAGCTCTCATACAATCTCCATCACGATTCCTTCACGCGTGGTTGCCCGGTGCTTTTCAAGTCTTCTCTCCCTTATCACCTCTTCCTGACATTTTGAAGCAGCTTATCTCTGGATCCTTTCTTATTTATGAGAAGTTCATTCCTGTAGCCTTGCGACCAACCAAGAGATGTAATATGAGGGGACAGACCAAAGGAGCGTCACATGAGAATCGATGCCTTCGCCCATGCCTTACCCGTAAAATATAAAGACGCCTTCCAGAGTAAACTCTCTCAGGGAATTCCAAAGATGTCCGGCGGAAACTGGGACGCAAACAAGACACTCACCAATATCGATATCCGACTTGGAATCATGAACGAGTACGAGATCGCCATGCAGGCGGTCTCTACGCCAACGCCGCCGTTGGAACCGTGCTTTGACGCGCCTACGGGAACCGTGCTCGCCAGCATCGCTAACGATGGCATGGCCGAGATTGTTCAACGCCATCCAACCCGGTTCATCGGTGTCGCAACAGTTTGCCTTCTCGATGTTGACGCGGCAATCGGGGAACTCCAGCGCAGCGTGCGTGAACTGAACCTGCGGGGTGTATTGGTCTACTCAAATGTGAGGGGAAAGCCATTGGACGCGCCGGAATTCGACGTGTTTTTCTCCGCTGTCGAACAACTCGCGGTGCCCATCTGGCTTCATCCGGCAAGATCAGAGAAGCAAGCTGACTACCCGACGGAAGAAACCTCCCGTTATCTTTTGTGGCAGGCCTTCGGCTGGCCCTATGACACCACCCTGGCGATGGCAAGGCTCGTGTTCAGCGGCACGCTAAAACGGCATCCCGGCCTTCGGATCGTCGTGCATCACGCGGGCGCCATGGTTCCGCTCTTCTCCGGCCGCATCAAAAGTTTCTACTCCAACCCATCAAACCTGGCTAACATAGGCCTCGACCCCAGTAATGAAAAACCTTACCTCGACCAGTTCCGCGACTTCTACGTGGACACCTGGACCAACGGTTCTGTCGCTGCCCTAATGACAAGCTACGAAATGTTTGGAGCAGACCACATGCTCTTCGGTTCTGACATGCCCTTTGGCGCGGAGATGGGGCGGCTGTTTGTACGAGAAGCGATTCGATCCGTAGAAGGGATGATGATCCCACCGGTAGAAAAGGCAAAGATTTGGTCTGGCAACATCCGCCGCCTCTGCCAGCTCGACCGATGAAGGATATTAAGGAGGGATAGATCATGAAAACTCTAGTTCTCTGGCTTAAGAAAGTGAACCTCCAGCGCTGGACTATGCTTGTTACGGTATCCATCGCTTCCTCGCTATTGGCGCCGTACGCTATGGCCCAGCAAACTGAAAAGGCCATCAAAGTTCGGCTAGGTATCGCCTCTAAAGATTCCGCCTTTTCCGCTGCTCTCGTTGCCCAAGAGACAGGGATTGCCATGAAGCACGGTCTTGAGATCGATTTTGTCAACATGGCCCCACCCACCATTCCTGCCGCGCTGATTGCTGGCGACCTGGAGTTTGCGGCCCCCGCCCAGACTGTGGCACGCGCGGCCATACAAGGTCTTCCAGTTAAAACAGTCGCCATCATGATGGACCGGCCGAACTACACTCTTTTAGCAGACAAATCCATTCAAACCGTGAACGATCTTCGCGGCATGACAATCGTCACGGGCGCCAAGACAAGCCAACCTGGGTCGATCCTTCTTGAACTGCTGGAGGGGCTTCGCATTAATCCGAAAGACGTAAAAATACTTTGGACGGCAGATCCCCCGCTGCGTCGAACCCTGCTTTTCCGCCGCGATGCACAAGCAGGACTTTTCAACCTGGATATCGCCTTCAAGATACAGAGGCAGGATGCAAACGTTCATATCCTTATCCCCGCTGAGAAGATGCCCCAGACCCCGTTTGCGGGGCTGAGTGTTTCTAAAAAATTCCTGGACTCGAAGCCCGATGTTGTGGAGCGGATGATCCGCGCCCATCTGGAGGCCAACCAGTTCATCAAGAGCAAGCCCAAGGAAAGCCAAGCGATCTTCGCGAGGCTTTTTGAATTAACCCCAGCAGAAAGCCACCAGCTTTGGGAGCTCCTCGTGCTTGCGATCGTTCCCGACGGATTGATGAAAGACGACCTTATTAAGGTTGAGCTGCTGCAAGACGCAAGGAGTCTTGGCCGCCCTGATCTGACAGAGGCTCAGGTGCGCGCCGCGTTTGATATGCGTATCACAGAAAAAGCTGCCCGGGACATGAACTTGCTGCGACGTTGAGGCGCCGCAGGTTTCGACACAGGGCCGCCCTTTCGTGTTGCGACTCCTGACGAGATGTAATATGAGGGACACAGCGAGTACACAACGAGGACTTATCAACATATTATAGGAGAAGCAGATGCCTTACGCTGACTTAAGAGAGTTTCTCCACCAGTTAGAGAAAGAAGGAGAGTTGGGTCATGTCAAGCGTCCGGTTGATCTCCATTACGAGACGGGCGCTGTCTCTCGAAAGGCGCTGGATCTGCGCGGGCCGGCGCTTTCGTTTGACAACATCCGGGGCCACAAGATCCCGCTGGTCGTCAACCTCTTCGCGACGCGCCGCCGGTATGCCCTGGGCCTCAACACCACTCCGGAGGAGCTGCACCGCCACTGGATTGAGCGTACAAAAGAACCCATCGAGCCTGTGATTGTCAAAGATGGGCGTTGCAAGGAAAACGCCTTCATCGGGAAGGACGTCGATCTGACGAAATTCCCCATTCCTATCTGGAATGAGCTAGACGGCGGACCCTACATCACGCTTCCCTGCCATATCACCAAGCACCCGGTCACGGGAGCGCGCAATGCCTCCATGTACCGGGCGCAGGTTCACGATCGTGCCACCATCGGCATCCTTGCGGCGCCCTACCGCCATATCGTTCTTCACCGGAACGAGGCCCTGAAGCGCGGCGAGCCCCTGCCCGTGGCCATCGCCCTCGGCGTAGATCCTGCAATCACCATCGCAAGCGTCGCCGCATTCCCCTACGGCGTCGACGAACTGGCGATGGCCGGTGCCTTGCGCGGAGCCCCTGTTGAATTGGTTCGCTGCGAGACCATTCCGCTTGAGGTCCCGGCAACTGCCGAAATCGTCTTAGAGGGAGAGATCGATCCTCAAGAGCTGAGAGAGGAAGGGCTGTTTGGCGAATTCACCGGATACTACGGCATCAAGCGCCAGCGTCCGGTCATCAAGATCAAAGCCATTACCCATCGCAACAATCCAATCTACGCGGCTAGCTACGAGGGTCTTCCCCCTCACGATACAGACCTGCTAATGGGCGTACCAATCGAAACCGAGATCCTGCGCCTCGTCCCGCTCCCCGGAATTCAGAAGGTCCACGTAACTGAAGGGGGCTGCGGTGCCTTTAATTGCGTCATTTCCATCAAGAAACAGTTTGAAGGCTATGGAAAGATGATCGGGATGGCGGCCCTGGGGACGTGGGGAGCGCGCTTTGTGAAGACCCTTATCGTCGTGGATGACGACGTCGATCCCTTTAACTGGACTGAAATCGAATGGGCCCTCGCGACGCGGGTTCAGCCTCATCGTGACGTGGAGATTATTAAGGACGTCGTCGGATGTATCCTCGATCCATCCCTTCCGCTCCACGAGCGGCAGACTGGCCACTCGCGGACTTCCAAGATGATCATCGACGCGACCAAATATGATGCCGCCGAATTTGAGATTCCTTGTCGGCCCAAGCCCGATGTGATGGAAAAGGTCAGCCGTGAATGGGCCAATTACGGAATTGGTAGGTAGCGAGTAAAAGGTCAGTGATATATAGATCGTTGAAAAACTGCGATGTGTGGCAGAACCTTTTGCTTAACCAGCTAATGCAATTCACCTGCTTTGGCTGGAGTCACCAAGAGTAAGTTTTACTGAAAATAGGAAGTCGGAGACTTGTTTTTCCCAAATCTGGAAAGCCTCTGGATCTCGAGCCCTGCTAAGGTCAGGAGAATCGTTGGCGATAACGAGGCGCCGGCAGAGATCCCTGTGGCATATATTTTGCGGACTTTGCTCAGGTCACTCCACGACACCGACAAAAGCTATGTCGCAACCGGCGCCTCTTGCGCCAATGACCCGTCAATTGTGCGGGGGAGGTGGGAATGAATGGCTCGGGGCTTGAAACCATTTGAGTTCATTGAACCGAAAAGCGTGAAGGAGGCGGTCAGCACCCTCTCGCGGTGGGGCTCCAGAGCGCGGCTGCTGGCCGGAGGCGTCACGCTGGTGGATGACATGAGGCGGCGTGTGGTTACTCCCGGTTGCGTGGTCAGCATCCAGAACATACCCGGCATCGACTGCATCAAGGGCGACGGAAAGAGCGGTTTGAAAATCGGTGCCATGGCCTCCCTGCGAGCTGTGGAGCTTTCACCAGTGGTTCAGAGGGACTACCTGCCCTTATATGAGGGTATCCATCATATCCATTCGCTCCAGACCAAATATATGGGCACAGTGGTGGGAAATCTCTGCGTGGCTTCACCGGCATCGGACATCGCTGTGCCGCTTGTTGCCCTCGGC
>Ga0154352_1062_pt1 | contig 9608 bp, 8 predicted proteins | sample RifGroA2_FD_115880 | JGI IMG/M metagenome (GOLD analysis project Ga0154352, IMG submission 115880) | Deltaproteobacteria bacterium GWA2_57_13
GTCCCCGATCAAACAAATGACCGGCCGTTTGGGCGCGGCGGCTTTGACTCCCAGCGCCGTCCCGAGCCCGGTTCCGAGACCGCCGATGGAACCGGCAAAAAATGAACCTGGCTTTAACTTGTCGACGTAGCGATGCAACGCCAGCCGGTGTGTGATCGTCTCTTCGACGATCATCGCGTCGGCAGGAAGAACCTGATTGAGCTCGTACATGACCCAGCGAGTGTCGATCGGCTTTTTATCCTGGAAGCTCAGCGCCTCTTCGGACCACCTGCGTTTTCGCTCTTCGTACCGCTGCCGCCATTTTTTCGCTCGCTCGGCGAGGCCGGAATTTCCTTTGGACAGGCCCTGCTTGAGCCGGTCGATAAGTTGCTCGAGCGAGCTTTCGACCTCTCCCGTCAGGCAGAGATCCACCTTGAAGCCCCAATAGGGCAGCTCGGCACGCAGGGGATTCTCACCGAGGACGGCGACTTTGACTCCGGGGCCGGGTCCTTTTGAGGGCGGGTGCCAGGGCACCATCGCGCCGAGAAGAAAGACCGCATCGGCCTCCTGAAGGTATTCCTCGGGATCGTAACCGCCGTGGAGCGGATGGTTGCGGGGAAAGTTCAGATAGCCGGTGCTGCGGGTTTCAATGACCGGAGCCCCCAGCATCTCGGCCAGCTCAACCATTCGTTCAACAATCTTCACGCTTCGGCCGGCCTCCTCGGAGATGATGACCGGGTTTTTCGCCCCGAGAAGCAGGTCAGCCAACTCCTGGATACCCTTCGCGTTCGCAGTCGGCGCCGGCGCCGGACCGAGAGGCGAGGGAGGATTTTTGGTCATCTTCTCGAACAGATACTCCATCGGCACCGAGACAAATACCGGCCCCCTGGGCGCGGCCATGGCGAGCTGGCAGGCGCGCTGAACGGATGCGGGCAAAATCGATTTGGTGTTGACGCCGAAGCTCCACTTGACAACGCGGTCGACTAACCGGGCAGGGCCGCCGAGGTCGGCCAGATGCCCGACCCACTGTGCTCCGGGATCCGGCCCTTCGTCCTCGCCGAAACCAATCGACTCGCCGGTCACCACCACCATGGGAACCTGTTCGTGCAGAGCGCCGCGAAGGGCCATCGAGGCATGGAGGGCGCCCACCGTTGTATGGATCATCACGGCGGGAAGCTTCCCCGTAGCCTTGGCATAGCCGCTCGCCATACCCACGGCGATCTCCTCGTGCCTGGAGGTCAAATAGAGCGGGACGCTTTCATTTTTCGGCGGCGGCTCAGCCAGCGCCTCCCAAACCGGGGACCACTCAGATCCCGGAGAGGCAAAGATGCGGTCCACACCCATACCCGCGAGCACACGAAGGAGCGTTTGAGCTCCAGTAAAGCCTTTGGTTTCAATCATAGTGTTTCCCCTAGAAGTTAAGGGCTAAGAGTCTAGAGCTAAGAGCCGGCTAAATTCGCTGGATTTCCTCCGAGCCCCTGGCTATTAGCTATCAGCCGTCAGCTCAAATTGTAAAAGCGACGCGCGTTGTCCCCCAAGATGTCCTTCTTGGCCTCCACGGAAACGTCTTCTCTTCTCCATATGAGCACCGCCGAGTCGGGCCAGGTCATATCCCAGTGGGGATAATCCGAGGCGAACATGAGCGTCTTCGATCCGATCTCCCCGACTATAAATCCCAGCATTTTTTCATCGGGCTCGCAGCCGTAATAGATCTGCCCGCCCGTGAGATACTCACTGGGCTTCTTCTTGCAAAGCGGGGCTTCTGCCTTCCCTCTGAGCTCCCACTCCTCGTCCATCCGTTCCGCCCAATAAGGGATCCAGCCACAGCCGATTTCGAGATAGGCGAGCTTCAGTTCGGGAAACATCTCCGGGATGCCGCCGAAAATCATCGCCGTGAGCTGCCGCAGCACAGGGAAGGGATGCCCGGTCGTGTGCAGGCATATGAACTGATCGAAGATCTCGCTTCCCGCCTCGTCGCCGCCAAAGGCATGGACGGCGACCGGCGCTCCGAGTCGCTGCGCTTCCTCATAGAGCGGGTGGAATTCCGGGCTCGCCAGGTTCTTACCGTGGGCCTGCGCGGCGAGCATGCCGCCGACCAGGCCCAATTTCGTAACCGCTCGCTTGAGCTCTGTGGCGGCCTCTTGAGGACGGTAGATGGGAAGATTGGCCACGGCTTTGAGCCGAGGCGAGACCTTGCAATAGTCCGCGATGTAGTCGTTATAGGCCCGACACAGCGCCGCCGCATAATCAGGCTCGCGAATGCGGCCGATGCCCAAGCCGTTCGTCGGGTAAAGGACCGCGCTATCGATTTCCTGAGTGTCCATGGCCGCGAGCCTTTCCTCGTGCTTGATGCCGGATTTTCCGAGCTTTCCGCCCAGGCTACGGTCGTAGATCTCCCTGGGGAGGAAGGGTCTGCTCCGCTTGCGAAACGGCTCGTCCAGGTAGGGTTCAATCAGTTCGTCTTGATCTCGGGCATGAGCATCTGAGTCCAAAACGCTAAAGTCGCGCACCTCCTTCATAAATCCCTCCGTGTTGAGCTATTTTTTACCGCCCCAGATCTTCTCGAAAAAGCCGCTCTTTTCCATCTCATCGAGATAGCGGCGGTCGATAAGATCCTGCACCTTGACCTTCTTCGCTCGCGGGTCAACCTGGGAGACCTCTTCCAGCATCGCCTGGATCGCCTCATCCTTTAAAACAAGCCGGGGCTCCAGCGCGTTGATCTCCGCGTTATAGGCAGAGTCCAACACCTTTCTGTCATCGACGCGCAACTGTTTTCCCAGGACTTTGTAGGTAAATTCCCTATCCGTGTGCAAAATCTTCGCCGCCTCCGCCATCACCTGCATAAACTGTCCTATAACCTGGGGCCGCTTGGCGATCACAGAGCGGAGTCCGACAAAGCACGTGGCCGCATACGGAATGCGCAGGTCAGGCCCATACACCACGTACCGATACCCCCGCGCGATGGCCATGGCGTCGGTGGGCGCCGTTATCGTGGCGGCATCGATGCCACCGCCAATGAGCGCCGCCAGCGTCTCCGGGTCTCCGCCGGTCTGGATGAAGGTAAAATCCCGCCCCGGCTCCATCCCCGAACGCCGCAGCGCCTGAATCGTGAAGTAATGGGTATTACTGCCGATACGGCTCACCCCGATCTTTTTCCCCTTGAGATCCTCTGGCCTGTTGATTCCTTTTCCAGCCACGATACTCTGGGTCATAACGTTCTTGATACCGCCTATGAAGACAAGGTCAGTGGCCCCCTGCACATAGGCGCGGACATTTCCCACGCCCCCGGTTAGCGAAACATCCGCGTCGCCGCCCAGCATCGCCGCGGTCACCATTCCCGAGGAGGCTATATAAACGAGCTGAAAATCCAGATTGTGCTTCTGGAAGAGCCCGGCCGCCTGGGCAATCCAAGGCATGGATTGGGACATCACCCGGGCAGAATGGATGCCGATGAGCTTGTCAGCCGGCGTCGCCGTGCTCGGAATCGAGGCGAGGCCAAGCAAGATTAGAAGGCCAAAGCATCGCAAAACCTTTCTTGTCCATCTGAGTTTCATGATCGCCTCCGGGTTTTCTTAATCGCCGCCCTTCTTGCTCATGGAAACCCCGACTTCCCACCCACTGCGCCTATCGCCGTCTCTTCTAAACCCTTTGTGCTTCGTTGTCAAAGCGCCCCTCAGCCCCTCGCTACAGACTCTTACGCGCCGCTGAGCTTGTAAAGCTGCTTCGCGGTGTCAGCCAGAAGCCATTTTCTGGCCTCGGGCGAAAGGTCCTCACGGCCAGCGAGATGATGGATATTCTCGGGAAATTCAGTATCCCAGTGGGGCCAGTCCGAGGCGTAGTAGAGAATCTGATGGCCAAGGACCTGCGCGGTCGCACCGACCAGAGGCTCGTAGTCCTCTGCATGAAGGTAGACGCGCCCGCTCTTTACATACGCGCTCGGTTTTTTCTTGCAGAGCGGCGCCTCCGTTTTACCCCGCTTCTCCCACTCTTCATCCATTCTCCCCATCCAGTAGGGAACCCACGAGCAGCCCGCCTCCATGAAGGCTATCCTCAACCGTGGGAACCTCTCCATGACTCCCCGCAGGATGATGCTGGTCATCTGGAGCATCTGGGCGAAGGAATGGGAAACTGTGTGGACTTCGATGAATTGATCGAACAAATCGGCGGCAAAGTAATGCGGCCCGCGTACCGTTGCGTGGACTCCAACCATGCAGTCGAGCTTCTCGGCTTCCGCGTAGAGAGGCCAGTAGTCTTCATGGCCGAGCGGCTTGCGCAACCCCACGGCCGGAAGCATGACGCCGACGAGCTTGAGCTCCGTGATCGCCCGCCTGAGTTCTTTGACCCCTTCAGGGACATCCTGCATCGGAACCAGGGCAACCCCTTTGAGCCTGGGGCTCACTTTCTGAAACTCCTCGGAAACGAAGTCGTTCCATGCCTTGCACAGCGCCACGGCAAGATCTGGCTCGCGGATCCAGCCGATACCCAGCCCTTCCGTCGGGAAAAGCACTGCTGTTGAGAGTCCCCCTTCATCCATCGCGTCGAGCCAGCTCTTCGCATCCTTGGCGCGGGTGCCCAAGGTACCCCCCAACGACCGGTCCCAGTTGTCTCGAGGATATAAGACCGCGCCCCGGTTGCGGTAAGGTGGCTCCATGTATTCCTTTAGCTGCCCTTCCTCTTCCGTGATGTGACCGTCGGCATCGATGACTTCCAGATCTTTAGCCATAGCTAACCTCCCTATAGATTAAAAGTATTTTACATGGCTTTTTGCCGCTAATGTAAGTTTTTCCTTTAGGTTTTATCTCCATCCCGAGCGGCGGCATTCAGAGAGGCGAAAAAATCGTGGTAGGGCTTTCCCGGTACCTCAATGGGAAGGTCGCGGAGGATTGTGATCCCCCATGTCTCAGGCAGGAGAACGCCGACGACCGTTCTCACAAACAAAGTATCCACGTGAGGCATCTCTTCAGGATTTCGGCTGACCGTGGCGACAACGTGGCGCACGCTGTACTTTTTTCTACCCGGGTTCAGATCCCGCAGCGCCAGAGGCAACTCCGCGCCCTCTCTCAAATCACCGGGCCTGCGAACGAAGGTCTCCCAGGACTTCCGCTCATTTGTCGAAACCATAGTCCCTCCAGCGCTCGAGTACTTTTCGGCGGACCGATTCCGAATAGATGGAATCAAAGGTCGCCTTGACCGGGGTCTCCCACTCTCTGGACCACTCGCCGGGCCAGGTGCAGTCAAACAAGACCGTCGCGCCTTTCTGCGCTACCCTTTCACCCTGGCTGTAGCAGGGTGTGAGTGTATTGGCCCGGCCCTCGTAGTGGATGACATGAACCCCATGGGCGGGATGGCATTTGGTGGAGAAGGCGTGCAGCACTTTGCCCATGTCGAAGATATCGATGTCGGCCTCCACCATGAAGATCTTGGAGATAAGCGCCCGGCGCGAGGTCAAGGTCTCCAGGATATTCCTGGCTACCTCCTTGCCGCCGTATTGCACGGCGACGATAGCCAGGTGGACGGCGCCCTCGGGAGGCATATAGACATCCACCACGGGGACGCCATGCCGCTCCAGCCGCTTTTGGATGGCCAGCGCCCCGGATAAGGCAGTGACCGTGGAGCTGTCATCTTTGTAGCCCGTCGCATCCACCGTAAAGATGGGATGTTTCCGGTGCGTAATGGCCGTGGCACGAAACAAGATGCCATTACCCATCTCGCCCGTCCGGTAGCCCGGATATTCTCCATAAGGACCTTCAAGTCCCACCCGGTCGGGTAAAACTTCCCCTTCGATGACAATCTCGGCGCACGCGGGAACCAAAAGGTCGCTGGTCCGGCAGCGAACGAGATCCACCGGCTCTCCCCGCAGACCTCCGGCAAGGCCCGCCTCGTCGCCTCCCAAATGAAAAGTCGCCGACGCGGCAAAGTGTGACAGCGGGTCGGCGCCGATCACGATCGCGATCGGCATGGGTTCGCCCCGAGGGACGTAATAGTCCTGGAACATTTTGCCGAGATGGCTAGTCGGGCGAGGAAACCCCGTCAGGTGGCTGGAATCGTAGAGCATGAACCGATAGGTTCCCCAGTTGACCCATTGGCTCGCCGGATCGCGCGAGACCACGAGATCCCAGGTCCCGAGATAGCGCCCTCCATCTCCTTCATGGAGCATCGGGGCAGGCAGGTCGAACAGATCCACCTCGCTTCCCCGGCGCACGACCTCGTGGCACGGTCCCCGCTCCACGGTCACGGGAGGGATGAGTTTCCCTTCCCGCTTCTCATACTCCCGGTAGATATCCTTGATGGAGGCGTCGGGTGCAAGACCGAAAGCCATGGCAACTCGACGCCAGGTCGCCATCGGGTTGACGAGAACCGTGATGTCGTCCGGATAATCGGCGATGCGCTTGAACCAGATAGCCGGGCCGTCCTTCTCGCAGGCGAGCCGGCTGATCGCCCCGAGCTCCAGGTCCCAGCTCACCTCCTTCTCAACTTCAACCAGATCCCCGCTGGCCCGGAGCGCCTCGATAAACTCCCGAGTATCATCGAACATCTTATCTTGCCTCTAGCTCTTAGCTTTCAGCCATCAGCTCTCAAGATCCCTTGAACTCTTAAACCCTTGAACTTTTTATCCCTCGTTTCGCCGGTCCCAGACCCTCTTCGCCTTGATCCGGCCCTCGATTTTCAGGTCGCGCGCGAGTTCGCCCGCGGCGAGGAGCTGAGTCTCCATAGAGAGCCCGGTTGCCACCTTCAATTCTCTCTCCACTCTCTCCTTGAGAGAGGCGTCGTTCGCGGCGCCCGGGCGGCACTCCACTTGAACCACTACCCTATCCTGCTGCCCGACGCGGTTCAAGATAAGGAGGTATTCGCGGGTCAATTCGGTGAATCTTTCGAGCACCTCCTCGATCGCCGCCGGGTAAAGCGGGACGCCGCGGACTTTCAGCATCTCGTTGGTCCGCCCCTTGATCTTTCCGAGTCTCCTGAAAGTACGCCCGCATGGACACGGGCCCTCGATCAGGGCGCTCAAATCTTCCATGTTGTAGCGAATGACGGGGGCCGCCTCTTTGAAGAGACTGGTGGCGACCACGATCCCTTCGCGTCCTGAAGGGAGGGGTTCGAAGGTCTCAGGGTCGAGCACCTCAAAGATATAGCCATCTTCGTTGATGTGATAGCCGTTCTTCTCCACGCACTCGAACGCCGGCGCCCCCGTCTCCACGCTGCCGAAATTATCGTACGCCATCACCCCCCAGCGCTCTTCAATAGCCCGGCGCGCCGGCTCCGAAAGCGCCTCGGCGGTATGGCAGGTGATCCGAAGCCTGAAGTCCCGCCGCGGGTTGAGACCCATTTTTTCCGCCACATCCGCCAGATGTAGAACGTAGGAGGGGGTTCCCCCAAGCACGGTCACGCCCCACTCGCGCGCGATCCTGATCTGCCTCTCGCTCGGCGTCACGGCCCCGCTGCCAGTCGGGATGACCAGCGCCCCGAGCTTCATCGCGCCCTCGGTCGCGGTGAATCCGGCGATGAAAAGGGAATAGGTGAAGACGAGCTGAAAGATGTCACCCTCTTTGACTCCCTGTGCGTGCAAGCGGCGGGCCCAGAAGTTGCTGATGACGCTCCAATCGCTGTGAGTGTGGAAAATGGGTTTCGGATTGCCCGAAGTCCCGGAGCTCGCCTGAACCCGGATTGCGGGAAAGTCGCCCTGATAGCTACCGAAGGGAGGGTGAGCGAGAAGATCGTCTTCCAGGTCCTTCTTGCTGACGACGGGAAGTTTCGTAAGATCTTCGACCCACTCTATATCCTCGGGTCGAAGGCCAGCCTCTTTCCAGCGCTCCCGATAAAAAGGCACGTGCTCCCACGCCCGCCGGATAAGCGCCTTTAGTCGAACGTTCTGGAGTTCCTGTAGCTCTGTGCGGGGCGCCTGCTCGATCCTGAAACTACCTGGCGGTGGCGGATAGGACTTATCTGCATCTGTTCCCATCTCTACGCCACCCGCGGGTTTATTCATCCACTTATTATGACCAGCGGCTCAGCGCAGGTTCCCGATGGCGCTTATTTTTCCCGTTGAAAGATTGTGGCGCCGGCGGTGTCCCTGAGCGTTAGCTGGTCTTGCCTGACGGAGACCTTGACTATCCTGCTGTCGCTTTTGCTGTCCTTTGACCTGAATTTAGGCTCGATTTTGAGGGTATCCTCATCAACGAATTCGTAATAAGCCGTCGTGGCTCTTCCCTGGCCGGTAACAATCACGGTTCCCTCTCTGAAAAACTCCATCGTAGTGGGTCCGCCAACTTCTCTCCACGTCCCGATAATGGTCTTCTCCAGGTTAGGCGCCGGGGTTCTCTGACCGAGCGAGCACGAGGCAAGCGACAAACCCACGGCGATGGCGATCAGAAACACACCCGGTCTCGTCGACATCCCTTTCACATTGCGATCCGCGGTCCGTAAGACGCAGTCCGGAAGCACTGGGGCTTCCTCATGCGATTTTCAGCAGCCGGGCCGCCGTCGCGCCCAGAATCCCCTCTTTGGTCGGCTCATCCAATTCCAGGCTTCTCACCTGCGCGATATAGGCGCGGATGTCCGCATTCCCCTTCCCCGTATCCGTGTTCACGCCGGTGAAGTCCTGTGGATAGTCGGTGGCGAAGACCAGTCGCTCGGGACGGATGCCCAGCAGGGCGCAGCGCAGCGCGGTCAACCCGCCCTCGAAGCCTGCGAGATCGAAGTAGAGCATATCGAAAAATTCCTCGAACGGTCGCTTGAGCGTCCCGAACCGGTACGCTTTGGCGATGAGACGGTCCTTAATGGCGGAGATGCCTCCGCCGAAATGGCCGATCACGAACTTGAGGTTGGGAAAGCGCTCAAACACGCAGCCGGCAATAATCCGGGTGGCGGCAGCGGCCAAGTCCACCTCCCGTCCGAGAATCCGCCCGAGATCGTATTCCTTGAACAACTCGTATCCCTTCGGGAGCAGCGCGGGATGGACAAAGATCGGGACGTCCAGCTCACTTACCTTTTCGTAAAAACCGTAGAGCTTCGGCGAGTCTAAAGGAAGCCCTTTGACCTGGGAGGTGATCGTGACTCCGCGCAGGCCTAAATCGCGGATGGCGCGGTCCAGCTCTTTGAGCGCTCCGCTGCCATCGGTCGCCGGCGCCTGAGCAAGACCGACGAAGCGGCCGGGATACTTTTGTTGCAGCCCGGCGAGATGGTCATTGATGAATTGGCAATCCTCCAGCGGGGCGTCCCATCCGAGCAGGCAGGAAAGCACCGACACATCGACTCCCGCCTCGTCCATATCTCTGAGCTGCACCTCGGGGTCGTAGAGCTTGGCATGCATCGTCATGCGCGGGAGATCGCCCTCCTTTGCATAGGAGACCTTATCCGAATAGAGCCCCTTTTTCCGCGCTAACTCCGCGGGAACATAGTGGTGCTGGAAATCGACGATCATACCCTTACCCTCTCTGGTCTGACTGAGTCATCTGAATCAACCATACCCTTGCGTCCCTTTCACCACCCCCGACGTATTCAGGGGCTAACACGCACGTGAACCTGCACCCGGCCCTTTCGATCAAAGGAATAGACATCGTAAGGCTGCGGCTTCGGCCCTTCCATCCCCGGCGAGCCTGCCGGCATTCCCGGCACCGCGAGCCCGGCCA
>Ga0154352_1079_pt1 | contig 9405 bp, 8 predicted proteins | sample RifGroA2_FD_115880 | JGI IMG/M metagenome (GOLD analysis project Ga0154352, IMG submission 115880) | Deltaproteobacteria bacterium GWA2_57_13
TCCCTTGAGTAACCGAGTTGCTGATGCGCTGTTGGGTTAAAATCGATGGGTAGCATGGTTTCAGGGTCGATAAGCAGGATGCCGCTAGGGGACGCCTCAAACAGCGTCCGGTAGCGCAACTCCGACTCTCGGAGCATCTCCTCTGCCTGCTTGTGCTCTGCCTCCTCGGTTTGTAAGGCATCAGCCATCGCGTCAAAGGTCTCGGCCAGTTGGCCTAGCTCTCCCGCGCGGTAAGGTAGTCCTGTTCTCACGCCCAGGTCACCGCCTGCAAGCCGGTTTGTGGCCTTCGCAAGCGATTCGATAGGCTGCAACAAGGATTGTTGAGTAAAGGCCCATGCCGATATGAGCGCCAGCAGAAGGACGAGCGCCATTACAGCGATGTTCCGCCTAGAAGTGCGATTCACATCAGCAAAGACCCAAGCCCTCGGGATTCCAACCCTCACGATGGGCGCTCTACTTTGATCCACACCGCGAACCAGGGAAAACGCGAAGAGACGCGGCACACCGTCCATGCCAGGCCCTTCAATTATAGCTCCCTGTCCTGCCAGGAGCCTGTCCGGCTTAACAAGAGGATCTCCCGCAGGCTTTCCGACCCATTTTTCAGAGTCTGGGTGACGGTATAAGATCGTACCTTCTTGATTGATCAGGGTTACAGCCGTTCCGCTCGGCAAAGACATTTGGGCTATGACTCGATCAAGCCAGCCAATGTCTACCCCAAGAAAGACGACGGCACGGACGCTACCTGAGGTATCAACGGACGGATACGAAACAGCAGCAGTCGCTTTGCCACTGATGCGACCGATTTGATACCCGCTAACCGCAAGATCACGTTCTTGCATGCTCTCTTGGAAATACGGCCGATCAGAAATGCTGACGGGCTGTTTAAGAGGCAGGCCAGAGCAAAACACATCGCCGTTTGGCTTCGCCGCTGCTAGTACCGTGTAAAGTGGCAGTTGTCGTAGGATAGTAGCGAAACGCGTGTTGCACGTGCCAGGGTTGTGGTCCAGCACTTCAGGCAGTTGAGCCAGGCCGATGAGAAGTTGGCGTGCTCCATCGAGGACTTGTGCGTGGGTGTCGGCAATCTCATTCGCAAAGGTTAAGGTAGCTCGCTGGGCCTCAGTGACGGCCATTCGACGATGCTCGAAGCCCGTGTAAAGGACCAGTGCGAGTAGTGGAATGGCCGAAAGCAAGACCAGTAATATCAAGCGAGAACGGAGACTGGATAGGACATAGGACACTTTTACCTCCCTTCTGGAGGTCGAGCGGCCCTAGGATAACGGCTACACGAAGGCCGATCCAGAGATGGCATTCTTATTTTTGCGAATGAAGGTTGCAACGAGCCACTGGCCGTAAGATGGTAATCCCCCTTATATTTCAAGCGATTAGGGGCGTCAGGCGTACACCATGCCCTCGTGGATCAAGTTGTCTAATGATTGAGATCAAGCAAAGCTTATGCCAGGCTTTGATCCCTAAGGCACCCAGTTGGCGATGAATTGTTGACATCTCTGAAAGAGAGATCCGTGGGTCATTCCTGTCTAAGGCTTGTGCTTGTCCGCTCGTCCCACTGGGGTGTTTCCGAAAGCCTGGCATCCACATCGCGGCTGTGTTAGTTTTGCAGCATGCGGCCTTTGCGCGTGTTGCGGTCTGACAAGGGGCGGCTTCCGTTAAGTCAGCGCCGTCGGCCGCGCCCGTCGAAGATTAAGGCGGCAACTTCCGGTCCGTCCACTCCCAGTCAGCGACTACGGCTTGCTTTCGACCTCTCCGATTTCTGTCTCGCCTTGCGCGAGGCCACTCGAAAGCATCGCTGATGGAGCCGCGGTTTGCGCGCTCACTTCGTGCGCTCCAAAAACTGCTTCGAGACGCATCCTCCGAACTTCGGCTCCCCTTACGTTTTGGCCTGATAGGAGGACTCGCGCTTTCAGCCTGGGGTGTCGTACGGGCCACTGAAGATATCGACCTATTGGCGGACAGCACTCCTAATAGTGACGGAATTAAATAAGTTGACATCAAATCCCCTCTCGCTCTCCTAAATCCCCCTCTATCCCCCTTTACCAAAGGGGGAGAAAGGGGGATTTGAGGGAGGATAGGGTGATTATGGTAATTTTCTTTTTTCCTTCACTATAGTCCTCTAGGGGATGTAGACGTTCGGCGGAGGATGGCGGTGTTTTGGGAAGAACACGGCTGTGAAGCCGAGTGGTGCGTTGGCGACCCCGATGATCCAATCCCCCTGCTTCTAAGGCTACGGCTTCCCCGTCCGCTCGGTGGAGTAGGCGTAGACATCCTGTGGGCGCATAAGCGGTGGCAACGGGAGGCTCTGAATCAGGCAATGGAGATCCGGGTCTCGCGTATGAAATTGCCGGTTCTTCACCCAGAAGACCTCGTTCTTATGAAGCTTGAAGCGGGAGGGCCACAAGACTTGCTGGATGTAGAAACGCTACTGTCTAAAGCGCCACCTGAGCTTGATTCGAGGCGGCTTACCAGAAAGGCAAGAGCGTTAGGGTTGCATGTGCTCTTGAGAAAGTGTTCGCCTTGAACCGTGGACTGCTGTCTTTCTTGCTGAGAGCTGTCTCGCTAGTGACTTCTCTTGACCAGGCTGGCCCATCTTTGGAAGACTAAGCTCCCGATGGCTTGAAGACGGGGCAGGTAGTCCGGAGCTTTTCGGAGAATCTCCGCTCCATCGACTTTTGCTTCGCGAAGCTCGCCGTCAAAGGTTTCGACCATCTCGCGGATAATCGTCGGGGTGATTTCCATATGGAACAGAAAGCCGTAAGCATTTTGGCCATAACGAATGGCCTGAAATTTTGTTAACGCCGATGAAGCCAGAGAAACAGCTCCTTGAGGAAGGTCGAAGATATCGCCGTGCCAATGGAAGGCGGTAAAGGGAGATTCAATGCCCTTCCACAAGGCGTCGGACTTGCACGCATCCGTGACGGTCACTGGGTACCAGCCAATTTCTTTTCTCTCGCCTTTCGTCACGGCTGCGCCGAGCGTTGCGGCGAGGAGCTGGCTTCCGAGGCAGATTCCTAAAACCGGCTTTCCTGCGTGTAACGCTTTTTCGATCAGGCGTGTTTCTTGAGTTAAAAAAGGGTAAGCGTTTTTCTCGTATACCCCCATGGGGCCTCCCATCACGATCACGCCGGCGGCGTCGCCCATCTCCTTCGGCACCGGCTCTCCCTTGAAGGCCCGTACGTATTCATGCCGGATGCCTGTGGCTTCGAGGGCTTCAGCTATGCTCCCGAGAGTTTCGCAGTTGGCGTGCTGTAAGACCCAAACTTTTGTCATGGGAGATTTCCCATTGTCTCCGCCTATGGCGGATTCGTGGCTTTGATCTTCGAGGCGACCGCCACCATCTCGGCGTGGATCAGCCCGTTGGACCCCAGGGTCTCTTCCCCCCAGATGGAGAATTCGTCGCCATTAAAATCGCTGACCATCCCTCCCGCCTCGCGCACGATGAGGCTCGCCGCGGCGGTGTCCCACGGATGGAGCTTTAGTTCCCAGAAGCCATCAATGCGGCCGCAAGCGAGATAACAGAGATCGAGCGCCGCCGAGCCGGCGCGCCGGATGCCCTGGCACCGGACCATAAAGGCCTTGAAAAAGGCCAGATAGAAATCGGCTCGCTCCCTGCGATCGTACGGAAAGCCGGTCGCCAGCAGCGCCTTGTCCAGCTCGGCTGTCTTGGAGGTCCGGATCGGTGCCTCATTCAGAAATGCGCCGCTTCCTTTGGCTCCTTTAAAAAGCTCCTGGCGCAGAGGATCGAACACCACCCCGAGGACGAGATCGCCTTGTCGCTCCAAGGCTACGGATACGCTCACCTGGGGATAGCCGTGGGTAAAGTTGGTGGTTCCGTCGAGCGGGTCGATGATCCAGCGGTAATCAGGGGATGACCCCGAAATGGCCGTTTCCTCCTCGGCGAGGATCGAATGATCGGGAAAGCGCCGCTGCAGGATACGAACGATTTTCTCCTCGGCGCTTCGATCGACCTCGGTGACGAGGTCAATAGCCGATTTGTACTCGATCTGCTTGAATTTTTGCCAATTCTCAAGAATCAGCGCTCCCGCGGCCCGCGCCGCCTCCTCGGCCGCGGCAACGCAACTCTGCATCCTGTCCCCGTCGGGCTCGCTCACGGGCCGCGCTCCGGATCGGCCGGAGGCGTTATTCCAGGCCGGTTACAGGTCATAGACCGGGGTGTGCAGGGCGATGTGCTGTCCCATCGCGATGGCACGGACGATATCCGATCGGCTTACGATTCCGACCAGCTTCTCCCCCCGCAGGACCAGCAGTCGCTTGACCTTGTGCGTGATCATAAGGCTGGCAATCTTTTCCACTGGCGCATCCTCCGTGACGCTTAGAACCGTGGGGCTCATGATGGCCTTGACCTGCTTCCCCTTCTTCGCGACCAGATCCGCTTCCGAAACCACGCCCAGGATCTTGCCGTTTTTGTCCGCCACCGGCGCCCCGCTGATGCGGTTCCTGGTGAGGGTCCTGGCGAGCTCCTTGAGCGAGGCCGTCGGCGCAATCGTGATCACTTTTTTGGTCATGATGTCTTTGGCCACCATAGAGGCCCTCCCTTCTAGCCTTTCTTTGCCATAAAAGCCGCCAGGTCGGCCACCCTGCAACTGTAGCCCCATTCGTTGTCGTACCAGGCGATGACTTTGGCCATTTTCCCCTCCAGGACCACGGTCGATATGGCATCGATGATCGCCGAGGCGGGGTGGCCACGGAAGTCGCTGGAGACCAGAGGTTTGTCGCAATAGGCGAGGATGCCCTTCAGGTGGCCTTCAGCGGCCTTCTTGAGGGCTTCGTTGATCGTTTCGGCCGTGGCTGCGTGTTTGAGGTCCGCGACCAGATCCACCACCGAGACGGTCGGCACCGGTACGCGCAGCGCCATGCCGTGAAGCTTCCCGCGCAGTTCGGGCATGACCAGGCCGATGGCCTTGGCCGCCCCGGTGGAGGTCGGAACGATGTTCAACGCCGCCGCCCGTGCCCGTCTGAGGTCGGTGTGCATCAGGTCGAGGATCCGTTGATCGTTGGTGTAGGCGTGCGTCGTTGTCATCAGCCCCCGTTCCACGCCGAAGCTTTCATGGAGGACCTTCACCACGGGGGCGAGGCAGTTGGTGGTGCAGGAGGCGTTGGAAACGATCCTGTGCTTCTTGGGATCGTATTGAGCATCGTTCACCCCGAGTACCAAGGTGATGTCTTCGTTCCTCGCCGGCGCCGTGATGATAACCTTTCTGGCTCCCGCCTCGAGGTGGGACTTGACTTGCAGGCCGTCGGTAAAGACGCCGGTCGATTCGATGACGATATCCACCCCGAGTTTCTTCCACGGAAGCCTGGAGGGGTCCTTCTCATTTAAAACCGTGATCGTCCACCCATCCACCACGAGCATCCCTTCCCCGACTTCCAGCTTTCCCGCGAAAGTTCCGTACGTGGAATCGTACTGAAAAAGGTGGGCATTGGTCTCCAGCTCGGCCATATCGTTGACGGCCACTACGGACAACTGCCCTTTCTGCCGCTGCAGCATGGCCCGCAAGCATAGCCGCCCGATCCTTCCGAATCCGTTGATGGCTATTCGCGTTGGCATATCTCCTCCCGTTACGTTCCCCCGCGAAGCTCCTTAACCACGTGATGGAATTGGCTGCGGAACTCTTCGGGGCTTAGGGTATTCTGCTTTGTCGATGCCGCGCGGGCCAGGGCAGCCAGTCTCTCCGGGTTTTCGAAGTCTTCCTTCTCCAAGCGTATCATGTACTCGCGCGCGATCCTGTAGGAGGGCTTGGTTACATCGAGCAGGCGGATGCGAGTTTTCCCGGTCTCCGGGTCGAGCAGGTCGGCGAAATCCAGATAATGGAGCTTACCGTTTTCCTGGCAGACCAGAGCACCATTTAACTTGGCGGCTTCGGGGCTGGGGCTTAAGAGGAACTCGACGGCGCCGTAGCCCAGCGATCGAACATATTCGCAGTCGAAGGCCAGCGGGGGAGCACTGCGGACTTCATAGCCGATGGTTTTGTGCACGATCGCAATGGAGGCCCCGCGATCGGCAAAGCGACGCTCCACCTGACTCTTCAGGATGAAAGCCAGATCCATCTCCGCAAGGCGCAGGTGGCCGTAGTCATCGCGCGTGATGCGGGCGCCTTCGATGCCTTGCATCTCGGCGACGGGGACGCGCTCAAGCAGCCCCTCGCCGATCACTGCCACGCCGTCCTGGCGGTTCCACAAGGCGCGGCGCTTGAGGATCGCCCCTTCGAGAATATCGCACAGGGTTTGGAGATGGATGGGCCCGGGAAACTCCTCCGGTATGATCGCCAGGGTCGCCCCGCTGGCCTTGGCGATTCCAAGGGCGAGATGGCCGGCGGATCGCCCCATCACGACCACGAAGTACCAGCGGGTCGTGGTGCGGGAGTCTTCCATCAAATTTTGCAACAGGGCGAAGCCGACCTGGCGCGCAGTCTCAAAACCGAAGGTGGGGATCTCACCCGGCAGCGGCAAATCGTTGTCGATGGTCTTGGGCACGTGGCAAAACCTGATTTTTCCGCCGGCGCGACGCGCCAACTGGCTGGCCGCAAACATGGTATCGTCACCGCCAATGGTCACGAGGTGGCCGACCCTCAAGGCCTCGAGCGACGCCAATACGCGATCAAGGTCCTCGGGGCTTTTGGTTGGATTGGCCCGCGAGGTATTGAGAATCGAACCGCCCTGGAAATGGATCCGCGAGACGTCGTCGTGGGCCAGCTCCTTGACGTGCTCCGTGTTGCCGGCCATAAGCCACTGAAAGCCGTCATAGATCCCGAGGACTGGATAGCCCCGGTTGCGTGCCTCCAGGGTCAAGGCGCTGATCACGCCGTTAATTCCCGGCGCGGGCCCTCCGCCCACCAGAACCGCAATTCGGTTCGCGCCTTTACCTTGGCTGACCGTCTCTCCAGGCATACACCTCACCTGTCATAGTATCCGTGCCAGTTAAAAGGAGCGTTTCCGCCACAAAAATTTTATATCGTCAATTTCCTCTATCGGCAAGTCGCCGGAATCGGGATGGCTCCATCAGCTTGAAATGAGCGAAATAAAGGACTACACAATCTCATGAGAGTGCCGGGGGGTAAAGGGTGAGTTCTGAAGGCAGGTTTGATCCGCTGTTGGCTTTTGCCGAGATCGAGAGCCTTGTCGCCAAGGTCTACTTTCGCTTCTCTCATCTTTTTATGGATCGGCCCGATCTCAGGGATTTCTGGTGGGAGATGGCCAAGCAGGAGGAACAACACTCCGCGATCCTCATGGCGTGTAGGGCGGTAGTCGAGAACTATCCGGACGAGGCGGTGGACCCGAGCCTTAGCGGGGAGAAGGCTGAGCAGTTCAGGGTCAAGCTAACCGCCGATCTCGCGAAGGGCACTCCTTCGATCACCGTCGACGAAGCTTTTAAGATCGCTTTGGAGATCGAAGGCTCGGAAATCGATGCCATCTACAGCAAGCTGCTCCAGCTAGGGGGTCCGAATGTCGCCAAGACCATGGAAAACCTCGGAGTCCCGGCCAGCGTGCAGCGGCATAGGCTCAAGTCTGCCCTCCGACAGTTCAGCAAAAATCCCGAATTGCTCCAGGCCGCCGGACGGTTTTAGCTCTCTCTCCAGGTTGTGGCTAGGGGCGACTGCGGTGGAGAGCCCGCCTCGGAATCTAACTTCTCAATAGGCTAACTCGGAAAAAGACAGCGCAGGATGAACGAGGAAGCAAAAGCGGCAAACTCGAAGCTGATGTCGGAGCATGAAGCGCACGGTAGGTATCGGACCAACTATCTCACCGAGATGGATGGGATCGCGTTGTACCGTTCGCTGGCGGCCGCGGAAAAAGACGAGAAACGGGCGGCGATTTTCGAAAGGCTGGCGCGCGCCGAGGAGCGCCATGCCAATCGCTGGGCCAGGTTGTTAGAAGCCGCTGGAGAGAAGGTCCCCGTCTATCGGCTCTCGGCGCGGGTGCGGGTCTTGGGCTTGCTGGCCCGTGCTCTGGGGACACAGAGAGTTCTCCCGATAATCAGCAGTCTGGAGGCCAGCGATCAAGCGGGCTATCTCGGGCAGCCGGAGGCTTCGGGACTCCCCGCTGAGGAGAGGGCTCATGCACGCGCCCTGCGGGCGATGGAACCCGTCGTGACCGGCCAGGAAGCGATCATGGGGCGGGAGCGCTGGCATCTCATGTCGCGCGGAGGGACCCTGAGAGCGGCCGTGTTCGGCGTCAACGACGGTTTAGTCTCAAATTTCAGCCTGGTGATGGGGTTTGCCGGCGCCGAAGCGGGGCCCGAATATATTCTCCTTGCCGGAGTAGCCGGTCTTCTGGCTGGCGCTTTTTCGATGGCGGCCGGGGAATATGTCTCGATGCGCGCCCAGCGCGAGCTGTTCGAGCAGCAGATCGCCATGGAGAAGCAGGAGCTTGAGATGTCTCCCAAGGAGGAAGAGGAGGAGCTGTCACTCATTTATCAGGCAAAAGGGATACCGGAGGAGGAGGCGAATCTGCTCGCCCACCGTATTATCCAAAACCCCAAGACAGCCATCGATACGCTGGCGCGCGAGGAATTAGGCCTGGATCCATCGCAGCTGGGCTCGCCTTGGGGCGCGGCAGTGAGCTCTTTTCTCGCGTTTGTCCTGGGAGCAATCGTTCCCGTGATCCCATATCTGGCAAGCTCCGGTAAGACCGCTTTTGTCTTCAGTGCTTCAATGAGCTGTCTCGCCCTTTTCGGCGTGGGAGCCTTGCTCTCGGTCTTTACCGCCCGCGGCCCGCTGAGCAGCGGTCTCAGGATGCTGGGCATCGGCTTGCTCGCCTCCGCGATCACTTTTAGCGTAGGCTGGCTCCTGGGAGTCAGTGTGGCGGGTTAAAGAGCTGTATGGACAGATCCGAAAGCCATCTCGAGAAAGATCCGGTCTGCGGCATGGATGTGGAACCGGAAAGCGCCGCCGGAAGTTACGAGCACGCCGGACGCGTCTATTATTTTTGCTGCGATCATTGCTTAGAGCGATTCAAGGCTGATCCAGCGCAATTCTTGACCGACGCGGCGGTTCCTCAGGCTCAGGCCGAGCCGGTCGGAAAAGGCGGGACTTATACCTGCCCGATGGATCCCGAGGTCAACCAGTCGGTGCCCGGCGCTTGTCCCAAGTGCGGGATGGCTTTGGAGCCGCTTCTAGGCGCGTCTCCTTTCGGCGCAGTCGAATACGTATGCCCCATGCATCCGGAGATCGTTCGCGCCGAGCCCGGGGCTTGCCCCATCTGCGGCATGGCCTTGGAGGCCCGAGCCGCGGTCATTGAGGAGGGCCCCAATCCGGAACTCGTGGACATGACCCGGAGGTTTTGGGCGAGCCTGGTTCTCTCCGCGCCCGTATTATTTCTCGCCATGTCGGAAATGATCCCCGGCCTCCGGCTCATGGAGGCTTCGGTACGCGG
>Ga0154352_1139_pt1 | contig 9299 bp, 9 predicted proteins | sample RifGroA2_FD_115880 | JGI IMG/M metagenome (GOLD analysis project Ga0154352, IMG submission 115880) | Deltaproteobacteria bacterium GWA2_57_13
CCCCTTTACCAAAGGGGGAGAAAGGGGGATTTGAGGGAGGATAGGGTGATTATGGTAATTTTCTTTTTTCCTTCACTATAGTTCCTCCTCTGACGGTTGAGAGGGGAGTGTCTTTTTTGTGCGAGTAAGTCTCAATGCGGCTCGCTTGTCAGCTAAAGCACCACGAGAGCTCGGATGCGAGATGTTGCGACACCGAATGGGAATGCCGCGCTCTAAAAACGGAGTGGAGGAAAAGATGGTCGGGGCGACTGGATTTGAACCAGCGACTTCACGGTCCCGAACCGTGCGCTCTACCAAGCTGAGCCACGCCCCGACACAAATCTTGTACAACTCCAAGCCACGCATTGCAAATGTGACGCAGAGTTTATTGGGTAGTTGAGTTTGTTGAGTTCATTGTGTTTTGGTGCGGTGAAGAAGATAGGTGATCAGGCGGCTAAGGAGGCGAGCAATCAGGTCAGTCCGCCGATAGATAGCGTCGAACTTCTCCTGACTCAAGTAATTCTGGTCAAGCCCCGCATAGAGTAAGCTTTGCACCTCGGCACAGGAGCCCTTAGCAACAAAAAGAAATTGCACGAACTCCTTGTTCGTCCTCCGGCAAAATCCTTCTGCAATATTGCTCATGACTGACACCGCCGCAGCGGTGATTTGATCCCGAAATCGGTAGTCCTTTCCAAGGGCACCATTTTCCTTTGCTGCTTGGTACACCATGGATACTAGACCTCTGGCTTCCTTCCATACCTCTAGATCTTCAAATCTCTCTACCTTCATTAACCTAACTAAACCCGTCAGCCCAATAAACTCAACGAACCCAATGAACCCAAAAACTCAATAACTCAACTAACTCTTTTCCTATCGCTCTAGTCCTTGTACGGCCTTTCGCATTCGACGGATGGTTTCGCCGTAATCGGCTGTCTTAAAGATCCCGGAACCGGAGACGATGACCTCTGCTCCCGCGCTCACCACGCGGTGGATATTGTCGGCCTTGATCCCCCCGTCGGCCTCGACCAGGACGGGCAGTCCCCTCTCAGCGATGATGCTTCTGATCTTTTGAATCTTGGGAAGGACGTCCTCGATGAAGGTCTGTCCGGCAAAGCCGGGAAAGACCGTCATCATGAGGATCATGTCGATTCCAGAAAAGAATTTTTCGACCTCGTCAAGATCGATGTCCGGATTGACGGCGATGGAGGCGCCGGCTCCGAGCCCGCGAATCGTCTTAAGAGTCGTGCTGGGATCTTTGCAGGTATCCGGATGAATCGAGATCCAGTTCGCCCCTGCCTTGATGAATTCAGGCGCATACTTGTCCGGTTCCGTGACCATCAAGTGCACATCCAGCGGCAGACGGGTCACCTTGCGGATGGACTCTACCACCACCGGCCCGACGGTGATGTTCGGGACGAAGTGGCCGTCCATGACGTCCACGTGAAGCCAGTCGGCGCCCGCCGCCTCCACCGCCTCGATTTCATCTTTGAGCCTGCTGAAATCGGCTGACAAGATTGAGGGGGCGATTTTCATCCGCTTTTTCCACCCCCCTTCCTCATCCTGGCGGCAAAGAAGCCTTCCGTTTCATGTTTATGGGGAAGCGCCATAAAGAACTTCTCTTTGATCAGGCCCCCAGCCTCGCCGGGAAGATGGGGTGCGGCATCCTCCAGGGCAAAATCGCTGTGCCGGTCCAAGAAATTTTCCACCACCCCTTCGTTCTCTTCTCGCGTGAGCGTACAGGTCGCGTAGATCAGGGTCCCGCCTGGCTTGAGGTAACCGGAGAGCCGCTCCAGGATTCTTTTCTGGTACCCGCTCAGCCGCTTCACGTCCGCCTCGCTCCGGTGCCACTTCGCCTCCGGGTGAGAGCGCAACGTTCCCAGCGCGCTGCAAGGAGCATCGACCAAGACGCGGTCATAGGGCCTCGCCAGAGGGCCGTCAAGCCCCCCAAGCGCATCGACGCGATAGGAGCGGATCGAGCGTAGCCCTAACCTTTGCACATTTTGCTTTAGCTTCTCAAGTCCTCTGGCCGAGATGTCGGTGGCTACGATTTCCCCTCGATCCTCCATCAACTCGGCGAGGTGCGTAGTCTTACCTCCGGGCGCGGCGCAGGCGTCCAGGATGCGCTCGCCGGATTTGGGGCCGAGAAGGTAACCGATGAGCTGGGATGCCTCCCCTTGCACCTGAAAGAGACCCTGCTCAAATCCCGGCACCCGCTCTACCCCGGACGATCCTTTTACACGAATCCCCTGAGGAGACCATGGGGTGGCCTCGGCCTCCAGCCCCTTTTCATGAAATGCCTTAAGCAGATTCTCCCTCGTATCCTTTAGCCGGTTGGCGCGCAGCGTGAGAGGCGCTGCTTGGTTATTGGCCCTCAGGAGGGCTTCGGTCTCTGTGGGGCCAAAGTATTCGAGCCACCTTTTGACCAGCCATTCCGGATGGGACCAGAGGACGGCGAGATGAGTTGCAAGACCGGTCTTAGCCTCTGGGAGCAAAAGCCGATCCTTTTCCCGCAGGATTTTTCGCAGGACACCGTTGATGAGCGCCGCGGCTTTTTGGCCGCCGTATCTCTTGGCCTGCTCCACTCCCTCATTCACTGCGGCGTAATCGGGCACCTTGTCAAGAAAGAGGAGTTGGTAGAGGGCGAGGCGCAAAAGGTTTCTGAGGTACGCATCCGTGACCGGAAGAGGGCGGCGTAGATAGCGGCTTAGATGCCAGTCGATTCTCCCTCTCCAGCGTAGCGTCCCGTAAACCAGTTCGGTCAGCAGGCCGCGGTCGCGGAGCGACAAGGAGCAACTCCTCAGCGCCTGATCGAGAAGGATGTCCGCGTAGGCTTTTCGCGTGTCGACTTTGAAAAGGATTTCGACCGCCAACTCTCGGCAGCGCTTTGTCTCGCCCGCGTCAAAGCCGCTCGCTTTTTTCAATTCTCGCCCCTTTGAGAAACTCAGCCGCAGGTAATCTCTTGCGGTTTTCCCATTGGATCTCTTCCAGGCTGAGCACCCCCTGTCCGGTAGCGACCCAGAGCTCCCCTCGATCTACCCTTAGGACCGTACCGGGAGGCTCTTTGGCCTCTCCCATGATGACGTGCGCCCGGTGAATCTTCAGGAGCCTCCCGTGAAGAAAGGTATAAGCTGAGGGCCAGGGATCAAAACCGCGGATGCGGCACTCGATTGTTTTCGCCGGATCTCTCCAATCGATCCGCCCATCCTCTTTTTTCAGAATCGGAGCATAGCTGGCCTCCGCTTCGGTTTGCTCCTTTGGCGCCAGCGACCCGTCTTTTAGTCTGCGAATCGTCTCCAACAGCAAGTTGGCGCCGATGGGGATCAGCTTGGCTTGTAGGGAGGCTGCGGTCTCGTCTGGTACTAATGGGACTTCCTCCTGTAGGAATATCGGGCCGGCATCCATTTTCTCGACCAAGAGCATGGTGGTCACACCGCTTTTCTCTTCCTCGTTGATGATGGCCCAGGCCACCGGCGCGGCACCGCGGTATTTGGGTAGCAACGAGTAGTGGACGTTCAGGCAACCGTGGCGGGGAAGTTCGAGGATAGCGCGAGGCAGGATGCGGCCATAAGCGACGACCACGATCAGCCGGGGGGCCCAGCGCTCCAAAACCGCGAGGAAATCCGGACCGCGCAGCTTCTCCGGCGCGGCGACCGGAAGCCCGTGTTTCTCAGCGACTCTTCGAACCGGCGATGGAAGACTTTTCTGTCCCCTGCCGGCAGGCCGGTCCGGCTGTGTGACCACCCCGACTACAGGATCCGGACCTTTGAGGAGCTGTTCCAAGGAAAAGGCCGCGGCCTTAGGAGTTCCCATAAATACGATCGGCCAGGATTCGGACATAGAACCTCAGAGCAGCGATAAAACGAAGTCGAAGTTTTGAGCGAACCCGGAGCTGAGGAGGCTTAGATCATCAGCCGGGGGTTTTCCGGCAGAGCCCTTCCGGTGCGCAACATCTTCTTGAGCCTGCGCGTGTAGAGATCGCGCTTTAAGCGGCTAATACGGTCGATAAAGAGTTTTCCGTCGAGGTGATCGATCTCGTGCTGCAGAGCTACCGACAGAAGCCCTTCCGCCTCTATCTTTATTTCTTTTTCTTTCTCGTCGAGGCCTACCACCTCCACTTGCGCCGCTCTCTTGACCTCCGCGGTAAAGTCGATGACGCTGAGGCATCCCTCCTCCCAGACCATCTCCCCTTCGGTTCGGCGGATCTCGGGGTTGATGAGCTTGAAGAGGTTTTTTCCAGGATTTTCATAGTCCGCGTCTATGACGATGATGCGCTGAAGCACTCCGACCTGTGAGGCAGCCAGGCCGACGCCGGGGGCAGCATACATGGTTTCCACCATGTCCCGGATTAAACGCACGGTTTCCCCTGTGATCGCCGGCACGGGCAGGCAAACCTGCTTCAGGGTTGGGTCGGGGTATTTGAAGATTTCTCGTTTCGCCATTGGCAACTTTTTTCATAGCATATTGTAAGGATCTACATCAACGAAGAGGCGGGTTTTGCGGGAACGAGGCAGGATCGCGCGTGCTCGCTCGGCCAACTCGAGCAAGGGGGAGCTCTTTTCCCCCTTAAGCAGTATCTGCCAGCGGTAGCGATTGCGCAGCTTCTCGATTGGTGCGGGCGCTGGGCCCAGGATCTCTAAGTTTTCGTGCCGGGGATCGCGGTCGAGTTCCTGGCGCAACTCTTGGCCCAACAGCCTCGCTTTGGCCTGCGTGTCTTCAGGCGAGGGTCCTTCTAGTCGAAGCTGGATTAAACGGCAAAAGGGTGGGTACCTTAGGGTGCGACGAAACTCTATCTCCGAGTCGAAGAACCCTTTATAGTTATGGGTAGTCGCATACTGGATCGCGTAATGATCGGGCGCGTAGGTCTGAATGATCACGCTTCCTGGCTCCCGTCCCCTGCCCGCCCTTCCGGCCACCTGAGCCAGGAGCTGAAAGGTCCTCTCTGCCGCCCGGAAATCGGGGAGGTTCAGAGACAGATCCGCAAGGATCACGCCAACTAGCGTTACCCCGCCGACGTCGTGTCCCTTGGTGATCATCTGCGTGCCCACAAGAACATCGATTTCACCCTTCTCCCAACTTCGAAGCAAGCGCCCGTGAGATCCTCTTTGGGTGGTCGTGTCCCGGTCCATCCGAGCTATACGCGCCCCCGGCAGCAGGCGGGAAATTTCCTGCTCTACCGTCTCTGTGCCAAATCCCATTCCTGCCAGGGATGGATTGCCACAGGTCGGGCAGGTGGCGCGAGTAGGCTCGCGAAAGCCACAGTGATGGCAGTACAGGGTTTGCGCTCTGAGATGGAGAGTGAGGCTGACGGAGCAGTGGGGGCAGCGCCGAACATAGCCGCAGAGCCGGCATTGGAGAAAATTCGCAAAGCCCCGTCGATTGAGAAAGATCAGGCTTTGGCCGCCGCGGCCAAAGTTGCTTTGCAGCGCCTTCTCCAGGTCGCGGGATAACACAGAAAGAGTCCACGCGCGCCCTTCTCCTTTGGCCTGGTCTTTTTTTTTCTCGTTCTCGGCTCTCAAATCAACTGCCGCCACCTGAGGCAGAGGTTTTCGCTCCACCCTCTGGGTTAGCTCCAGTAGGCGATAGCGGCCCTGGCGGCAGTTTTCGAAGCTTTCCACCGCCGGCGTTGCCGAGCCCAGAATGACCGGGCAACCGAGAAGCTTTCCCCGCACCACGGCCAGGTCCCTGGCGTGGTAGCGCAGCCCTTCTTCCTGTTTGTATGAGGGATCGTGCTCCTCGTCGACGACGACCAGCCCCAGGTCGGGCACCGGAGCAAATATCGCGGAGCGGGCTCCGATCACCACATCAATTCCCCCGTCGAGGATACGCCACCACTGGGCCCAGCGCTCTGCGGGCGTAAGGGCGCTGTGGAGGACGCCAACGCGGTCCGGAAAGCGCGCCTCGAGGCGATCCAACAGTTGAGGCGTGAGGGAGATCTCAGGAATCAAGATCAGGCTGCGTCGGTTCGCTCTTCTGGCCTTTTCCATGGCCTGGAGATAGACCTCGGTCTTGCCGCTCCCGGTGACGCCGAAAAGGAGAAAGGTCTCAAAGCCTCCCCGCTTCAGGCGAGCGCCAATGAGATCTGCGGCCTGCTGTTGCTCCGCAGTGAGTTTTATTCTTTGGCAGGAACCCAGGGGCATTCCCGGCGGTCTCTCTGCGGGCTGCCTTTGTAGGTTGCATGCGAGGTGATTTGCTGATTTTCGGCCGGTGATGCTCTCCCTAACCTCCACTGCCCCCAGGGAGCTCAGGTGATCGAGGGCGCGATGGAGATCCTTTTCGGGCATTCTTCGCGTCAGGCTACTGATGGTTAGCCTGCCTTTTCGTCGGCGCGCCTCTGCGAGAATTTTTCTTTCCAGATCTCCTGCCGCGGAAAATACTCCCCGTTTCGGGACGATCACCCTTAAAGTTCGGGCTCTTAATTGGGGTGGTAGGAAGGTGGCCAGGACCTCTCCCAGCGGGGCCAGGTAGTAGTGAGAGGCCCAATCGATAAGCCTAAGGAGGGAAGGATCCAATATGGGTCGGTCGTCTAAATTCGTCAGGATCTCCTTAATTCCCCTGACAGGGGTTTGAGCGAGAAAGTCGGCCACCACCCCGGTGACCTTCCGCCTGCCCAGGGGCACCAGCACCCTCATCCCGACTTGTAGAGTCCCCTGAAGAGGAGGTGGAACCGCGTAAGTGAGAGGCTGCTTCAAGGGGGAAGGAACGATGATCTGGGCAAAATTCCTTTCTCCCCCCTGCATGAGCGATTTCTTACCTGCTGGATGGCGGAAAAGCAATATTGAGACAGCGTTTAGGCGCGAACGCGGTGTCTCTTTTTGGTATCCGAGTGACGAAAAATGTCCAATCGGTCTATCACCGAAGATCGGGGCAGCTAGGTGCAGGGATTCATGGGTTAAGGAGGATGAGTAGTAAAGTCAAAGGGTTGAGGCAAAGATCCTGTCTTTGCATATTTCTTGCATGGTAAGAAGGCGACACAGTCGGGCATCGGCTTATGGAGCCCTGCTGGGGCGAGATATAATTATGCTTAATTGATATTAATTTTCTGATTGACAATGAGCCTCTCACTGTTGGACAATAATGACCTTGTTGGGGCAGAAGCGGCACGAATTAGGATGACGGCATGGAGCGAAATAATCTGAAGAGATTACGCGAAGCGAGAATGCTGAGCAAGACTGAGCTTGCGCGGATGGCCGGCATCTCGCCATTAACCTTAGACCGGATCGAAAAGGGGATGAGCTGTCGCCTTTCCACGCAACGCAAGATCCTGATGGCCTTGGGCCTCAGGTTCACGCAAAAGAATAGGGTGTTTAAACAATGAAGATTCCTCCCTTTTGGAAACAATTGAACTTGGGTGGATTGAGCCTTTTCCGGCCAGAGGGGGGATTTGTAGCCCTCGACATCGGCTCGAGCTCGGTCAAGATGGTCGAAGCGGTCGGCGAGAAGAACGGCTACCGGCTGCTCAATCTAGGCATCCTGCCGTTGCCCCCCACCGCGGTACAGAACAACATGATCGCCGATAAGGATGTGGTGGTGAAGACCATTCAGAACCTCATCCATGCCAACGGGGTCAAGGCAACCAGGGTCGTTTCCGCAGTCCCGGGGCGGGCAGTGATTATCAAGAAGATCCAGCTTCCGGCTCAGGAGGAGGCAGAACTCGAGGCCAATGTGGAATTCGAGGCAAGCAATGTCATCCCAGAGACCCTGGAGAATGTCAATATGGATTACCAGGTGCTGAATTACGTGGAGGATGGGAGCAAGATGGATGTGCTTTTAGTCGCGGTGAAGAAGGAGATCATCAACAGCTATACCCAGGTGATTCAGGAAGCGGGATTGACCGCGGCGATTATGGATGTGGACTATTTTGCTTTGGAAAATATGTACGAGGCCAGTTATGAAGTCAAGCCGGATGAGGGAGTTGGCTTGATCCATATCGGGGCACGCTACACGAGCATCAATGTGCTGAAAGGGGGAATATCGAGCTTTACCGGCGACCTTCCGGTGGGGGGAGAGGCGTTTACCGAGAGCCTATCGGAGGCGCTGAAGATATCGTACGACCAGGCCGAAACGTTTAAGGTCACGGGGTTGTTGGAAGGGAAAAAGGATGCTGATCTAGCAGCCCTGGTGCGGCCCACCTGTGAGTCCCTCGCGGAAGAGATCGGCCGAACCCTGAGTCTATACGGGGCTATGGCGGGTGATGAGGGCATCAACAGCATGTATCTGAGCGGGGGAGGAGCCAAGATTCCCGGTTTCGCCCCCATCCTCTCCCGCAGACTCGGAGTGCCGGTGGAGTTGGCCGAACCCTTTCGCAACTTTGGTTTGAGCCGGCACATCGACAAAGACTACATGGCGCATGCGGCTTCGGTTTTGGCCGTCGGGGCCGGGCTTGCCATTCGGAGGCTAGGCGACAAATGATCCGCATCAATCTACTTCCGGTCCGAGAGATCACGGCCGCGTTCGGCCGGCGCCAGGAGATCATGGTTGCAGGCGTGTCGGTCGGGCTGATTGTGGTTGTGCTCGCCGGCGTTTACCTGATGCAGCTCAGAAAGATTTCGCACTTCGAAGGAGAGCTGGCGGGCTTGCGCCGGGAAATAGAGGTCCTCAATGCCAAGGCCAAGGGTGTCGGGGAGATGGAGAAAAAGGTGGCGGATCTCAGGGAGAAGGTCAAAGTCATTGATGACTTGAACAAGAAAAAGACCGGCCCGGTGCGGGTCATGGAAAACCTCTCCTCGGCAATGCCGGCAAGGCTGTGGCTGACCCAGTTCCGCGAGGCGAGCGGCAACGTGACCATCGATGGTTTGGCGGTGGACAACCAGACCATTGCCGAGTTTCTCAAGGCGCTCTCTAGCTCGGCCTATTTTGACAATGTGGAACTGGTTGAAACGGCTCAGGTGGAGCAAGAGGGCGTTTCGCTGAAACGGTTTTCGCTTAACTCAAACCTCCTCTACCAACCTCCCGTTCCAAGCAGCCAAACCGATCAGAAGGTGGCCGGTAAAAAGGAGGTGGGGAAGAAATGAAAGAGTTGTTGGACCGCATCCTGGCTTTGCCCCGCCAGCAGAGGATCGGGATCTTGGCAGGTCTCATTATTGGGCTTTTGGCCCTCGACTATTTTTTCCTTTACTCGCCCCAGTCTTTGACGATCTCGCAGCTCACCGAGAATATCGGGAAGATGCAGCAGGAGCGAGATAAGAAAAAGCAGCTCGTGGCCAATTTGCCCAGGTTGGAGCAGCAGCTCAAAGAGCTGGACGGGAGGCTCAGGCAAGCCGTGGCACAACTGCCCGATCAGAAGGAGATCCCGGATCTCCTGAGCAACATTTCATCCAAGG
>Ga0154352_1055_pt1 | contig 9188 bp, 8 predicted proteins | sample RifGroA2_FD_115880 | JGI IMG/M metagenome (GOLD analysis project Ga0154352, IMG submission 115880) | Deltaproteobacteria bacterium GWA2_57_13
TGGCATCGAAGTCAAGGGCGTTAATTAGCTCGCCGTTCGCGAAAGCAGCAGCGGCACAAGAAACCCTGTCTCTGGTGCCCAGGATCGAGGACTCCGGTGGGCCACCCAAGCGTCTGGCCAGCGCCGCCGAGAGCCTACCTTTCTCCGCAGTCATTCCAGCCACGGCACATCCGATGGAGTCCAGAAGCACTCGCTTGGTTTCATGCACCACTGCCTGGGGCAAATCCTCATATCTTGTTTCAACGACGAAGTCCGCAAGCCGCTGGGCTAGAGTTTCCACGGGACACCTCCCTACTCCCAAATGGTCTAAACGATCCTATACCCCAAGCCGGAGGAAATGCCTAGCTCTGCCTTCAGGCTGGCCCTCAAGTTGACATAACCGTGCCTTATCGGATACTGTCGGGCACAAAACAGCGAAAGGAGGCCACGCCACCCCCTGTGGCTCGTGTTTTGGCGTCTACGGGCGATCTGGCAGGTGGTCACTGGGGCGTCTTCCGAGTTCTTGGTGACCGCGCCTTAAAACAAATTCCTGCTATGTGGATTGTCAACGGATGCGAAATTTTATTTAGGCGCAGAGCTCTTTTCCAATGAGTCCCGGTGCGTGTTCGCCAACCCTTTTCCCCGGCCAACGTTTATCATTTGAGCGATATTGCCGAAGATCTGAAAAAGCATCGCAAACTACTTTGTTAAGGAGGAAAATATGAAACAGCTTCTATTTGACAAAAAGATGTGTATTTTTTTATGCCTCGGCCTTACCCTTCTCTGGGTAAAATCAGGGTATCCACAGCAGGAGGATGTGGCCAAATATCCGAGCAGGCCGATCACCCTCATCATACCGCTTCTCGCAGGCGCGCCTGGAGACATAGCAGCCCGGCTGATATCAAAAGACGCGGAAAGAATCCTTGGACAGCCGATTGTGCCAGCCAACAAACCCGGTGGCGCTACAAGCATTGGCGTTGCTGCCATCGCCAAAGCCAAACCGGATGGATATACCATCGGTTATGGTGCGCACAGTGGAGTATTCATCGGACCACTTCTGGAAAAACTCCCCTATCATCCGTTAAAGGACCTCAAACCCATCATGCAATTTGGAAATTCATTGTTCAGCGTGGGCGTTAGAACGGACTCCCCCTTTAAGAGTTTTAAGGATCTCACTTCCTATGCCCGTCAGAACCCGAAAAAGCTCACCTATGCATCCACCGGGACGACCAGCATGCAATATTTTGTTATCAACCAGGTTTTCAAGAAGGAAACGGTGGAGGTGACCCATATCCCCTTTAAGGGAAGCCCTGAAGGGCATGTCTCGCTTTTAGGAGGACATATCGATTTTATCGTCGATACCATCGTCTACCCACTGGTTGAAGCGGGCAAGGAGAGGACTTTGCTTATATTGAACGACCAGCATACCGAGGAGTTCCCAAACATCCCCATTTTAAAGGACCTCGGTTACGATATCCCCACACCGATGATCTTGAGCATTATGGGACCGAGGGGCATACCCGATGGAATTATCAAAAAGCTTGAGGATGCCTTCACCAAGGCGATGAAGGAGCCGGGCTTCATAAAAGGGATGAAGGAAAATCTCCGCTTCCCCATCCTTTATCGGAACAGCAAAGATCTGAGCGAGTACGTCACCCGTGGTTTTGAGACCTATGAAAAAATTCTTACAGAGATGGGCCTGGTCAAATGATCTAAAACGGGTAGCGAAGCGAGATGAAATATTCAGAAATAATAGGCGGGATTTTTTGGCTGCTCCTTGGGATCATATTCACCATTTTGGCAACGGGCTATCAAATCGGGAGTGTCACTCAACCTGGCCCCGGCTTCTTGCCCTTGGGAGTGGGACTTCTACTCATTGTCTTTTCCCTCGTTATATTAGGGCAGGGGTTGCAGTCCTTAAAAAATCTAGAGGCGGTTGTCCCCTTTTCTAAGCCAGGGGGATTGAAAAAGGTAGCTTACATTGTCTTGCTTCTGTTGGTCCTCGGTTTTTTCTTTGAGGAGATAGGCTTGCTGATCACCGTATTTCTATTACTTACCCTTTCCATGTTGGTGGCTGAATTAAAAAGCTGGAAAAAGATCATTTTTTTGGGTCTCGTTACTACGTTAGGCGTTTATATCCTCTTTGTTTTGTTGCTGTCCCAACAATTACCCCGCGGGTTTCTACGGGTTTAGTCTTGTGGATATCATCAACCATCTGGTTCTGGGTTTCGGTGTTGCGCTCACCTTACCCAACCTCTTCTTCTGTTTTCTGGGAGTATTGATCGGCACCTTGATCGGCGTCCTCCCTGGTATCGGGCCGGTTGCCACCATCTCCATACTCTTGCCGGTCACATTCGGGATGGAACCGGTGGCTTCCATTATCATGCTTGCCGGGGTCTATTACGGGGCTATGTATGGTGGTTCCACAACATCCATTTTGGTGAACATCCCCGGCGAGGCGGCCTCCATCATTACTTGTCTGGATGGCTATCAAATGGCAAGAAGCGGCCGCGCAGGCCCGGCCCTTGGGATATCCGCATTTGGTTCTTTTATCGGCGGCACGGTGAGCATTATCGGTCTGATGGTCCTCGCGCCCCCACTTGCCATGCTTGCATTGAAGTTCGGCCCGCCAGAATATTTCACCTTGATGGTCTTTGGCTTAACCATGGTCACCTACCTTTGCGTGGGATCCCTCATCAAGGGTCTGACAATGGCTTTGGCAGGCATTGCCGTTTCAACGATCGGCCAAGACCCGATCAGCGGCATCACCCGCTTCACCTTCGGAAGTCTCACCTTAATGGATGGAATCGGAATCGTGCCGGTGGCCATGGGAGTATTTGGGATTGGCGAGATCCTCGCGAACATCGAGGCGAATATAAAACAAGATGTATATTCTGCTAAGATCGGTAGTCTCTTTCCCACGGCGAAGGACTGGATTGCGTGCAAGTGGCCGATCATCAGGGGGACTTTGATCGGTTTCTTTATGGGGATTTTGCCAGGCGCAGGCACGGTCATGCCTACCTTTGTTGCCTACGGCGTGGAGAGACGCTTATCCCGCCATCCCGAGAAGTTTGGGACAGGAGTGATCGAAGGAGTAGCATCCCCTGAGACAGCCAACAATGCCGCCACTGGAAGCTCGATGATCACGCTCCTCTCGTTGGGCATACCCGCTAACTTGACCATGGCGGTGCTCCTGGGAGCCTTCATAACTCATGGGATACAGCCCGGTCCTCTTTTAATCACAAGGTATCCCGCCCTTTTCTGGGGGACCATTGCCAGCATGTATATCGGCAACGCGATGCTCCTAATTCTAAACCTTCCTCTCATCGGCATGTGGGTGAAAATTCTAAAGATTCCTTACAACATCCTCTTTCCTTTAATCCTCCTGTTCTGTTTTTTGGGTGTTTACAGCCTGAATCAGAATATCCATGAAATCGTCATCATGGTGGGTTTTGGGGTTTTTGGTTATCTGATGCGGAAATTTGGCTTCGAAGGAGCGCCATTTCTTCTGGCGTTGTTGCTTGGCCCGATGATGGAGATTGCTTTCCGCCAGTCGCTGCTCTATGGAGATCCCTTGATATTTTTTAAGCGTTCCATTTCTGCAACCCTCTTGATCGTCAGCCTCTTTTTGCTTATCAGCTCGCTCTTTCCGAAGATCGCCCGAAGACGGAAGATTCTCGAAGAGCTAGAGGATTAGGGGAGTACATGGCTAAGTTCATTTCCAGCAGGCTTGAGCGTGGAACGGCCCATTCCGCAGTCTCTTCCGGCATGCAGCTGCCGTTGGCCGGGGACGACATCTGGATTCCCAGCGTCTGCAAGATGTGCGTCAACGCCTGCGGCGTGCGGATTCACCGAGTCAAAGGCGTGGTGGTCCAGATCGAGGGCAACCCGGACAACCCCCACAGCTTCGGCCGGCTCTGCGCCAAGGGTCTGTCGGGTCTCATGGGCCTGTATGACCCCAACCGCCTGCGCACTTGTCTGAGGCGCACTAACCCGCGCAAAGGCCCCAACGAAGACCCCGGCTGGCAGGAGGTCAGTTGGGAAGAGGCCGTCCAGGACGTGGCGACGCGCCTGCGCAAGATCGCGGCCGAGGACCCGCGCAAGCTGATGATCGCCGGCGGGGTCGCGGAAGTCGACACCTCGCGCTTTGTCCTGTCGGCCTTCGCCGAGGCGTTCGGCACTCCGAACTACCACACCGGCGTGTTCTTCGGCACGCACACCCGTGCCTCCTATCTGAACACCGGGTCGATGCACACCGAGCCGGACCTGGACCACTGCCGCATGCTCATCCTGTTCGGATCGCAAAAGGGCACCCTCACCGGCCACGACGCGATGAAGAGCGCCCTGGCCATGGCCGAGGCCCGGGCGCGGGGCATGAAGCTGATAGCCCTTGACCCGGTCTGTTCGATCATCGCCTCCCATGCGGACGAATGGGTGCCGCTCGTCCCCGGCACCGACGGCGCGGTGGCGCTGTCCATGCTGCACGTGTTGCTCAACGAGCTGGGGATGATCGACGAGCCTTTCCTCGCCCGGCAGACCAACGCTGCCTACCTGGTCGGAGCCTCCGGGCACTACCTGCGCGACGCCATCTCGGGCAAGCCGCGGGTCTGGGACCGTGTCCACTCGTTGGCCAGGGCCTTCGATGATCCAGACCTGGCCGAGCCCGCTCTGCGTGGCCAGTTCCAGGTGGACGGGCAAACATGGCGGCCGGCTCTGGAACTACTGCGCGAGCACGTCGCTGAGTTTCCGCCGGAGCGGGTGGAAACGCTATCCACGGTACCGGCCAGCACCCTGCGCCGACTGGCCAGGGAGTTTGGCGAGACTGCCCTCGGCGGCGGCAGCATCATGCTCGACGGCGTGCGGATGCCGCTTCGTCCGGCGTGCGCCTTCGCCGATAGCCGGGGCTCAACCTGCCACAGCCAGGGGCTATGGACGGGCACCGCCATTCAGTTGCTGGACACGGTGGTCGGCGCCGTAGATGTGCCGGGCGGCAGCATCAGTTCCAACGTCATCGGCCCGGGAGAACGCCCCCGGGTGGCGGAGGGGCCGGACGGCATGATCGTGTTCGGCGGTGGCCTGCCCGGTGGCGAGCAGCAGTATCCGGGCCGAACGCCGCGCGCTCCCGAGACCGCCCAGTTCCAGGAGCTGTTCCCCATTGGATCCAGCCCGCGACCGATGCTCAGCCTGGCCCTGCTGGAGTACCCGCACCTGCTCCCCTATCAGTTGGAAATGCTCATCATCGCCGGCTCCAACCTGGTCATGAGCGGCGCAGATCCCCGCCGCGTGGCCCAGGCCCTGGACAAAGTCCCGTTCGTCGTCGCCTTCGGTGACAGGATGGACGAGACGCTGGAGTGCGCCGACCTGGTCTTCCCTGTTGCCCACTACCTGGAGCAGTTCGACTTCCCTGCAAACCGCATGGAGGGCTGGGTGACGGGGAAGCACTGGTACTTTGCCGCGCGCCAGCCGGCCGCGGACCCGCCGCCCGGCGTTCACCAGACCGTCGATGTTCTGATCGAGTGGGCAGACCGGGCCGGCATGCTAGCGGCGCTCAACGAGCGGCTCAATGCGAAGCTTGGGCTGGCGGAGGAGCAGAAGCTTGAGGCCGATCGCCACTACTCGAACGCGGAGATCGTCGAGCGGCGCATGGTGTCCATGTTCGGCTCTGACCACGACCGGCGCTGGTTTGAGGAGCACGGGCTGGTAGCCTGGCAGCGCAGTCTGGCCGAGCGCTACCCCCGGGCCGTGATGAAGCTGCCCAGGATGCCACTCTATTTCCCCCACGTGCCGGACCGCGGCCAGGAGCTGAAAGAAGTCCTCGACCAGCTCGGACTTGACTGGGACATCTCGGTCTACCAGTCGCTGCCCGTCTGGTACGGGTGTTGGAGCCACCGCACGCGCAAGCCCGACCATCTCTTCCTTGTCAACTACAAGCTCCCTTTCGAGACTTCAACTACCAGCCAGGGCAACCCTTGGTTGATGGAGATTGCCCAGCATCACCGGCTCGCCATGTACGTGACGCTTAACACCCGCACGGCGCTAAGCCGGGGCATCGCCGATGGAGACGAGGTCGAGCTGGCGGGCACCAACGGGTATACCGCTCGCGGCGTGGCCCGCGTCGCGGAGGGAGTTCACCCGGACGTTATCGCCGTCGCCTCGTGCTTCGGTCACTGGTCCCGTGGCCAGCCTGTCTCCCTCGGCAAAGGCGTAAACTTCAATTCCTTTGTTCCCCTTGGCGTGGACTACATGGATCTGCTCGCAGGATACGGCGACCATTGCGCCCTGGTCACGGTACGCAAGGCACCGAAGACTCGCAGAAAATAGCCACTGACATTAGTCCGAGCTCTCGTAGAAGAGGTCAAAGTCCGAAATGGATAGAAAGCTTATTTCTATAGTGAAGGAATAAAGAAAATTACCATAATCACCCTATCCTCCCTCAAATCCCCCTTTCTCCCCCTTTGGTAAAGGGGGATAGAGGGGGATTTAGGAGAGCGAGAGGGGATTTGATGTCAACTTATTTAATTCCGTCACTATAGTTTTGTAAATAAAGGGAGCTTTGGTAGAGATGGATTCGAAAGTTGACGTGCCCAGAGAACATTGGGATCGATTGTTCTCGCCGCCCGCGTGTGTGGTGATGATCACGACTGTAAATGCGGAGGGGAGAATAAACGCGGCTTCGTTCGCAACCTGTGTAAGAGTCAATCACGAGCCAACGGGCATTGCATTTACTGTGGACACGTATAAAGACACTTGCAAGAATGTGCTGGCTACAAGCGAATTTGTCGTCAACATCCCCTTCTTCGATCGGGAGATTCTTGAGAAAGTCAGAGTGGTTGGGCTTCCTTTTGCTCCCGGCGTGAATGAGTTGGAGAAGGCAGGGCTTACAGCGATTCCGTCGAAGGTCGTTAGGCCACCGCGCATAGCAGAGTGTAAAAGTCACTTCGAGTGCAGAGTGGAGTGGACCAAAGAATGGCTCAATCGCTTGATGGTTGTGGGAAGGGTCGTAGCGGCTTCGGTGAATAAGGATTGTATTGACCGAGATGGCTATGTCCTCTTCGGGAAACTTAAGCCTGCTCATTATTGCGGTCATGCCTACAAAAACAAGTTTGTTGCCTCGTACCATGTCATGGAGGTGGATATGATCTATCAGGGGCCTGAAGCTGAAGGGCAGAGGTAAAGATTCTCTAGGGGATTTCTCATGGCGCGCACGCTTTCTCTCGTCCTTTTTTTCTTTCTAGGGCTATGGCCTGCTAGCTGGGTGGCTCCGGTTTCTCGTTTTCGAGGGATTTCCGGGGTTTCTGATGACCGCCTCTATGCCCAGACTGCGACTTTCTATGAGGGCAAGACCGTTCGGATCATTCTAGGCGCAGGAGGAGGCTATGATTTTTGGGCACGCCTTCTCGCCCGTTACATCCCCAAGTATATACCGGGAAATCCAAATTTCATTGTGCAGAATATGCCCGGTGCAGGTTCGGTGATTGCTACGAACTATCTTTACAACGTAGCCAAGCCTGACGGTCTAAGCGTAGGGATGCCCAACCAGCGAGTTTACATGGGAGAGTTTGTCGGAAGCAAGGAGGTCCAGTTTCAAATGCGTAAGTTTCACTGGATTGGCTCTCCGGATCGTAACCCGTCGATTCTCTACATCCGAGCGGACACTCCTTTTAAATCCATTGAGGATGTGAGGAACGCCAAGGTGCCGCCCAAGTGCGGGGACACCGGCTGGGAGAGTGCGAGTGTCGTCCTCGCCTTGGAGGAGGTTTTGGGGGCGAAATTTGATGTCGTCGTGGGCTATCAGGACGCCAATTCGGTCGACTTAGCGGTAGTGAGGGGTGAGGTCGTGTGCCGTTTCCTTGGTCTTACCGCTCACTTTAGTCGGGAGCCTTTCATCACGTGGCATGCAAAGGGCTTTGATCAGCATCTCCTTCAGACCGGACAAAAGCGAGATGGGCGCGCGCCGGATGTTCCGGCGGTTTTCGAGCTTATGGATCAGTACAAAACTCCTGAGATGAGCCGCCAAGCCGTTCAGGTATTAACGGCAGGCGAGGAGTTCGGCCACCCGATGATGGCGCCTCCCGGCACGCCGGCGGATCGGGTCAAAATTTTACGGGAGGCATATGCGAGGGCTTTGAGAGACCCAGAACTCTTGGCCCAGGCCCAGAAGGGACGATGGGTCGTCGAGCCAGTAGCGGGCGAAGAACTTCAGGGCCTAGCGGAGCGCATCATGAATCAACCGTTGCAGGTCGTGGAACAGGTCAAAAGGATCATGAAAGTGAATCAGTGAGGAGAAAAAATATTCTCACAGCTCCGTTAGCGATACAGGCTGTCGATGAAACCGCTTGCTTGTAATTCACGCACAAAGCTGTCGTCAAAAAACTTTCTGGGGTCCTGGTCTTTTGCTTTCGGGTTTCTCGGCGCGAGCTCTTCGAGCACTGGTCGGACCGCCTCCACGGTCGGCAGCGGAACCCCCATCAGGTACTTCTGCGCGTAGATCTCGTAGGTCTCTGACAGGAGCTCGGGATCGCTGGTGCGGAGATATTTTCCCATCACATTCATCGTGAAATTCCTGTCTCTTTTCATGCGCGCAATCGCCTCGACCTGGGCTGCCATGTACCTCCGGACCAAATCCGGATCCTCTCGGATAAGCTTGGCCCGGGTGGTTACACCCGTGGACGCGTAGGGAATGCCGAGAGCGGCGATATCCAGTAAGACCCTGTGGCCCAATTTTTTGGCCCGTGTTATGGCCGGGTAAGAGAGAATGCCGGCCTGGACGCGATTTCCCTGCATGGCGGGAACGATCGATTCCATAGCGCCTATTTGGACAATGGCGACATCCTTCTCCGGTACCAGACCGAAATGCCTGAGTGCCAGTCGGGCCCCTGTATCGATGGAGGTGCCGAAGCGGCTGATCCCCACGGATTTGCCGCGTAGCTGCTCCGCCTTTTCGATCTCCGGACGAGCAACCAGGCTTTGCACCAAGGTGGCTAAAGTGGTCCCTATGATGATCGCGTCTGCTCCGCCGACAGCGGCACTGACAGTAGTGCCCCCGGCGATCTGTAAAAAGAGAACTTCCCCCGCAATGAGGGCATTCATCCCTTCCACGCCGCTGGGCATGGCGATGACCTCCACCTCTAATCCGTGTTTTCTAAAGATACCGGCCTCACGGGCAATCCACGGGGGTGCCTGTGATCCTGACAGCGAGGTGAAGGCAA
>Ga0154352_1098_pt1 | contig 9184 bp, 7 predicted proteins | sample RifGroA2_FD_115880 | JGI IMG/M metagenome (GOLD analysis project Ga0154352, IMG submission 115880) | Deltaproteobacteria bacterium GWA2_57_13
TGGGGTGGGGAGTCTACATCGCCACCTTTGTCTTCTGGATCGGGATCGCTCATTCGGGGACTCTGATCTCGGCCATTCTCTTCCTCTTTCGCTGCCGCTGGCGCAACCCCATCTATCGCACCGCCGAGGCGATGACTGTTTTCGCCCTGATGACCGCGGGCCTCTACCCGATTATCCACCTGGGAAGACCGTGGCTCTTCTATTGGCTTTTCCCCTATCCCCAGGAGGGCCATCTCTGGATCAATTTCCGCTCGCCGCTCATATGGGACGTCTTCGCCGTGGGCACCTATATGATTGTGAGCGCTACTTTTTTCTTTACCGGCCTTGTCCCCGACTTGGCTGCGGTGCGGGATCAGGCGAGCGGATGGCGCAAGAAAATTTATGGTTTTTTAGCGCAAGGTTGGCAGGGCACGGATCGGCAATGGCGCCATTACGGCAGCGCCTATCTTTTTCTTGCCGCGCTTGCCACTCCGCTCGTGGTCTCGGTCCACAGCATCGTCTCCTGGGACTTTGCCATGTCCGTTGTCCCGGGGTGGCATTCAACCATCTTCGCCCCTTACTTTGTCGCCGGAGCGATCCACTCGGGTCTGGCAATGGTTCTTACCATATTGATCCCCATGCGACGGATATACCGCCTTGAGGCCTACGTTACCGTGATGCATCTTGAGAACCTGGCCAAGCTGATCATCCTCACTGGAACGATTATGGCCTACTCCTACGGGACGGAAATGTTTATTGCCTGGTACAGTGGCAATATCTACGAGCAGGCGACCTTCATCTACCGCGCCTTTGGGGATTATGCCTTGGGCTTCTGGATTATGCTCTTCTTTAACGCCGTGGTCCCTTTTCTTTTCGTTTTCGGTAGAATCCGGAGAAGCATCGCCTGGCTCTTTGCGATCTCGCTCCTGATCAACATCGGCATGTGGGCCGAGCGCTTTGTCATCATCGTGGCTTCACTGGCGCACGAATATATCCCTTTTGCCTGGGGCATCTACAAGCCGACATGGGTTGAGATCAGCATCTTTACCGGGACCTTCGCGTGGTTTTTCTTGTGGTTCCTCCTGTTCACCAAGCTCTTGCCGGTGGTCTCCCTGACTGAGGTTAAGGAGCTTGTCCCTCCACCTCAAAGGGAGGGGGCACTCCGATGAAGTCAGAGGCGGTGCGCATCCTCGGCATCTTTGCTCACCTGGATACCTTTACCAGGGCCATTGGAGAACTGCGCCATCTAGGTTACGGCGATCTCACCGCTCTCTCGCCTGTCCCGCGCCACGAGATTGAAGAGGCCATTGAAGGAAAGAAAAGCCCAGTGCGGCTTTTCACACTTTGGGGGGGGATTTTTGGCGGCGCCACTGCTCTCGTTCTGACCATCGCCACCTCGACCCACTATCCGCTAATCACGGGTGGTAAACCCATTATCTCCGTTCCGCCCTTTCTCGTCATTGTCTTTGAGCTCGTGATTCTCTTCGGGGCTTTGGCGACGATTCTGGGGATGCTCATCAACATCCGGCTTCCGCGCATCCGGCTGGAGCTGGGCCATGATTCCCGCCTTTCTGAAGATCGGTTCGGTCTCTGGGTTAGATGCAGCGCGGATGCCGCTCAACGAGTACAAGATCTTCTCCATGCAGCAGGGGCAGAGGAGGTGCGCCATGAAAGAGATTAATCTCATGATCTTTGGCGTTGTCATACTCCTTCTGGCTGGCGGGGGTATTGCAAGTCTTGCCCTGCATGGCGCCTTGACAACAAACATGGGGGATCAGCCCTCCATCAAGCCCCAGGAGCGGCCCTTGGAGCCGCCTTCTGCCTCTGTGCCGTTGGGAAAATTGGAGAAGGCGCTTAGTCGCGAGGAGGCCGGGAAAGTTCTGCGTAATCCGGTGCCGCTTACGCTGGCCTCCCTCCAGAACGGCCAGCGCCTCTATGAGGTTTACTGTGCTCTTTGCCACGGGCCAGAAGGGAAGGGTGGCGGGCCGGTTTCAGCCAAGTTTGTTCCTCCGCCAGACATCACCATCTCCTTTTTCCAGCAGCGTCCCGACGGCTTTCTCTATGAGACTATTCGGAGCGGTGGCCCATTGATGCCGGGGCAGGGAGAGGGTTTATCGGCTAAAGAGCGTTGGGATATTGTGAATTACCTGCGGGACTTGCAGCGAAAATGAGAGGCCAGAGATGAACGAATCCAAGCGCGGAGGAAAACCAAAACGACGCATCAAGCTCATTGGGTTATTAGCTGTATTCCTGATTCTCATGGGAGTGGGAGTGGCAGGAATGGCCCAGGTAAAGCGCAAGGGAGACTCGCGGCGAGGAGAGGAGCTTTATCGGGCGCTTTGCTGGACGTGCCATGGCCGCTACGGCCGGGGCGACGGGCCTGCCGGGCAATATCTTGCGACCTCGCCCCCGGATTTTACCGATCCCGCCATCCTGGGGCGCAAATCTGATCAGACACTCTTTAGTCTGCTTTCAGGGAAAGGGCAGCCCAGCACCCCCCATGCACCTATGGCTATCGGTGAAATCCTGAAAGAGGGAGCGATTTGGGATGCTATTGCTTATCTCCGCACTCTGGCCGTCCCCGGCAAGCACGTTAGCATCCAGGCGGGACGAGACATCTACAGTACCTTCTGCTGGTCCTGCCACGGCAAAAACGGAGACGGACAAGGGCCGGGGGCAAAAAATCTGGTGGGCGTGAAGCCAAGGGATTTTACGCGGAAAGACTTCGTCGTCGAGGGGCGGGAGGAAGAGATCTACCAGACTATCTTCGCCGGCGCCGCAAAGGCTTATCACGGTTCCCCGTACATGCCGGAGTGGAAGAGCGCGCTTTCGCGCCAGCAGATTTTAGATGTGATGGAGTATCTGAAGAGTTTTAAAAAGTAATGCTTTCCAAGTTTTGAAACTTCTTAATGGCAATTTTCTTAATCTTAAGAAAGTCAACTGTGTGTCCGCCCCAAATACTTAAACAAAAGGGAGCTTGCTGGTGGCCTAAGCCTTGCTAATATCTTTTTGTGCAATCATTAGCAGGAAAGATAGGAGACTACGGTAAAGAGATCGATGAGGTTGCCCTGGAATATTATTTTGCGGTTTGTTTTGATAGCGGCTGCTTTGGTGGCCATTGCGGCTCCTCTTTTCCCTTCTTTAATGGGGCGCGCCAATATCACTCAACCCATCGCCTTTAACCATAAAAAGCATGCCGGTGAACTCTCCCTTCCTTGCACTACCTGTCATCAGTCGGTAGAGGCTCAGACATTTGCCGGATTGCCGCAGACAGAGACCTGTCTTACCTGTCATGCGGCGGCTCTCACGAAGAATCCAGAAGAGGAGAAGATAAGACAATTTGCGTCAAAAAAGGAGATGATCCTTTGGAAGAGGGTATACCAGGTGCCGCGTGATGTTTTCTTCTCCCATCGCAGGCATGTGGTCTTGGCCAAAGTCGAATGCGCCACTTGCCATGGGAAGATGGCCGAACAAATCACTCCACCAACTCGCCCTTTGGTCAATCAGACGATGACATGGTGTATTTCCTGTCATCAGGAAAGAAGGGCATCCGTGGACTGTAACGCGTGCCACAAATGAAATGGCAAATAGTCAATGGCGAATAGTCAAACGGGCTGGAACGCTGGGATGATGGGAGGCCGGGAAGCTTTCTCGCTTCCAGGCGTGCAAGCCTTAGAGCTTTTGTAACAATGAAAGTTGATCGGCGAGATTTTTTAAAAATCATCGGTCTTGGGACCGCGGGGACGGCTGTCTCCGGCTGTACCCTCCAAGGCGTAGGTACTGCCCTTCAAGTCGCGGAGCAGGAGATAAGGCCAGAGCCCGGGCCGGAATCCTGGGTCGCCTCTACATGTGGTCAATGCACCGGGGGGTGCGGTATTCTGGTGCGGAAGATCGGGGAGCGAGCGGTAAAGATCGAGGGGAATCCAGCGCACCCTATAAATCGAGGCAGCCTTTGCCCTCTGGGTCAATCAGGGTTGCAGCTCCTCTACAACCCCGACCGGATCAAGCAACCTCTGCGGAGAGTAGGAAAGCGGGGAGAGGGGAAATGGGAAGCTATCGCCTGGGACAAAGCTATCGCCTTTGCCGCGAACAACCTGGGAGAGATCCGAAAAAAGGGCGAGTCGCATGCGCTGGTGCTAATCAGTGGGAAGAAGAGGGGCCTTGTGAGCAGGCTCTTCACGAGATTCCTGGAGGCTTATGGATCGCCCAACTTGATTTACGCCGGTCCGAGAGACTCTATGGAGATTGCCCGTGCCATGATGGAGGGGAAGGAGGATAGCACCTATGATTTGGAGAATGCCGGCCACATCCTGAGCTTTGGCCTGAACCTCCTCGATGGCTGGTGGTCTCCTGTGCGTCAGATACGGGCCTTTGCCAATTTGAGGCAGGGGAGCCCGGGCCGGAGAGGGAGGCTGGTCCAGGTAGAGAGTCGCCTGTCTGTGACCGCCGCCAAAGCAGATGAGTGGATACCAATAAATCCCGCAACAGAGGGGGCGTTAGCCCTGGGATTAGCCCATGTCATGATCCGGGAAGATCTTTACAATAAAGAGTTTGTTAATCGATATACCTTGGGTTTTGAGGATAAAGTGGATGAGAAGGGCATTTGGCTAGCGGGCTTCAAGAGCGTGGTCATGGAAGACTATCCGCCGGATGTGGTGGCAAAGATGACCGGGGTTGGAGTGGAGAAAATCTTAAGGCTCGCGCGTGAGTTTGCCTCAGCCGAGAGGCCCCTTGCCCTTTCTGAGAACCGGTCTTCCAATGCTACCTACTCAGCCATGGCGGTTCATGCCCTGAACGCCTTGGTTGGAAACATCGGTGTCAGAGGCGGTGTCCTATCCGAGGGGGAGGCTCGGATTCAGCCTTGGCCGGCTGTGATAAAGGATGGCATAGCACGAAAGGGGCTGTCGATGCGCAGGGTCGATGAAGCCAAGACAGCTAGATTGCCCATAGCTGAGCCGGGAATAGAAGCCTTAGCAGATGCCCTAATAACTGAGAAACCCTATCCGGTCCAGGCCCTCCTCGTCTACGGCACTAATCCTGTTTTTACCGCTCTGAATAAAAAGAAGATCGCCGAAGGCCTGATGAAGGTCCCTTTTATTTTGAGCTTCTCGCCTTTCCTTGACGAGACGGCTGCCTTTGCCGACATCATCCTTCCTGACCACACCTACTTAGAAAAGTGGGAGGATGAGCCCGCTTCGCCCGGCTTACCCTTCCTGTGCCTGGGGCTCAGGCAGCCGGTTGTGGAGCCTCGGTATCAGACGCGGCACACGGGGGCTGTTATCCTTGAGCTTGCCGGGGCGTTAGAAGGAGAGATAGCCCCGGCCTTTCCCTGGAAGGAATTTAAGGAGTGCTTGTTGGAGGAGTTCAAGGGGATCTATGAATCTGGAGTTGGGACTATAGCGGAAGGGGAGTCTGAGGCCACGTGGGCACGGTTTTTAGAGGAGCGAGGAATCCGCTATCCACTCGCTCGATCCTTCGAAGAATTTTGGGAGAAGCTCCGCGCTAAGGGGAGCTGGTGGGATCAGGCCTCGAGTCGGGACAGAGGAATCCGGGGCTTAAAGACGCCTTCGGGAAAGTTCGAATTTTTCTCTCCAAAAACAAGGCAACAGTCCTCCTTCCCGGTTTATGAAAAGCCGCGCTTTTTTGGCGATGAGAAGCTCTACCCATTCCATCTCTACCTTTTTCCCACCCTTGCCCTCTTAGATGGGTCCGTGGCCAACCAGCCCTTTCTTCAAGAGATTGTTGGCCCACACGTGAATATGCAGTGGGATTCTTGGGTGGAGATCAATCCGGAGATGGCAAAGCGGCTGCGAATCAGAGATGGAGAGTGGGTCTTTGTCGAGTCTCCCTTCGGCAAGGTGAAGACTCGGGCAAAACTTTATCCGGGCACGATGCCCGGCGTGGTTAATATCCCCCTGGGGCAGGGGCACACGGCCCTTGGTCATTGGGCGCAGGGGAAGGGTATAAACCCTTTGGATCTTGTTGGAGAGGATTACGATTCCGTGAGTGCTATTCCCGCGCTCTTGTCAACGCGAGTGAAGATTTATAAAGCATGAGAAAGCTCTCAGCTATCAGCACTCAGCGGTCAGAAAAATGGACTTCGGATAGGCAGGAGGGGAAGCTGAAAGCTGATGGCTGACTGCTGAAGGCTTGAAGTGAGGCAAACATGGCACGTTGGGGTATGGTGATAGATCTGGATCGGTGCACGGGCTGTCAGGCTTGTGTGGTAGCCTGTAAACAGGAGAACAACGTGCCGTTTTCAACCCCCGAAGAGGCGGAGTACGGGAGAGGAATCTCCTGGATCAAACTCATGACCATGATCGAGGGCGAATACCCTGAGGTGAAGGTCCGATACGTTCCCATGTTTTGCCAGCATTGCGACAATCCCCCTAGTGTCAAGGTGTGCCCCACGGGCGCGACCTACAAGAACCCCGAAGGCCTGGTGGCCCAAATCTATCCTCGCTGCATTGGGTGCCGTTACTGTGCCAATGCCTGTCCCTACCAGGTGAAATATTTTAACTGGTATGAGCCCAGATGGCCCGAAGAGATGAAAGCGTCTCTCAATCCCGATGTGTCCGTCCGCCCCAAAGGGGTGGTCGAGAAGTGCACCTTCTGTCACCATCGCCTTCAAAAGGCCAGGGAGCAGGCCGCCGTGGAGGGAAGGGAGTTAAGAGGCGAGGGTGACTATGTGCCTGCCTGTGTGCAGAGCTGCCCTGCTGATGCGATGTCTTTCGGCGATCTGGATGATTCCAAGAGTGACGTTTCCAAGCTGGCGAAGAGCACGAGGGCTTTCAGGGTGCTGGAAGACCTCGGGACTGAACCGAAGGTAGTTTACCTTAAAGAGGGGGAGTGGCATGCAGGATAAGCGGGAAGATGCCGTTCTTTTTGACCCTATCCTGAAGACAGGCAAGGGTTTTTACCTTGTCGCGCTCCTTTTGCTGGCAATTGCCCTGTGGGGGCTCTACGCGTACAGCCTCCAGCTTAAGTATGGGTTGGGGGTTACCGGACTCAACCGTCCGGTCTTCTGGGGGTTCTACATTACCAACTTTGTCTTTTTTATTGGCATCAGCCATGCCGGGACACTGATCTCTGCCATTCTTCGCCTCTGCCGGGCGGAGTGGCGCAGGCCCATCACGCGAATGGCGGAGATGATTACGGTCCTGGTCCTCTTCTTTGGCCTGGGAAGCATCATTCTGGATTTGGGAAGGCCCGATCGGGCCCTCTATGTCATCTTCTACGGCAAGATCAACTCCCCCCTTGTCTGGGATGTGATTAGCATCTCCACCTATCTCACGGCGAGCACGATCTATCTCTACATCCCTTTGATCCCTGATATCGCGCTTCTCCGTGACCGCGTAACGGGCTGGCGCAAAAGACTCTACAGGATTCTTTCTCTCGGATGGACGGGTACAGAGAGGCAGCATCGGAGAGTGGAAATTGCTATCGCCATTCTCGCAATTATTGTTATCCCTATTGCTGTTTCGGTCCACACAGTTGTCTCCTGGGTCTTCGCCATGACGATTCAGCCCATGTGGCACTCGACAATTTTCGGCCCCTACTTTGTTGTAGGAGCGATCTACTCAGGGATCGCTGCTCTCCTCATAGCAATGGCCTTGATTAGGAGGATTTACAAGCTTGGGGATTACATCAAGCCAATCCATTTCAACTACCTGGGGATGCTCCTTTTCGTGATGACGCTTCTTTGGTTCTATTTTACCTTTGCCGAATATCTCACGACCTTCTATGGCGGCGAGCCGACAGAGATGGCGGTCTTCTGGGCGAAGATAAGCGGCGAGTACCGGATTTTCTTCTGGGGTATGGTCCTGTTTGATCTCATTATCCCCTTTGCCATCCTCTGTAATCGCTGGACGCGGACGATCACGGGGACAGTCATTGCCTCGATATCGGTCGTGATCGGTATGTGGCTGGAGCGTTTCACTATTGTTGTTCCTACTTTGGTGAATCCCAGGCTACCTTGGGATCGAGGTCTTTACTTCCCTACCTGGATCGAGTGGTCTCTTACTGCTGCCTTTTTTGCCACCTTTATTCTCCTTTACATGATCTTTACCAAGTTCTTCCCCATTGTCTCTATCTGGGAGGTAAGAGAAGGGAGGGAGAGGGGCCTTGCTGAGGTCGAGGAGCGGATCAGAAGCTATCTTCCTGGCTTGGAAAACACGGAAGGCTTGCCTGCTGATAAGAGCGAAGAGGCGGAGAGCGCCCGATGGGGGGTCAGATGATGAAGAGGGATGCAAGGCGTGTCTGGCAACCGCTAAGCTACGTGCTCTTTACCTTTGTCACTTTCATTTTCACATCAGCGGGCATTGGGGCTGAAAGGCCGTATACGCTTCCTGAGGACCCGCTCAAAGGCCGAGAGCTTTTCCTCGCCAAGGGTTGCGTCAGATGCCATGCCGTTCGCGGCGAAGGAGGAACGATTGGTCCGGATCTTGGGAAGGGCTTCTTAAGCCGCAGTCTGATCCAGATGGGGGCTCTCATGTGGAACCACGCCCCGGGGATGCGGGAGAAAATGAAGGAGCTCAAGATCCCTTGGCCTTCATTCAAAGAGAAAGAGATGGCCGATCTTGTAGCTTATCTCTACTATTTAGATTACTTCGATGAGCCGGGGGATCCAGTAGCGGGGAGGACCCTCGTAAGGGAGAAGCAGTGTTTGAGTTGTCACACAATTGGAGGAAGGGGAGGGAGGGTGGGGCCGAACCTCGACAAAATGAAGGCTTACGCCTCTACCATATTCATGGCCCAGGCTATGTGGAATCACGGACCTCCAATGATCAAAAAAATGGCTCAGCTGGGTATCGCTCCGCCAAGCCTTCAGGGAAAGGAAATAGTGAACATCCTCGCTTATATCAGAACCGCTAGCGAGACAGGAGTCAAAGAAAGGATGTACATGCTTCCCGGAGATCCTCGTAAGGGAGAAAAGCTCTTTGCTGTGAAGGGCTGTGTATCCTGCCATGGGGTAGCAGGCAAGGGAGGAGTAGGTCCTTCCCTTGGACCACGAAAGCTTAGGGGGAGTGTCACCCAAATAGCTGCGGTTATGTGGCAACATGGACCAGGGATGTGGAAAAAGATGGAGGAGATGAAGATTCCTTACCCTCGCATGGAGGGCTCTGAGATGGCCGATCTGATCGCCTACCTCTACTTTCTAGGTTTCTTCGATGACCCGGGAGATCCGGTTAAAGGAAAGGAGCTT
>Ga0154352_1029_pt2 | contig 8953 bp, 10 predicted proteins | sample RifGroA2_FD_115880 | JGI IMG/M metagenome (GOLD analysis project Ga0154352, IMG submission 115880) | Deltaproteobacteria bacterium GWA2_57_13
TCCGCAAGCGGCTGAAGCGGATATAAGCGGCTTTTCGAGAGGAGGCGCGCGGTCGAGTTCTCTCCCTTACTTGAAGCGAAGCTAGAATCTTTTTCGCGCCATACCGCCGCTTCCTCGGCCCTCTCCAGGGACGAGGCCGAGTGCATCGCGCGGATCGCCGGATAATCCACCTCACTTTTCGACAGCGGCAACGTCTCCAGGTTCAGTGGTTCCATCGCGGGCGGGGATTCCCTCATGGCAGTGGACAGACGACCTACCGGCACGAGCGCCAGAGCGCCTTCGCGCTCGTTATCGAGGCCGAGCAGGCATCTCACTTCGCCGTCTACGAAGCCGGCGACGACCGAGGCCGGCAAGTCGCGCGCAGCGCCGACCGCGAGCAGATTCGCGAGAATGGTCCCATTGTCCCAGAAACAGTGACGGTAGGCGCGGCTCTGATACTTCCAAGCATTCCGCCAGTAGGTCGACGCACAAACAATCAGCGCCGGGGCGCTGCAGACCGAGGGCTCCTCCCCGCTCGCCTGGGCGAGGACAGCCCGATAGTCTCCCTGGCGCAGCCTCCTCAGGGAAAAATCATGAGGTCCGAAGTGATATACGCCCGCCTCCAAGCCCGGAAGATCCGCGCAGACGAGATACAGATCGATGTGATAAAGCGCCCCGGTGCAGGCGGCAGCGCGAAAGAACATCTCCCCGCCGGGGTAGCGCTTGCGCTTCATGATGCCGGCCGAAAAGTAAAATATGTCGGCGATCGTTTGAATCCCAGGAACGGATTCCCCGGTGGGACCCGAGACCCTGGCTGAGACGGCCAGAAGCGCTGCCATTTTGGAGGACCCACGAGGCTCGGGCAGCGGGATGGGATCGAGTTTGGGATAGATTTTAAAAGGTAGGGGTTGATTTTCCCAGTCCAGAAAGTGCGGGTTCGTCCGGACGCTCAGGTAAGAGTGCTTGGTTCCGTTATGGTAATCCCAGGCGGCTTGGAGATCAGCGTTTCTCAAGAAGTGGTTCCTCTGGATCCGCGACCCGGTGGCTAACCCACCACCGTAACAAAATCATCCTTCGCTCGGCTCCAAAACGCTCTTTGCCTCGGAGCCAGAGCGTCACAGCATTCCGAGCTGGAGCTTGGCGGCGTCGGACATCCTGCTCGGATCCCAGGGCGGATCCCAGACAACCTCGACCTTGACATCGGTTACGCCGGGAACGGCCTTCGCCTTGGCCTCCGCTTCTGAGGGCAGTGATTGCGCGGCCGGACAATGGGGGGAGGTGAGGGTCATTCGGATTCCGACCGCGCCCGAGGGATCGACCTTCACATCATAAATCAATCCTAGCTCATAGATGTTGACTGGGATTTCCGGATCGAAACAGGAGCGCAGAGCTTCGATCACCTCTGCCTCTATAATAGTAGCCTCCATAACCACCTCCATCTGTCCGTCGTGCTCCTACACCATACCGAGCTGCAGCTTGGCCTCCCGGGATATCTTGCTTTGATCCCAAGGGGGATCCCAGACCAGTTCCACGTCGACCTCTTGGACGCCAGGAACGCTCGAAATCCTGTTCCGGATATCCTCCTTAAGAATCTCGCCCATACCGCAGCCTCGCGCCGTCAATGTGAATCTGACCTGGACTTTGCTCCCGCCCCGCGCGCCAGGAGTGACGAGGCATTGGTAGACAAGCCCCAGGTCAACGATATTGACGGGAATCTCCGGATCAAAGCAGGTTTTGAGCTGATCCCAAATCCGCTCCTCGATATTCGCCGGACTCTCTTCCGGTGTAGAGGTTGCGCCTGGCGGCAACGGGGGCGACGATAACCCCAGGGCGTCGGCATCCATGCCGCCGATACGGACCATGGAGCCTCGCTCCGTCATCACGGTGAAGCTCCCGCCCAGTAACTGGGTCACCCATACCTGACTTCCCGCCTGCAACTTGACTTTCTCCCCGGTAGGGATCAAAGTTGCCTCGCAATCGCGTCTCAGCCTCGTGGGTTCATCCCTTTTCATCGGATCGCTCCCTTTCAAGCCTTTTGATGTCGCTTCATGCCCACTCATTCATTCCGTCGACGCCAGCCCCTGTTCGCCTTTCAGCGCCGCCCGGAGGGTATGCCAGGATAGGCTGGCGCACTTCACGCGCGCGGGAAAATTACAGACCCCCGAGAGCGCGGCCAACTTCCCCATCTTCTCGAGACCAGCTTTAGGATTCAATTCTCCCGTGAGCATTTTATGGACCTCATCGAACATCTGCTCCGCTTCGATCTCCGTCTTTCCCTTAACGCTCGCCGTCATCATAGACGCCGAAGCTTTGGAAATCGCGCACCCCGATCCCTGAAAGGCAACTTCCTTAATGACGCCATCCTCCATCTTGAGGTAAACGGTAATCTGATCCCCGCAAAGCGGATTGTAGCCGTCCGCCTTCCGGTTCGCGTCTTCCAACTTGCGGAAGTTACGCGGGCTTTTATTGTGATCCAGGATCACCTCCTGGTAGAGTTCGCTGATATCCGACATTAACCGAATACCTGGATCACCTTATGGATGGCCTTCACGAGCCCATCCACCTCTTCTTTGGTGTTATAGAGGCCAAAAGAGACCCTGGCAGTCGCGGGCACGCCGAAGCGCTGCATCACCGGCATGGCGCAGTGATGGCCCGCGCGGATCGCGACACCCTCGCGATCCACCACCGTTCCGATGTCGTGCGGGTGAACCCCCTCCAGCACAAACGATAGAACTCCGGCCTTCTCCCTGGCTGTCCCGATGATCCTCAAGCCTGCGATCCGAGAGAGCTCCCCGGTCGCATAGGCCAATAATTCGCGCTCGTGAGCGCTGATGCCTTCCATCCCGATGGCGTTCACATAGTCGATCGCTGCTCCCAGACCGATCACCCCCGCTATGTGGGGGGTTCCTGCCTCGAACTTGTAGGGCAACTCGTTGTAGTGCGTTTTCTCAAACGTCACCAAACTGATCATGTCGCCTCCGCCCTGATACGGAGGCATGGCCTCGAGCAACCGAGCCTTGCCGTAAAGAATACCGATGCCGGTAGGGCCGTAAACCTTGTGACCCGAAAAGGCATAAAAATCGCAATCCAGCTCCTGGACATCCACTTTCATATGGGGCGCCGCTTGAGCCCCGTCGAGGAGAACCGGGACACCCAACCGGTGCGACATCTGGACGATCTCCTTCACCGGGTTGACTGTGCCGAGCGCGTTCGACACGTGAGCCACGGAGACAAACTTCGTCTTTTCATTCAGCAACCTCTCAAATTCGTTCATCAGCAACTCCCCATCGTGATTGATGGGAATGACCCGGAGCATGGCGCCCACTTGCTCGCAGAGGATCTGCCATGGGACGATATTGGAATGGTGCTCCATCGCAGAGATGATGATTTCATCGCCCTGCTTGATAAAGGCCCGTCCGTAGCTCTGGGCCACCAGGTTGATGGCCTCGGTCGTGCCCCGAACGAAAACGATCTCGCGCGTATCCGAGGCATCCAGAAAACCCTTGGCCTTGGCGCGCGCTCCCTCGTAGGCCGTCGTGGCCTGCTCGCTCAGGAAATGAATCCCGCGGTGCACGTTGGAGTTCTCGGCCGTGTAATAGGCGTGCAACGTATCCACGACCAACATTGGCTTCTGGGTCGTGGCCGCGTTGTCCAGATAGACCAGCGGCTTCCCATGGACCTTGCGCTTCAAGATCGGGAAGTCCTCTCTGATCTTGGTTACATCGTATGCGGCTCGATCCGTTTTCCAAGCGTCCCGGACAGGAATTTCGTGGACAGCTTTCATAACAACCTTTCTTTTCCCCTGAATTTGTCCCCTAGCCTCTTGATGACCAGTTGGTCCAGCTGCTCCCGGATGGAGGCCACCTTGATCCCGCGAATGATCTCGCTGGCAAACGCATAGGTCAAAAGGCCGCGCGCCTCTTCCAATCCGATCCCCCGCGCGCGCAGATAAAAGAGCGCATCCTGACTGAGCTGCCCGATGGTTGAGCCGTGAGTGCACTTGACATCGTTGTTGTAAATTTCCAGTTGCGGCTTGGTATCGATCGAGGCGTCTTTGGAAAGAAGGAGGTTCTTGTTGGTCTGCTTCGCGTCGGTTTTCGGAGCCGACTTGTGCACATAGATCTTGCCGCTGAAGACCCCCCTCGCCTTTCCGTCCAGAATACCTTTGTAAAGCTCTCGACTCATGCCATGCGGCTTTACATGGTCGATCCGCGTGTGGCTGTCCACGTGTTGCTGGGCGGCCGCGAGAAAAAGACCGTTGAGCGTGCACTCCACGCCCTCCCCCGCGAGCACCGCATTGACATCGTTGCGCACCAGTGAGCCTCCCAAGGTGATCAAGTGGGACCTAAAGTTGCTGTTGCGCTCCAGGTGAGCCTGCTGGGTCGCGACGTGAAAGCCAGCCTCGCCCTCTCGCACGAGCTTGTAGTGGTCAACGAAGGCGTTTTCTCCGGCGACGATCTCGGTAACGCCGTTCGTGAAATAGACGCCGTTCTCTAGCCCCACATAGGCTTCCACCAAGGTGACCTGGCTGTCGCGGTCCGCCACGATCAGATTGCGGGGGTAGGACACCTCCGCCTTCCCGCCACCCAGCGAGATAAAGAGCATAAAAATCGGCTCTTCAATGATCGCACCGCGCGGTATGTAAACAAATGCTCCATCCTCCAGGAAGGCTGTGTTGAGGGCAACGAAAGCGTGAGTCTTAAAATCGGCGTAGCGCGCAAGGTGGGGCTGGAGAGCTTCGGGGTCGCTGGCGAGCGCCGCAGCGAGGCTCGAAACCCTAACCCGCTCCGGGAGGCGCCGTCGAGAGGAAAGCTCCTTTGAATAACGGCCGTCAATGAAAACAAGGCGCTCGGGCGGCAGGCTGATCGATATCGTCCGCTCGAGCGCTTCGACCGTGGTTAGCCCGTTGCTCTCAGCCGCGGCGGGCTTGAAGGGAATCCTGAGGATCGGGGCGACATTGGTATACTTCCACTCCTCATCCTTTGTACTCGGGAATCCGAGAGCGGCAAAGCGCGAGATCGCCTCTCGGCGGATCGACTGGACCCACGCTGGTGCTGCCCCTCGCTCCTCGAATCGCTCAAAGTCCGAAAGATATTGATCCTGCTCCGCCAATGCCTGGGACATCTTCTCGCGTTACCTCCCTAGGCGCCCGCTCCCCGGGCCGCTTCGACCTCTTCTTTGATCCAATCGTAACCCTTCGCCTCCAGCTCCTCGGCCAACTCCTTGGCTCCCGACTTGACGATGCGCCCCTCGTAGAGGACGTGCACGTGGTCCGGCACGATGTAATTAAGCAGCCGCTGATAGTGGGTAATGACGATCATCGCGCGTGCCGCGCTCTGCAGCGTATTGACCCCATTCGCGACGATCCTCAACGCGTCGATGTCCAGGCCCGAGTCGGTCTCGTCCAGGATCGCAAGCTTCGGGTCCAGGACCGCCATTTGAAAGATCTCGTTCCGCTTCTTCTCTCCCCCGGAGAATCCCTCATTGATCGACCGGTTCAAGAGCTCCTGCTCCATCTCGACCACCTTCATTTTCTCCTTGACCAGGACGAGGAAGTCCATCGCGTCCAGTTCCTCAAGGCCACGGTGTTTGCGGATGGCGTTCAGCGCCGCCTTCAGGAAGTAAGTCGTGCTTAGGCCAGGGATCTCGACAGGATACTGGAAAGCCAGGAAGATCCCGTCGCGGGCCCGCTCTTCCGGCGTCATCTGCAACAGATTTTTTCCCTCGTAGATCACTTCTCCGGCCGTCACTTCATAGCTTTCCCGCCCGGAGAGCACATGCGCCAAGGTACTCTTGCCCGACCCGTTCGGACCCATGATGGCGTGGATCTCGCCCGCGCGGACGTTCAGGTCGATCCCCCGAAGGATTTCCCGGCCACTAACACTGGTATGTAAATTCCTAATTTCCAGCATGATGAATCCCCTTCACCGATATTAGTATGCTTGCGGCGCTCCTGCCGCAAGATCAGCCGCCGACGCTCACCAGGCGGCCGCGCAAACCGTGCCGGTCAGCGATGTCACCGATGGAAATCGCGGCCAAGTATTTGGCCAAAAGGGTCTGAGCCTTTTCCCAGATCGAGATCTGGGTGCACACCGAACAATAGGAGCAAAAGCCTGCGCCCCTCTCCAAGCATTCCATCAGAACCAGCGGTCTTTCAACGGCTTCGTAAACCTCTTTGATCGTGATCTTGTCTGGGGTTCGCGCCAGACTGAATCCCCCCTTGGAGCCGACATGGGAACGGACCAGCCCGCCAGCGACGAGGTCCTTCATGATTTTGGAAAGATAGTAAGGCGGTATATCTTGGTTTTCTTCAATAGTCGCCCGACTGACAATCTTTCCCGGCGGCTGACCGGCCAGATACGAAAGCGCACGGACCGCGTAATCCACGCGCCTTCCTACGTTCATCAAGGAGCTTCTCTCCGTCCCTCTTCTTGCGTCTTTCATACCGGACGTACCCTATAAAATATAGACCTTTTAGGTCTATATAGTCAAGACGCCGCGCACTTGTGGCGACCCTGACGAGCCGTCTCTTTTTCTCGCTCCTGAGCTATGGTAAGAAAGCTTCATGTCGATTCTCCAAGTCGCCAGAATTGGAAATCCGGTTCTGCGCCGAGCGGCTGAAGACCTGTCGCGGGATCAAGTCGTTTCGGCGGCCGTGCAAAAGCTGATCGAGGACATGATCGAAACCATGAAAGAATACGACGGCGTAGGCCTGGCTGCGGTCCAGATCCACGAATCCAAACAAATCGCAGTCCTGGAGGTAGAGGATAACCCGCGCTACCCGCGAAAGCCCCGAGTTCCCCTCTCCGTATTGATCAACCCGAAAATCACTCCGCTCAGCGAAGAGGTCGAGGAGGATTGGGAGGGGTGCCTCAGCATTCCCGATTTGAGAGGCAAAGTCCCGCGCTACACATCCATCAGGGTGGAGGCGTGGGATCGTCACGGCAAGGATTTGAATTTCGTGGCCGCCGATTTTCATGCTCGGGTCATCCAGCACGAATGGGATCATCTGCACGGGAAGGTTTTCCTCGACCGCATGCGCGATCTCTCCACGCTTTCGTTTCTCCAGGAATTCGTGCGCTACTGGGCAGACCGATAGGGCTACCGGTAGCCTCCGTCAGTGCCTCGATTGTTTTTGGTAATGAGAACGGATAAAGTCGCGCTATGAAATTTCCCCACCTGCAGCTCGCCCTTGATAGCCTTTTATCCGGAGTGACGCCTTCCCTGGGACGGATCCTTGACCGGGCGCTCGCCGGTCACGACATCACCACGGAGGAGGGCGCTCAACTCTTCGATGCCTCCGGTGCCGATCTCCCCATCCTATGCGCGGTGGCCAACACCCTGCGCCAGAAGACGGCGGGAGATGTCGTGACCTACGTGGTCAACCGCAACATCAATTTTACCAACGTGTGCGTCAAATCCTGCGGCTTCTGCGCGTTCAGTCGCGGGCATCTGGCAGAAGAGGGTTACTTCCTTCCCCTGGAAGAAATCATCCGCCGCGCCGAGGAGGCCCGGCAGCTCGGAGCTACCGAGGTGTGCGTCCAGGCAGGTCTCGCCCCGGGGATGGACGGCTGGCATTACGTGAAGCTCTGCAAAGCGATCAAAAACGCGCTGCCCGATCTCCACATCCACGGTTTCTCGCCCGAGGAGGTGCTCTACGGCTCGACCCTTACCGGTGTCACCGTCCGGGACTACCTCGTAGCGCTCAAAGATGCGGGAGTGGGCAGCCTCCCAGGGACGTCGGCGGAAATCCTGGTGGATGAAGTGCGCAACCAGATATCCCCGGGGCGGATTCCTACCGCCCGATGGGTGGAACTGATTGAAACGGCTCATGAGGTGGGGATTCCGACCACCTCCACCATCATGTACGGCCATCTGGAAAGCTCCTATCACAAGGCGCTGCATCTCGATATCCTGAGGGACATCCAGAAGCGCACGGGAGGCATCACCGAGTTCGTGCCGCTGAGCTTCGTGTACGAAGAAGCGCCCATGTACTATCGGAAAAAGCTCGGCGGACTGCGCGCCGGCGCGACCGGTGCCGAGGTCATGAAGATGTACGCGGTTTCCCGGATTATGCTCAACAACTGGATCCCCAACCTGCAAGTCTCCTGGGTCAAGGAGGGCCCCAAATTTTCCCAGATCGGCCTCATGGCCGGCGCCAACGATTTTGGCGGGACGCTCATCAACGAAAGCATCTCGACAGCGGCCGGGTCGGGATACGGTCAACTGATGAAGCCGTCCCGATTTCGCAGCCTGATCCGAGAAATGGGGCGCATCCCGGGGGAACGTTCGACGACCTATAAGAAGATCAGAGTCTTCGAAACCGAGGACGGTCCGGTGGATCTTTTGGATCAGGTCGACAACCCGGAAGAAGTTTTCGGCTCTTACCGCAAGCTTACCCAGCTCAAAGAGTATCGCTTTAAGGAATTTTACCGCGCCCAGAAGCGCACGCAGGCCTGAACTCAGTAGGCGGAGAGCAGTCGGCAGCAGGCACTCATTTCCTCGATCTGCATCCCGCTGACCGCCTTCTGCTGCCTCGCTATATTTATATTATGGAGGGCAACCCAGCTCAGTTTGAAGCGCTAGGAACCAGACTCGGTTTCCGAGTCGATACCAGCACCGACGAGAGTTTACGCCTGGCATGGAGGGGAGCGCGATTCCCGGCTTTCCTTTGCCTGGGGATCGCCTGCGTCCTGCTCTTCCTTTCAGTCCCGATCGTGGTAGCGATCCGACAAAGAGGGCTGGAAGGTCCCGCTGGCTCCCTCTGGTACTTTCCCGTCATGAACCTGATTCTTCTCGGCGTCGCCTTTTATCTCCTGTCCCTAAAGCGAACCATCGTCATGGATCAGAAGGCACGGCAGGTCCGATGGCTCAAGAGCAGTATTTTTCGGCGCCTACGGCTCTGCGTGGACTACGCCGAAGTGACGGCATTACGACTCGGCATCGACGAGGTTTACAGCGGCTTTGCCGTGGC
>Ga0154352_1063_pt2 | contig 8920 bp, 9 predicted proteins | sample RifGroA2_FD_115880 | JGI IMG/M metagenome (GOLD analysis project Ga0154352, IMG submission 115880) | Deltaproteobacteria bacterium GWA2_57_13
AGGCAAAAGGTCCCAGAACAACGAAATAGAAGAGGATCAAACAAAACCGTGCCTGAACGTCACCGATCTTCTTCGCGACTCGCTTCCACCATTCCCAATACTTTCGCATCGTCAATTGCCGTCTATTCCGGAGATTCTTTCAATAAACCGTGGTCTAACAACGCCTGTGCGGCCTTGACAATTATGGCAAAGTTCAGACCTGACCTATCTGCAATGTCGAGTAAACTGTTTGTACCATCCGACATATTCAGTACCCACAAGATTGCCATCTCGTCGGTTCTTCGGTCTGTCTCTCCGCCTATTGATCCATACACGCCCCTTTTACCCAACTGCGGCTCGCACTTGGGGTTTTGGTTTGAGTACACTCCGTTGTTGTCGAGGATATTCAGCGCCGAGACGCATTTCTCAAAGGAGTCGGACAGAGCCTCGAAGCTTATGAAATCCAGGTTGTCGGCGGAAGTATGGTATTCGGGGTATTCCCCAAAAGGCGTCCGCATCACGCATCCTACGGAAAGATTGAAGCCGGGAGAGCAGAACTGGCGTTCGTCATAGCCGTAAGGATGAAAGTCTATTATTTTGGAGTTATCAGCGGAGTTCCTGAGCACGTAGCTGAAAACCCTGTCGATTTCCGCGTCTCTGCGTCGGCTCTTTTTGTAGGTAAAACCTCCCTTGTCTCCGACGCCTGCGACGACGAACCCGTGCTTAATCGAAGCCACATGTGCTTCATTGAGGGCCAGCCACGCAATGGAGCCGATGGTTCCCGGAATGAATAAGAAACGGTAAGAGTACCTTCGCTTCCTTTGGGTCAAGTGCTTTGCCAGAGAAACCATCAGAGCTATCCCTGAAAGATTGTCATTGCAGAGCGACGGATGGCAAATGTGGCACGAGAGTAGGACCTCGTCTGATCTCTCCCCGGCAATGTAATATTCACCATAAGTCAGTTGGCCATCGTGAAGGGAGGAATCAATGTACACCTCATACACGCCGTCGGTCATCTCGGTAAGCTGTCTATGACTTAGGCAAAATCCCCAGCTTTCTTTGTAGTAGGTGGTTCGATAAGGAATCCAGTCGGGATGCTCGGGAAGAGCGAAAAGATGCTTCTTGAGCTCTTCAAGGGAAAGCCTTCCCTTAAACGGAACACTGTAGCCGACGACGTGCAGGTTGCAGTCGGCGAAGTCTACGATTTTGTCGCCGCGACCGTTTTTGATGAAGGCGCCTCGGATATTCCATTCCTTCGGCACGGTCCAGTCGAAAACTCGCGTCCCGCTGGCAACTTCTTGGATCGTCAAGGGAATCTGCCCTTGAAGAATTCGTAAAGTTTGACGCACCCCGTCGCCCGTGATGCTGCGGCAAATAGGGTAGAGCTCTCGTATGAGGCTCTCCGTTTCCCGCGTGATTTGATGGTCCGAGCAATCGCGCAGCATGAGATGGATTTACCGGACAAAGTCGGAAAAGCTTCGATCTTTTTCGGAGATCAAGCGGTCGTGGTCGGGCCAGTGAATGTTGAAGGCTGGATCATTCCACCGCAATCCTCTCGCTGAGGCCGGATGATAGAACTGAGACATCTGGTAAAAGACTTCCGTATCGTCCTCCAGCGTCTGAAACCCATGAGCGAAGGTTTCCGGAACGTACAGCATCTTCGACGCCGTCGAGGAGCAGGAACGCCGCCCGATAAGCTCTACGGCCAGCCACTGGCAGTAGGTAGGGGAGTCCTGCCGTAGATCAACAATCACGTCATAAATCGCGCCCTTAAAGCACGTAACGAGCCTCACTTCACTGAAGGGCTCAGCTTGATAGTGCAATCCACGCAGTGTCCCTTTCGTCTTGTTATAAGAGAAACTGCATTGGACAATACGGGAGTTCAATCCATGCCTTTCAAACTCCTTCTGACAGAAGCTACGGGCAAAAAACCCACGCTCGTCCTGCAAAGATTCTACCTCGATAATATACGCGCCTTTAAGTCTTGTTTCCTTAAAAATCACTCGGCTACACCATCAAACCGATCGGCAACCTTGCTCGCGGCACGATAATTTCTCGGACTTGCTCACTTCGACTGGCAGATTTGGTTAATCTCAAAGACCTTGCTATCATCGCTTTGATCACTTCGCTTCAACACCCAGCGACTCCTTACCGAAATCGAGCTACCGTCTCTTTTCCTATGCACCAGTTGGCCTTCCCATAGCCCTTTGTCCACGAGTTCCCTATCAATGACCGCCAATGATTCGGGGAATCCTGTTTGCAGCAGCTTATGAGAAATATTTCCTATCGCCTCTCCTCCCGCCCAACCATACATCTCATGAGCGCCTCGGTTCCAGTAATGAATTCTGCCATCCATTTCGCGGATCATAAAGGCATCGTGAAGCAGGTCGAAAAGAGCAGCTCCGGAGATCCCCGCCAGCGTGTGCTGCGTTGTTGCCTCTAGAATGCTGCTGTCTTGCGCCTTCTCCATAAATCTTCTGATTTGGGCTTCGGTAACGCCGCGCATCTTAGCCCCTTTTTGGAAACATTTCACCCATTCAACGATCCAACTTAGGCTCGTCTTTAAATCTAATGCCGGCTTCCATCCCAGTTTGACGCGAGCCTTTGTACTGTCTAACATCATATAAGGGTCTTCGTGGGGGTGATAACTTTTATCATGCTTCCATGAAACATGACCGTCCCAGAGCGACAGCAATTGATCAACCACCCGGAAAACAGGCTGGGATTCAGCGGGCCCGAAATTCCATCCTTCGCTGAAACCTGGGCCATCTTTGTAAAGATGTTCCGCAAGCGTTAAGTAACCGTTGAGCGGGTCGAGCACGTGCTGCCAAGGACGCATTGCATGAGGGTTTCTTAGGATGACGTCCTGACCCGTCATCAACGATCGGATGATGTCGGGGAGCAAGCGATCTTTCGCCCAATCCCCTCCACCGATCACATTTCCAGCTCGGGCTGTCGCCATGGCCACTCTATGCTGGGAATACTTGTCCTTGTTAAAAAACGAGTCACGATATGCGCCAGCCACCAATTCCGCGCATCCTTTGCTACTGCTGTAGGGATCGTAACCACCCATCGGCTCATCTTCCCGGTAACCCCAAATCCAGCCGCGGTTTTCGTAACATTTATCCGAAGTAACACAGACAACCGCTCGGACCCCACTCACGTTCCGAACGCCCTCCAACAGATGAACCATCCCCATCACATTAGTAGCATACGTCTTGAGTGGATTTTTATATGACTCTCGCACCAGAGGCTGAGCCGCCAGGTGAAATACAAACTCAGGCTGAAATTCCGCCATAACCCTGTACAGGCGATCTTTATTCAGCACGTCCCCCGACACGGAGTTCATGCCCTCAGCAACCTCCGCTAGATTGAAAAGGTTTGGTTCGGTTGGCGCGGTTAAGGCATAACCGACGACATCAGCTCCTAGGGATTGGAGCCAAAGAGATAGCCAGCTTCCTTTGAAGCCGGTGTGCCCTGTGATTAAGACCTTTTTTGATTGCCAAAATGTAGGATTCATTATCCGCCTCAATAATTTTATAATAACGCCTATAGTGACGGAATTAAATAAGTTGACATCAAATCCCTTCTCGCTCTCCTAAATCCCCCTCATCCCCCTTTACCAAAGGGGGAGAAAGGGGGATTTGAGGGAGGATAGGGTGATTATGGTAATTTTCTTTTTTCCTTCACTATAGAAAACTGCCTGCGCTCGTTGGAGAAGCCTAGTCGCCTTCCCGTTTAACAGATCGAGACTGTACTCGCCGGCTTCGTTTCAATGAAATCATTCGTACACCTTTAGTTCAGGAATAGGAACCACGAATCGTCCGCCCCATTCACAGATGTAAGCCAGTTGCTCCATGATCTCATGCCTAATGTTCCAGGGCAAAATTACCACGTAATCAGGCCGGGTCTCTTTGATTTTATCAGGATGATAAATGGGAATATGAGTTCCGGGCAGGAAGTGCCCCTGCTTGTGTGGACTGCGATCGACAGTGTAGTCGATGAAATCCGTGCCGACGCCGCAGTAATTGAGCAGAGTGTTGCCTTTGGCCGGTGCCCCGTAGCCGACGATCGACTTCCCCTGCTCTCTTGCGGTAATCAAGAACTGGAGAATTTTTCGCTTAGTCTGCTTGGTTCGTTCGCCAAACGAGCGATAGGTTTCTAAGTGAGTGAGGCCAGTACCCTCTTCTACAGCCGCGAGGTCGCTCACCCGCCTGGTGATTGGTTTGGAGTCATCGTCGGCATGACGGGCATAGATCCTGAGGGAGCCGCCGTGCGTCGGCAGCTCCTCAACGTCAAAAAGGGTAAGGCCGTGCCGGTCGAACACGGCTCGTGCCGTTGTGAAGGAGAAGTAGGAGAAGTGCTCGTGGTAGATGGTGTCAAATTGGTTCTCCGCCATGAGCCGCAAGAGGTGCGGAAACTCCATGGTGATGACCCCCCCGGGGTGCAGCAGGATTTTCATCCCTCTGACGAAATCATTGAGATCGGGCACATGGGCGAGCACGTTGTTTCCCACGATGAGATCAGCCCTCGGATGCTCCGAAACGAGCTGGCGTGCCAGCGCTTCTCCAAAAAACCCCACGATAGTCGGGATGCCTTTCTGTTGAGCGGCGGTGGCGACATTCACGGCCGGCTCCACCCCTAGTACTGACACCCCCTTCTCGACGAAGTATTGAAGGAGATATCCGTCATTGCTGGCGAGTTCCACCACGTGACTTCGGGCGGACAGTCCAAACCTCGGCAGCATCATCTCCGTGTATTCCTTGGCGTGTTTTAGCCAGCTGTCGGAGTACGATGAAAAATAGGCGTAATCAGAGAAGATGTGATCCGGGCTTTCGAATTCCTCTAATTGGACCAGGAAGCACTGCCCGCACACATACACATGAAGTGGATAAAACCCCTCCATCTGGATGAGCTGTGATTCGCTTAGGTAGCTATTAGCCAGCGGAGACATCCCGAGGTCGACGAACGTGATGCTCAACTGTGCTCCGCAGAACCGGCAAGGCCCGGCCTTCATGCCCCCACCTGTCGCGCTTGACGGCTAGGCGCTATCCAGAAACACTCTCCGTCGATCTGCCCCGTTTCGATGAGGTATTGCAACTGCTTCAAACGCGTGAAGGCGCGAAACTCGAAATCAACTCGCGACATCCGGATCCTGTCGAACACATCCCGGAGTTCCTCGGCCCCGCAGGCGGCATCCCTCCGACATCGAAACTTGGGGAGCAGCTTCCTGATCTTGTCGAACGAAACGCGGTAGCTGCGGTTATCGCCGCCGCTGGATCCAAGCTCGAGGCTGCACCCGGGAAACGCGCGGGCGACGATCTCCGCGATATCCTTCACTTGATAGTTTTGGTTGTTGTCTCCAACGTTCAGAATTTCCCCGCGCACCACCTCTCTGGGCGCTTCAAGGCAGCAGGCAATGGCTTCGCAGATGTCGAGCACGTGCACCAGGGGACGCCACGGTGTTCCGTCGCTGGTCATTTTGATCTCTTTGGTCGTCCATGCGAGACCGGCCAGGTTATTCAGGACGATGTCGAACCGCATCCTCGGGGAAGCCCCATACGCGGTGGCGTTGCGCAGGAATGTCGGCGAGAAATCGTCATTAGCCAATGCAGAGAGGTCTCGCTCGACTCGCACCTTGCATTCTGCATACGCCGTCTGGGGGTTGGTGGGAGATTCCTCGTTTACCGGTCCACCTGAAGCCACGCCATACACGCTGCATGAGGACGTGTACACGAACCGAGAGATGCCCACGGCCTTACACAACTTAGCCAACGCGACGGTCCCGAGATGGTTGATCCGATAAGTTACCGCCGGGTTACGCTGCCCCAGCGGATCGTTCGAGAGTTCGGCCAGATGGACAACCGCGTCAAACCCATTCAGATCTTCTTCCACGACGTGTCTGATATCTTTGTGGATCACTCGTGGCGGCTCGCGCACGCTGCCATACAAGCACCCGTCTCGATAGAAACCGGTATCAAGACCGACCACCTTGTGTCCGCGCTCGATCAGTACCGGCCCGAGGACCGACCCAATGTACCCTTCCGCTCCGGTAAGCAACACGTTCATAAATTCACTTCCAGATCTTCCACGGGGCTTCTCCGGAATTCCAAAGAGACTCCAGAAAGTTTTTTTCCTTTAGTGTGTCCATGCATGACCAGAATCCATAATGCCGGTACCCGATAAGTTGTCCGTCGCGGGCAAGCTTCTCCACGGGTTCTCGCTCCCAGATAGTGCCGTCATCTTCAATATAGTCAATCGCTTTCGCGTTCAACACGAAGTAGCCGCCGTTGATCCACCCTTCGCCCGTGTCGGGTTTCTCGTAGAATGCTGTTACCTGGTCGCCTTCAAATCCAATTCGACCGAAACGTTCAGGTGTACGCACGGTCGTCACCGTCGCCAACTTGCCATGTGATCGGTGAAACGCCAGTAATGCTTTCAAATCGATATCAGCAACGCCGTCACCGTACGTGAACATGAACGTCTCATCTGGCTCCAGCCAGGCGCCGAGACGCTTGAGGCGTCCCCCCGTTTGAGTGTTCGGACCAGTATCAACAAGGTGCACCTTCCATCTGGGTTGGTTGCCGTCGTGGATCGTAGTCTTGCCGGTAGCTAAATCAACCGAGATATCGTTATTGAGAGCAAAGAAGTTGAGGAAGTATTCTTTAATCATCTCCGCCTTGTATCCGAGGGCGATAATGAATTCGTCCACCCCGTGGGCGGCATAGATGTTCATGATGTGCCACAGGATAGGCTTGCCACCGATTTCGACCATGGGCTTCGGGCGAAGGACCGTCTCTTCGGCCAAGCGGGACCCTACCCCTCCAGCCAGGATGACCGCTTTCATGGTTTTACCTCCTGATGATCGTAGAAGCTTCGCATTTATTCGGACTAAGTATTTCCGGGACAGAAGCTCAACGATGAACTCATACCAACAAACTCACCGATACCGCGCTGGCATACCCAGGACAACACATTGCTCGATCAACTTCTCCACTTCAGGTGTCCGCTCGCCCTGGGCGAGATGACTCAATACTTTGGAATCGACAGACACTGCCTCAGGTAGGTACTGCTTGCATTCTGCATTGTGTTCCTCATACCAAGCCGTAGGAAACGTACGACGAAGATGCAGGTTTCCGAGTCCATCTCGTCTCTCTTCCGTATACAGTGGGTTTAAGCCCAGCCGCCCCTCGGCGTGAGGCCAATCCTGGAAGGAGCCATAATCTTGGAACACTTCATGACGGTGCGATGCCACGACTGACAGCGTCGGCTCGTAAGCCAGCCGCCCTATCTCAGATGAGCGGGCCAGCGGCGGGCCTTGCTTTTGTAAGTACCGGGTCAAGACAGCCCTGTCGGGGACAAGACAATGGGGCATGTCGGCTAGGAGTCCCTGATAGCCCTCGGGCGACAGCGGCTCGCCAGCGTAAGGGTACTTCGAAAGGGCGTTGCACAACCCAACCAACATTATGAGCCCATTTTCATGCGTGAGACGTTTCAATTCCCTAAAGCACGTTGCCTTATTAATAAAAAGATGGAAGGCGTCCGAGCAGAAAGCTGTTGAGAAGGAACCATTCCGGAATGGCAGTGACGCATCGGTCACACAGCATACATACTCGGCCTCGGGCGCAATGAAGGTTTTTGCGACGTAGAGCCCAATGAAGTTGGGGTCCGCCCCTATGACTGGCTGGCCCTTAGCTCGCCGCACCAGGCTACGAGTGATGTGCCCGTAACCGCAGGCCAGGTCCAAGATTGGTTTCCTCGGCGTGTGAATGAGGCTGGTAAAGGATAATGCCACCAGGTGGCGTGGCTGACCGAAACGGAAGGCGAAATAGTCGTAGGCGTTAGTCATCTTAAAGCCGGAGCGGTGGTAGTAGAAATCAAGGAGATCACAAGCTGTAACCTGATCACCTGGGTCCGTTAGGAAAGCCGCTGCTTGCTCTCGCCACCTGCGGCTCGCTCGCTGGTGGGCCAGGCGCTTCAGCCGGTTTATCCCCCTCACCGAAGGCAACGATTGCATCCAGGCTGGCGCCAGAGCCGGGCCGGCAGGCGGAGGGGGCAAAATCACAGAGAGCAATGCCTCCCGGTATCGGCCAGACTTAATCAGACCAGTCACATCATCAGCGGTTTGGCGAGCGGTGCCGATGGCGCCTCTTTTAAGGACCGGAATACCGGCTACAATTGGATAGCGACCGCAGTGGCAGGTCAGGATATCGTATTCTAGCTCGCCCTCAATCTGATCAGTTCCACATGGGTTCAGATTTCCGGCGCAGAATGGGCAACACAGCCATTGCAAGAGAGAAATATTCATAATGTCCTAACGGGCATATTTACGGACGAGCGTCGAGGCAAGAGCTACGCCGGTAATTATGCCCCTACTCTAACCGAGGCACACGGGAGCTTCCTTGGCGCCTTTTACGTTCTCAGTACCAGCATAGGTCAAGTCATATACGTTCTCCCAATATTCGGCGGCTCTGCGCAGCCAAGGCACGCTCGCCAAGGTCCAAGGGGCCGAAGATGATGACCGCTCCCGGAGCATGGATCATTGGTAGCCAAATACTTCAAGCATCGGAGACAATCGCCCATTCAGATAATCAATCGTCTCAGCCCTGAGTTTCTCCTTGTAATCCCCCGGTCTTCCCTTACGTATATGTCGACGAATATCCTCCTCCTTGGGCCGCAAACGCTCGCTTTCCTCCAATAGTGATTGTAGAAGCTCCCTACTGATCTCCAGCCGGCAGCTATCGAGTAAATCCCTGAGCCAACTCCGGAAATCGGCCGTCATGTCCTCGTATCTAGTAATATGAACCTTCGGATACCTATCCATCAACAGCGTCTTGTACCGGTGTAACACCTCGTACGTGTTCTCGCAGCGTGCAACGACATGATCGTCAATTGTCATGCTTTGAGCGGCCCGCCTTAGCTTCAAGAACTGCTCGTACTT
>Ga0154352_1135_pt1 | contig 8858 bp, 7 predicted proteins | sample RifGroA2_FD_115880 | JGI IMG/M metagenome (GOLD analysis project Ga0154352, IMG submission 115880) | Deltaproteobacteria bacterium GWA2_57_13
TGCCCTGAAAAAGGAGATTATCTCGGGCGCGCTTTTGACGGTGCCCTATAATTTTTTGGCCCAGAAGGAGGGGTTTCGGCGGCTTGCCTATGCCGGCGACTATGAAGAGATAGTGATCGGCGGAGTAGTTGCCACGGGAAAGCTCTTAAAAGAGGAGCCCGGAAAAATCCTGCGCTTTCTGCGGGCGACTCTTAAGGGACTGCGCTTTTATCGCAGCCAAAAGGCGCCTTCTATCCGTCGGATGGGCGAGTTCCTGAAAATCGAAGACAGCGAGTTTCTAGGTAGGATCTATGACTATCACCGGGCGACATTGACGGAGGCCGGTTCCATCTCCCCAGCGCTCATGGCCCAGCTTATTGAAGACGCGAGGCGATTCGCCAAAATCGAACGTGAGGTCAAAAAGGAAGAGGTTTTTGACTTCAGCGCAGCGGAGAAGGCTGCCGACGAAATCAAAAAAGGAGAAATCAGATGAAGCCGTTGAAGGTGCTTGTCTTGGGGAGCCTGGCTTTTTTTCTGGCTCTTGGGTTTGTCCGGGCTCAGGAGAGGCCGATCTTAGTCAACGTCTCCATTCCTTCTCTCTCTTTTGATCAGGCCCCTTACGTCATCGCCAGGGAGAAAGGTTACTTTCGTCAGGAAGGGATTGACCCGCGATTCATCCTCATGCACAGCGCAATCGCCTCGAAGGCCCTGATCACTAAAGACGTCGATTTCAACACTTCAGGCTCCCCGGCGATCAATACAGCCCTCGCAGGATTTCCCATCCGTGCTGTCTTCGCCAACGGGAGCCGGACCGATATGTACCTGATCGCCTGCAAAGAGATCCAGTCAATCGCAGATCTGAAAGGTAAAAAAGTGGGAATCGGAGGGATCGGTGGTTTGGCAGATGTGGGCACGAGAAGGTTCCTCAAGGCCAAAGGGATCGATCCCAAAGAGGTCACCTTTATTGTTCTTGGCGGAAGCGCGGTCAGGATGGCGGCAGTGATGAGCTGCTCTGTTGCTGCCGCGCCTCTTTCACCCCCCAGGGACTATATGGCAAAAAAGGCCGGTCTCAAGGTCCTCGGCTACTTCGGGGACACCTTTCCCTCGTACATGGGAGGTGTGGGGATCCATGCGGACACCTTGCGTGAAAGAGCTCGCCTGGTGAAGAGATTCATCAAGGCCAGCCTCAAGGGGCTTAAGTTTATGCACGCCCGGAAATCCGACACCATAGAAACGATGATGCGCTTTATGCAGGTGAGTGATAGGGAGATGGTTGAGGCCGTCTACGATTCGAGTATCCACGCGTTTACCCAGGACGGTTTGCTCACTCCTGATATTCAACGCGAAATCATTGCCATCGCCTTTGAGGGGATAGGGCGGTCAGGGGAGATGAAGCCGGAGGCGGTCTTTGATTTCACCTTCGCCGGCGAAGCCGGCCGGGAATTAGAAGCAGAGGGGTGGAAACCGTAAGGGAAGAAGCAGGCAGAAGGCAGAAGGGTGAAGGATAAAATAAAGGATAAAGACTGAAAGCTGAGAGCAGGTAAAGCATGGCAAAGGATTTAGGAAGCTGGATTGAAGAGATCAAGCGGGTGGCGCCCAAAGAGTTGGTCACGATGGAAATTCTCGTTGACCCTAAATGGGAGGTCACTGCGGTAGTCGAGCTGCTGGAAGGGAATGACCCGTCACCCGCCATACTGTTTGAGAATTTGCTGGACCTAAAAGGGAGGAGATCTCCCATCCGCTTGCTCACCAGCATTCACGCTTCCCGTGTGAGGCTGGGGTTGACTTATGGGATAGCCCCTGATGTGGTCCGGCGTGATCCGGCAGCGCCCACAGTGGAGATGGCGCGCAGGGCGGAGAGGAGAATTCCTCCTGTATGTATCCCGGCGGCGGAGGCGCCGTGCAAAGAACGGGTCTACCGCAAAGGGGAGATGGATTTACTCTGTTTTCCCGCGGTAACGCAGCATGAATTGGACGTAGGCCCTTATTTTACTACCTTGGTTGTAGCCGCCGATCCCGACACGGGGGTTCATAATATTTCCTGGCATCGGATGATGGTGAAGGGGCCCGATAGGGGAGGGATTTTTATCGTTCCTCGCCACCTCGGGGATTTTTGTCGAAGAGCGGAAGCTCGCGGGGAGGAGCTTCCCGTGGCTTATATCTTGGGCCATCACCCGGCTTTCCTCGAAGGGGCTTCCTGGACACTGACGATCGAGGAATCGGAATACGATGTTATTGGAGCGCAGTTCGATGAGCCGGTGCGCGTGACGCCGTCCGAGTGTTGGGGTGACAAACTGCTCGTTCCGGCCGATGCGGAGGTGGTGATGGAGGGAGTGATCCTTCCCAAGGTGCGCGAGCCCGAAGCGCCTTTTTCAGAGTGGACCGGTTACTATTGTCCCGAACGCCTCTCGCACGTTTTTGAGCTGAGAGCGATCACCTCGCGTCAAGCGCCTATTATGGTGAACAAGGTAATGGGGCATCATCCTCATAAAGACCGGCTAGGGGTTTACGGCATGGAGGCAACCGCCTTGAAACGTATCCGAGAGATAGTGCCCGACGTGATCGCGCTCAACCTCGCTGGCTACCACATGCAGGGATTAATCCAAATGCGCAAGCGCCGCGAAGGGGATGCCCAGCGCGCCGCTATGGCTCTTCTCTCCTCGCTGCTTCAGGTTAAACATGTATTTATTTTTGATGAGGATGTGGACATCTTCAATCCCACCGAGGTCTTGTGGGCCCTGGCCTCGAGAGTTCAAGCAGGAAGCGATGTGGAGATCCTCAGAAACCTGCGTTCGAGCGGTCTTGACCCGTCCATCGATGAGGGAGATATAAGCGACGGGATGATTGTGGATGCGACCAAGCCTCTCCATCGTCCCTTCGCCCAGCGTATCAAGTTGCCGCCAGAGATCGTGGCGGCCACGCGCAAGCGGCTCAAAGAAGAAGGGCTCTTATAAAAAACTACAAGGATCACGGAGGTGTTTATGGGTTACAAAGACTTAAGAGAGTGGATCCAGCAGGTGGATGAGATGGGGGAGCTGAAAGTCCTGGAAGGGGCGGACTGGAATCTTGAGATCGGCACGCTCACGGTCCTGGCCTCGAAGGGCAAGGCAGGGAGTCCTGCCCTCCTTTTTGACCGCATTAAGGGGTATCCCCAGGGATATCGCGTCCTGGTTGGTCTCTTCGAGTCTCTACGCCGCTCCGCGCTGACAACCAACCTTCCGACAGATATCAGCCGTGAAGGATTCATCAAGTCCTGGCGCGAGCGTCTGTCCCATCGCCCGCTCATTCCTCCGGTGACGGTCAAATCCGGGCCCATCCTGGAAAATGTCTACGAGGGAAAAGATATCGACATGTGGAAATTCCCTGTGCCCTTTTGGCACGAACAGGACGGCGGGCGGTATATTGGCACGGCGGACATTATCATCACGCGCGATCCGGAGGAGGGGTGGGTCAATATGGGAACCTACCGGGTCATGGTTCATGGCCGGGATGAAATTGGGATTTGGATTTCCCCCGGAAAACATGGCCGCATCCACCGGACAAAATATTTCGACCAGGGAAAACCCTGCCCGGTGGTTGCCTGCTTCGGTCAAGATCCTCTACTTCATATGGTCGCCTCCCGGCCGGAGCCCTTCGGCAGTTCAGAGCTGGATTATGTGGGAGGCATCAAAGGAAAGCCTCTGGAAGTGATCCGTGGCGAGATCACCGGTCTTCCCATCCCGGCCCACGCCGAGATCGCCGTGGAAGCCGAAATCTTGCCTCATGAAAGCAAGATGGAAGGGCCTTTTGGAGAGTGGACTGGATACTACGCCAGCGGAGAGAGAATGGAGCCGGTGGTCAAAGTGAAGCGACTCTACCACAGAAACAACCCGATCCTTACCGGCTCTCCCCCGTATCGGCCCACCGGGCGGTCTGACGAGTGCTATGAGCTTATTCGAGCTGCCTACATCCGAGACCAGATGGAGAAGGCTGGCGTACCGGATGTGAAGGATGTGGCAACCTATTACGGTCGCTTTCTTGCAGTGGTTTCGATTCGCCAGCGCTATCCCGGACACGCGCGCCAGGCCGGTTTAATCGCCGGGCAATGTCAAGCCGGGGCCTACCTGGGAAGATATGTCGTGGTGGTTGATGATGACATCGACGTCTCGGATATCAACGACGTCCTCTGGGCTATCTGTACACGGGTCGACCCGGCGCAGTCTGTGGAGATTATCCGCCGCGCCTGGAGTGGACCGCTGGACCCTGCCATTCCGAAGGATAAAAAAGGCTTTAGCTCGCGCATGATTATCGACGCCTGCCGGCCCTTTGAATGGTTTAAGGAGTTTCCGCCGGCCATTGTGGTGAGCCCAGAGCTCAAAGAGGCCGCCATGAAGAAGTGGAAGAGAGAACTGTTCAGTTAGGGAGATTTTTATGTTGCGGCCAATGTCGGTGCTGAAAGGCATACTCGCTGTTGTGATACTCCTGGCGTTCCCTTCCTGGGGAGGGAGCCAGAAGCTCAGAAAGATCCATGTCGCGATTCCGGCGGTTTCTCCAGCTTCTACTACTTTCATGGTGGCCAAGGAGAGGGGCTATTACCGCGACGAAAGTCTGGAGGCGGAGCTTATCGTCATGCCTGCGGCAACAGCTATGCAGGCCCTGATCGGTGGCAACGTGGAGTTTGCGACCGTGGGCGGCGCCGGGCTCCCCCCGGTTCTGCGCGGCGCCCCTGTGCGGTTTCTTTTTACCACCTTCAATCGGCCCATGTTTTGGCTCTACTCCAAGCCGGATATCCGCTCTATAAAGGACCTGCGAGGGAAGAAAGTCGGGGTTTCCAGCCTGGGGAGCGGTCCAGACTCGTTACTACGCGATCTTTTGAAAAGGTATGGAATGGAGGGGGGGCGCGACGTTGTCATCATGCCTATGGGTGCGGGCATTGCCCGCTTCGTTGCTTTGAGGGCAGGGTCAGTGGAAGGGGCGATGCTATCTATCCCTAGCAACTTCATGGCTGAAGAGGCGGGATTCCGCGAGCTGGTCTCGTTCATCAAACAGGATCTGGTCGAGCTTCAGGGGAGCATTGTCGTGCGTGAGGGCCTGTTGGAATCTGACCCTGTCCTGGTGGAGAAGTTCGTCCGCGCGAGCCTTAAGGGACTGCTCTATTTTCGCAACAACCGTTCCGGGACCACCTCGATTCTTAGCCGCTTCTTGAGAGTCAAAGAGGACCTGTCCGGGCGCATCTACGAGCTGATTCTTCCTGGAGCGACGCCGGATGGGACCATCAGTGAGGAGACGCAGAGGAAGTCGCTGGAGCATATCCTGGAGCGTGTTGGATTGAAAGAGCCGCCACCCTTAGGCAAGATTTTCAACTTTTCCCTCACCCAGAAAGTCCGGGATGAGTTGCAGGAGAAAGGCTGGAGGCCGTAGAAGTGGAGGGAGTGAGGAAGCATGGAATTACATGAGCTCATCATGTTGTCTGGACGATTTTGCGCTTGGGAAGAGAAAGAGGAAATAGTAGAAAAGCTCATGAGGGAGATGAAATAGGGGACTCTAATAAGAAGCATGGGAGGTCTAAAACGATGAAGCAGGCGATGTCGCTATTTACTGGGATCTTGCTGGTCTCCTCTCTCCTCGTCCTTCAACCCCCCGTCCTGGCCCAGGCGACGAGGAAGCTCATCCTGGGAATGCCGAGCATTAGCGGTGGCCTGGAAACCTACTATATCGCGAAAAAGATCGGCGCCTACAAGCGTCACGGCCTGGACGTGGACCTGGTACTCTTTCAAGGAGGAACACAGTCCCTGCAGGTATTGTTGTCAGGAGACGCCAAGATGGTCATCGGGGGAGGGACAAGCGGGGCATTGCAAGCCAGGATGAAGGGAGGCGGGAATGTTATTATTGCGACGCCTATACCTACTATGCCTTACAGCCTTTTTGTCAGCAGCAAGATTAAAGAGCCGCGGCAACTCAAGGGTGGGAAGGTGGCGGTCTCTCGTTACGGCAGCGCGTCTGACTTTGCGATGCGGTTCATACTGGCTGGATTGGGGCTCGACCCGAACAAGGATGTGACCATCATGCAGATCGGAAATCAACCGAGCCGCTTTGCCGCGCTTAGCAGTGGCGCCGTTGATGGCACTGTAATCGAAATCCCGAACACCCTGCTTGCCCGACGGCTGGGTTTCGTGCAGTTGGCCGATGCCTCATCCCTCGGGCTTGCCTATCCCCACAACAGTCTAACAACAACCGATGCCTTCATCCGCGCCGAGCCGGAAACGGTGATGAATTTTACCCGGGCCTTTGTCGATGCGATCGCCTATTATAAAAACCATAAGGCGGAGAGTGTCCAGATGATCAAGGAATTTCTCAGTGTCAAGGAAGATGCGCTGGCCGAGGAGGCCTATGACTACTTTTCTCGGATTACTCCCCAAAAACCTTATCCGAGTGTGGAGGGGTTGCGGACGGTCTTAAACGAGATAGCCAAATCAGACCCGGCGGCTAAGAATGCCAAGCCGGAGCATTTTATGGATTCGACCTTTGTCAGAAGACTCGACGAAAGTGGTTATATCGACGGGCTTTATAAGAAGTGAGGGGTTTCCCGTGCGGATGGGAATCCTTTGCGTCGATGTGAGAGGGCCTTAAAGGCAGGAGAGGCATGGCTACCGACACGGTCATGGTCGTCGGCTTCAGCAAGGACTTACCGTTGGTGGCGGCAGAAAGAAAAGGTTTTTTTTCTGCTCACGATTTAAGTGTTGTCTATACTCAGACGCGCAATTCAACGGAAGAGATCTTAGGTTTGCTTGAAGGAAAGTGGGATGTCGCCTTTGACAACGGGGACAATGTGGTGGCCTGGGCCGAGGGGCAAGGAGCCGATAGAAAACCGCACGATCTTTTCATCTTCATGGGAGGTTCCCAGGAGCTGGACCAAGCGCTCTATGGCACTTCTGATATAAAGGAGATACGGGAGCTGAAGGGAAAAGTTTTGGGTGTCGATGCCATTGCCACAGGCTATGCAGTCGTTTTGCGCTACATCCTCCAATGCCATGGTCTCAGCTATGGAAAAGATTACAGTCTCGAGCCGGTGGGGTCGACGCGGATGCGGCTCGAAAAACTCCTCGAAGGAAAAATCTCAGGCGCGATGTTAAACCCGCGCTACGTGGAAGAGATGAGTCCTTCGAGGCTGCGTCTGCTTGCGCGCGGCAAAGATTACGCCGACCCCTATTCCTCTAGAGTAGGCATAGCGACGCGCGCCTGGGCCAGGACTCGCGGCGCTTTCCTCGTCCGTTTCATACACGGCCACATGATGGCCATGGATTGGATTTTAAATTCGGGAAATAAGAGCGAGGCCCTCGCACTAATCAAGACTAGCATGGGGCGCAGCGAGGAGCAGGCGGAGGAAGATTATCGCAAGCTGATCGATCCCCGAGGAGGGTTGGCGGATAAGGCCGCTCTCAATCCCGCGGGTCTCAAAACCGTCCTGGATCTGCGGCTCAAGACAGGGCTCATGAAACCGCCTGCGCCTCCCCTAGATAAGTATTACGACGGCAGCTTTTATCAAAAAGCGGCCGCACGGGTAGCGGCAGGCTCTGCCGATTGAAATGCGTTCAAACACAAGAATCACTCGGAGCTTTACTCAGGTAGGGAAATCTGTCGTCCGTCTCGACGGCTACACCAAAGTTACCGGAGAGACTCGTTATACTTCAGATCTCATTCTACCGGGGATGATATGGGGAAAGTGTTTACGGAGCCCCTTTCCTCACGCACAGATCGTCCGCGTCGATACCTCAGAGGCAAAAAAGCTGAAGGGAGTGCTGGCGGTCATAACGGCCTCTGATCTTCCCGAGAGATTGGTCGGAAGACGATTGAAGGATATGCCGGTCCTCGCGCAGGGAGTCGTGAGGTTTATAGGGGAAAGGGTCGCCGCCGTCGGCGCGGAAACCCTGGAGATCGCGGAAGAGGCCCTGCGCCGCATTCACGTGGAGTATGAGGAGCTTAATGCTGTGTTTCACTCGTTGGATGCCATGTCTCCGGGGGCTCCTATCCTGCATGAAAAACTCAGGAGCTATGAGAACCTTAGACTCCCCTTACCAGATATCCCCAACGTCCATTCCCATGCTCACTGGCTCTTCGGAAACCCTGATAAGGGCTTTGAAGAGTCGGATTTTGTTTTTGAGCAAACCTTTACCACCCAAAGAGTCCACCACGGTTACCTCGAGCCGCACGCGGCCATGGTTGCCATCGACTCCTCGGAAAGAATTCTCGTCTGGTGTCCGGCCAAAGGGCCTTATGCAACGAGACAACAACTTGGGGAGTGGCTCGGGCTGGAGGAGGCTAAGATTGTTTTTCAGTTGAGTCCGGTAGGCGGTGATTTTGGTGGGAAAGGCTCTCTGATGGACATTCCCATCTGCTACAATTTGGCCAGGGTTACGGGAAGACCGGCCAAGATGGTCATGGACTATTCCGAGGAGCTGATGGCTGCTAATCCCCGTCACCCTTCCATGATCACGATCAAGACCGGAGTGAAGAAAGACGGAAGGCTCTGGGCAAGAGAGGTCAAAGCCATCTTCAATAGCGGAGCCTATGCGGGTTTGAAAAATAACGAGACGGTTAACTTGCCCGGGGCGCGCCATGGCGCCGGGGCGTACTATATCCCTCATGTAAAAATCGACGCCTTCTCGGTCTACACCAATTGCGTTCCGAGCGGGGTCATGCGAGGTCCGGGCGAGGCGCAGATGGTTTTCACCGTGGAATCTCACACAGATCACATTGCCAGGGAAATGGGCATGGACCCCTATGAGTTTCGCGCCCTGAATGTTTTAAAGCGCGGGGATTTGCTCCCCTACGGGATTCCCTTGCAAGACGACAAGGGAAAGCAGCTCTTAAAGAGGATGGCCGCAAACTTTAAATGGGAC
>Ga0154352_1047_pt3 | contig 8854 bp, 10 predicted proteins | sample RifGroA2_FD_115880 | JGI IMG/M metagenome (GOLD analysis project Ga0154352, IMG submission 115880) | Deltaproteobacteria bacterium GWA2_57_13
AGCGCAGCGCATTTACCGGAAGAGCGATGAGATCACGAGCGTGTCGCTGCCTCGTCTCTCCGAGGTGGACGGAGCGGTGGAGGAGGTGGAAAGGGCGCTCGGGAGCGGGAACCGCCCGTTAACCCGATTGGCCAGCCAAAAACTGATTTCGCTGCTGCTGAGGCTCTTGAGGGTCACGCCGGTCCGGGTGGAGGTGCTGGCGGTGCGCCCTTCGCAAAAGTGGGGGGAGCTTCACGGGCTGTATACTCCCGGCGCCGGCCGGGATCCCCCCTCGATCACGGTGTGGATGCGCACGGCGCAGCGGCGTCAGGTGGTCGCATTCCGCACGTTTTTGCGCACTCTGATTCATGAACTCTGCCATCACTTGGATTACGAGCTACTTCGCTTGCCGGAATCTTTCCATACCGAAGGCTTTTACAAGCGCGAGTCGAGCCTGGTCCATCAGCTTGTGAAGAGCGCTGGCCGAGATGGAGCCCCGGTCCAAGACGGACCGAGCCCCTAGCCCGAATTGCTCGGAAGGCTCCTCGGGGGCCGAGCCATCAGGCCGCGGCCGATGGGTTTGTGCCATGAGTCGTACCGTTTGTAATCGGACGTCCGCGGCCTTCCTCCTCGTCCCCCTCGGGGTTCGAAGTAAAAGTGTGCCGGTCGAGGGGTCGAGCCGCGACGGGCGAGGGCACCGAGCGTGAAGCTCCAATGACTTCTTAGGATTGTTCCTCACGGCGAGCCAGCTCCCTGAAGTCGTCGGCTTCCAACATGAGAGAAATTGCGGTACCTCCCACCAGTCCCCAGAAGGGGGCGCCGATGTTGAGAAGGCGCATTCCCGACAGCGTGATCATGAAGGTGAACAAAGCTCCTAAACGGAATTTCTCCCCGAAAGCGACGTGGAAGGATCCCCACAGAACTTCGAGAAGCGCGAGTCCGGCGAGCAGCGAAATCAGCGAGGAGGGAAGGAGCTGACTGATCGCCGTCGCCATCGGAGCACAGAGGCCGAAGGCCATCCACAGAACCGCGGTGACGATCGCCGCGGCATATCTGCCTTCTTTTGGACCCACTTGCGGGTTGGTTACGATCCCGGTCATCGGACCGGCGAGAGAGACCGACTGGCTTCCGAAAGGAGCCACCAGCAACGAGCCGATTCCGCTCGTAATCGTGATCGCGTTCACCGGCGACTGGTATCCCATGTTCTGGAGAATCCCGATGCCCTGTGCATTCTGAACAGCGATGACGGTCAGGGCGAGAGGGATGACAAGTTCCGCTGCCGCCGCTAATGTGAACGCTGGGCGGACGAGCAGCGGTTCGGCGATTTGAAAACTCATGCTTGTCCAGTCCGCGTGCCCCAGGGCGGTTGCGGTGAAGAGCCCGACAACGATGGCGCCGAGGACAGGGGGAAATCGCTGCGCTACGGGTCTAGCGAGAGAAACCGCTAAGAATCCGGCAAACGTGACGAGGGATAGAGCCGGAGCCTCATTTACCGCTCGAACCATTCCCAGCCCGAAAGGGAGGAGAACTCCCGCCACCATCGCCATCGTAATCGGCATAGGAAGCCGGTCCATCGCCCGCTTGACCAGCCCGCTAAATCCGAGAGCCGCGACCAGAACGCCGGTCAGGAGGTAAGCCCCGATGACCTCGGAGAAGCTCAGATGGGTGAGTGCGACGCCGGCCAGTACTCCTCCGGGGATGACGATAACGGCCAAAAGTGGCTGGCGGTAATAGAGCGTGAGTGGGATGCTGAGGGCACCGCAGATGAAGTAGCCTCCGAAAATCCACGAGTTGAATTGGGCGGGGGATAAACCGCCCTGTTTGGCGGCGTTGACGTAGATGAGAAACGGCCCGGTCACGGCGAACAACCATGCGGTGACTCCGTAGCTAAAAGCAGGAAGGTTGAGATGTCGGGGAAGGTGCTTGAGGCTGGTCCGAAAGCCCGGTCCGCTTTCGATCCGGGCGCTGCCCCGATCTTGCGGGGGAAAAGATTTTTTGTTCATAGGCTCACGCTGCGTTGCCGGTCCGAAGGCTGTACGTTTAGAATTTTAAGCTTGGAAATGCAAGGAGGCTGCGTTACGATGAGCCGTCATCGATGGAGGTGTCGACCATGAGAATTCTGATCACGGGCGGGACCGGGGTAAATGGGGCAGTGTTGGCACGCCTCCTTTTGTCCGAGGGTTTGCGGCCGGTGCTTTTTGATAACCGGATGGATTTCTCCCTGATCGCTGACATCAAGGACAAGGTCGATCTCGTCGAAGGCGATATCCTTGACCCCGAGGCTCTAAGGAAAGCTGTAGCGAGCTTCCACATCACCCATGTCGCGCATCTGGCCGCGCTCATGCCCGATCCGGCGGAAGCGAATCCGCGTCTTGGGGTCCGGGTGGGCACAGAGGGAACCGTTAATGTCTTGGAAGCAGCGCGAGCCTGCAAGATCCCGAGAGTTGTCTTTACCAGCTCGAAGGCTGTCTATGGCGAGATCGTTGGCGATTGTGGTCATCCGAAGTTCGTCCCCGTCAGGGAGGATCATCCCCAGAAGCCGGCGGATCTGTATGGCGCCATCAAGGTTTGTTGCGAGACCATTGGGAACTATTATCGCGAAAGATACGGCGTGGAATTCGTCTCACTTCGCTTTGCTTCTATTTATGGGCCAGGAAAAGAAGTGCGCCATGGGGCTCTTTCTTTTTATGGGCAACTTATCGAAAAGGTGATGGGTGGAGAGGAGGTGATTCTCCCTGAGGGGGGCGATCAGTTAAACGATGCTATGTACGTGGGTGATGTCGCACGCTCTATTTGGTTGGCCCTCAGGGTTGAGAGGCTCAATCAATGGACGTTCAATATCGGAACCGGAAGAGGCTCCACTCCAAGAGAATTTGTCACAGTCTTAAAGAGCCTCTTTCCTCAGGTGCGGATTGAGATGGGTCCGGGCCAAAGTAACCTTGGGCGGTCCAAGAGCAGCTATTGCATTTTTGACATCTCAGCAGCGAGCGCTCATCTAGGTTATGCGCCTGCGTACGATATCGAGAGGGGTGTTCGGGATTACGTCGAAACGATCCGCCGCTTGCGCCCTTAGGCCAATCTCCTGGTTCTGATTTCCGCGGCTTTCTCCTTGTGTTTTGGCACCGAGTGCCGTATTTTTTAACCAGATTCTTTGCTTTAGTACGGGGGCATGCGAGAGGACCATGATTGAAGGGGTGATCCGTCAGATCGCCATTTGGGCCTTGCCGGTGCTGGCAGCGATCGTGTTTCACGAAGTGGCGCATGGATGGGTGGCGTACCGCCTGGGCGATCCCACAGCAGCCCGGATGGGAAGATTGACTCTCAATCCGCTCTCTCACATCGACCTTTTCGGAACCGTGCTCCTGCCGCTTCTCCTGATCGTCATGCGTGCCCCGTTTTTGTTCGGCTACGCCAAGCCGGTGCCGGTCAACTACTACAATTTGAATCATCCGAAGCGGGACATGGTCTGGGTCGCGCTGGCCGGTCCGATGATGAACCTTTTGCTCGCGCTGGGGAGCGTGCTCGCGCTCAAGGTTCTGCTCTCGTTGGAATTTTCCGCTCAGACGCCGCTTGCCTCTTTTTGGCTTGCCATCTTGACTCCCCTAGCCCTCATGGCCAGAAACAGCGTCGTGATCAACGTGGTGCTCGCCGTATTCAACGCCTTTCCGATCCCTCCGTTGGATGGGGGAAGGGTGCTCGTGGGGCTCCTGCCTGAGCCACACGCTTCCACTCTGGCTCGGGTGGAGCCGTATGGTTTTTTGATCATCCTGCTGCTCCTGATGACGGATGTGATGGATGGGCTGATCGGTCCGGCGATACAGTTTCTCCTGGGGATTTTCGACGGGATGCTCTAGGTAGGAGTGGCATGGACACCATCGTCAGCGGTGCGCGCCCGACCGGCCGCCTGCATCTCGGCCACCTCCATGGCGCCTTGAAGAACTGGGTGCGCCTTCAGGAGGGTTATCGCTGCTTCTTCTTCGTCGCCGATTGGCACGCCCTGACCACTGATTATGCCTCCCCGCAAGGCATCGAGCAGAACACGGTGGAAATGGTGATGGACTGGCTCAGCGTGGGTCTGGACCCGAGGCGCAGCGTTCTATTTCGCCAGTCGAGGATCAAAGAGCACGCGGAACTCCATTTGCTGCTCTCCATGATCACTCCCGTCTCTTGGCTGGAGCGGAATCCGACCTACAAGGAGCAGATGCGGGAACTGGAGGGAAGGGACCTTTCTACGTATGGCTTTCTGGGATATCCCGTGCTCCAGGCTGCGGATATCACGATGTACAAGGCCAACAAGGTCCCGGTGGGTGTGGACCAGGCCCCCCATGTCGAGCTCACCCGAGAAATCGTGCGCCGCTTTAACCAGGTTTATCGCGTTATCTTTCCGGAGCCGGAGGTCCTTCTCACGGAAACCCAGAAGCTTCCCGGCCTGGACGGCAGAAAGATGAGCAAGAGCTATAATAACGCGGTCTTTCTCTCGGACACGCCCAAGGAGATCGACCAGAAGCTGAGCCGGATGATGACCGATCCGGCCCGAGTGAGGCGACAGGATCCGGGGGAACCGGAGAGGTGCCCCGCCTTTCAACTGCACAAAATTTACTGTACGCCTGAGGAGATCGACTTTGTTTCCCAAGGCTGCCGCACCGCCGGGATCGGTTGTCTGGACTGCAAAAAGGTCATGATCAAGCATGTGATCGAGGATCTGTCGCCTTTTCGAGAAAAGAGAGCGGCCTACGAAAAGCGGCCCGCGGAGGTAGGGGAAGTGCTCGCGGCGGGGAACCGCGTCGCGCAGCAGCAGGCGGCAGAAACGATGACCGAAGTTCGCAGCGCGTTGGGACTGTAAAGGCAAAAGGCAGGAGGCAGTGGATACCAGCGTAAAGTTAGAGATTTTCGAGGGTCCCCTGGACCTCTTACTGCACCTGATCAAAAAAAACGAAATCAGCATCACCGACATCCCTATCGCGACGATCACGGAACAGTACCTAGCCGCTCTGGAGCTGATGCAGAGTTTAAACCTTGATGTGGCGGGCGAATTTCTGGTTATGGCCGCAACCCTCATCCACATCAAGTCGCGAACGCTGCTTCCCTTCGGAGAGGACGATGAAGAGGGCGAAGAGGGTGAGGATCCGCGCGAGGAGCTGGTGCGCCGGTTGTTGGAATACCAGAAATTCAAAGAGGCCGCCGAGGATCTCGAAAGAAGAGAGATTCTGTGGCGCGATGTCTTTCCGCGATCCAGCGAGCCGCCCGAAGAGAGCCCCAGTGTTGTCTTCGAGCAGCCCTCTCTGTTTGATCTGATTTCGGCCCTGCGCCAGATCCTGGAGCGCTTCCCGGAGGAGCGGGCGCACGAGGTGGTGCTGGAGAGCGTCTCGGTGCGGGAAAAGATGAATTTGCTCCTGGATGATCTGCACCGCAGAGGCAAGGTGATTTTTCAGTCTCTGTTCGATACGGCGACCTCGCGCTTGGAGGTCGTGGTGACTTTTTTGGCCATGTTGGAGCTGGTCAAGATCCGCGCTATCAGAATTGCCCAAGAAGAGCGGATGGGGGCGATCGTGATCGAACTGGCCGTGCCTCTCGGCGAGGTCCACGAGCGGATGGCGAAGGAGCCAATCGGAGAAGATGGCGATGGAACGTGATCGTCTCAAGTCGATTCTGGAAAGCCTGCTTTTCGCCGCCGACGGCCCTGTGACCCTCGCTCGCATTCGGGAGATCCTCGGCGAGGTTGAAAGGAAGGAGATCGCGGCTCTGCTGGAGGAACTCCAGTCCGAGTACGAGACCGCCGGCCGGGGTTTCCGCGTTGTGGAGGTCGCCGGCGCCTACCAGATGAGGACCCCGAAAGAGAACGCGGAATGGGTTAAGAGCCTCTACAAGGGAAGGCCGGCGCGGATGAGTCGTCCCCTGCTGGAGACGTTGGCCATTATCGCCTACAAGCAGCCGATCACACGGGCCGAGATCGAGGCGATACGCGGCGTCGATGTCGATGGCGTGCTGGCGACCCTCCAGGAGCGGCGGCTGGTCCGGATCGTGGCGCGGAAAGATGTTCCCGGAAGACCCTTCCTGTACGGCACGACAGCCGAATTTTTGCAGACGTTCAACATGAAAGACCTGAGCCAACTGCCCACGCTCAAAGAGATGGAGGAGATGGCGGTAGCTCAGCCTCCGGACACCGAGCCCCCAGCGAATAGCGAATAGCAACTGGCAACTGGCAAAGAGCAGAGACCCTTAGGTGGGGCGGAGATCGGGACCATTGACTATTTGCTACCATAGTGACGGAATTAAATAAGTTGACATCAAATCCCCCCTCACCCCCCCAAATTCCCCCTCGATCCCCCTTTACCAAAGGGGGAAAAGGGGGATTTGAGAGGGGATGGAGGAATTATGGTAATTTTCTTTTTTCCTTCACTATAGCTATTTTCTATGGAGCGATTACAGAGGATCCTTGCCCGTGCGGGGTTAGCCTCGCGGCGGGAGGCGGAGAGATGGATCCGGGAAGGGCGGGTCAGGGTGAACGGTGTGGTGGTGCAGCAATTGGGTTTCAAGGCCGATCCTGCCCGCGACAAGATCAAAGTCGATGACAAGCTGATCCGGGAAGCTCCTTCGCTCCGTTATTATTTGTTCCACAAACCGGTCGGGTTGATGACCTCATTGGGCGATCCCCGCGGGCGGCCCCACTTAGGAGCCTACCTGGAACGCTTCGGGCTGAAGGAGCGCCTTTTCCCCGTGGGAAGGCTCGACTTTAACTCTTCCGGACTCCTGCTTCTGACCAACGACGGCGATCTCAGCGCGCGGCTCACCCACGCGCGCTATGGGGTGCGCAAGGTCTATCGGGTCAAAATCAGCGGCCTCCCGGCGCAGCGGGAACTGGAACGACTGCGCCGTGGCATCGAGCTCGAGGACGGTCGGACGGCTCCCGCCCGGGTTCGGGTGCTGCAGGCCTTGACCAAAAAGGCCTGGGTCGAAGTCGAGATCTGTGAGGGACGGTACCGCGAGGTGCGCCGAATGTTCGAGGCTCTGGGCTATTTTGTGGAGCAGCTGGTCCGCGTCCGGATCGGGCCGGTCCGCCTCGGCACCCTTCCTCCGGGAGGACTCCGACCGCTATCGCCCAAGGAAATTGGCGCGCTCAAGCGTGCTGCCGGCCTCTAGCAGGTTGCGGAAAAACCCCCTGTTCACCCTTCGACACGCTCAGAGCCTGTCCTGAGCCTGACGAAGGAGCGAACGGAGACCCCGTTGAAATCATAGATGATTTTCCGTTCTACTGAGGCCCTCGAAGCATGAGGCTCTCGAAGCATGAAAATCACTTTTTCCGCAGCCTGCTAGGCTTTCCGTCTGGCTTCAACCCTTTAAGCCTTGGTCTCTTGATCCCTTTTGTCATTGATGCGGGATCGAGTCCGGCGTAGGGTTCGTGGCTGACGCGGATGAGGCCGGGAAGATAATTGATGAACTTGCATTCCACCCAGGGCCCGTTCACTTCCAAGGCGGTCAAGGAGCCGTTGTCGATGCGCAGCCGCCGGAACTCGGCGAGGGGCAGGCGCAGATGATGGCAGAGGATGGCGCGGATGACGTCCCCATGAGTGACGAAGAGAATCCGGCCCTGGGGATATTTCCGCGCTGCGCGCCGCAAGGCCTCGATCCCTCTTTTTTGCACGTCGCGCATCGTCTCGCCACCGGGCACCTTGGCCGTTAAGGGAGTCTTTAAAAAGCGGTGGTAGACCTGATCACGAATGAGCTGTTGGAACTGGTAGCCCTCCCACCGGCCGAAGGCGACCTCCGTAAGCTGGGGATCGATTTTCACCGGAACTTTCATGCCTTGAGCCAGTATACGAGCGGTCTGGAGGGATCGTTTCAACGGACTGCTGTAGATGGCGTCGATGTCCAGGTGGGCAGTCAGCTTCACGACGTGCCTGGCTTGAGCGATCCCGGTGCGGTTCAAGGGGACTTCGAGCCGTCCCATCACCCGCCCGTTTTTGTTCCAGGTTGTTTCCCCGTGACGTAAAAGAAAAAATGTTTCCATAACGGCGACCTGTGAGCAGCAAAAAAGTTTCTTTATGGTATGACCAACGGACGGGATCTTCAAGATACGAGGGGACACCGCAAGATACTACCAGCAGAACCTGTTCCGGTGCCACGCCGCAAAGTACAAAGAAGGAAGGCCGGCGGGAATCGGCCTTCCTTCTTAAGCTTTAGCCCCGCAATCGGATCCGCTCAGGCAGCGTGGGAGGCCGCCCGCAGATTGCAGAACTCTTCGTAGTCGATTAGCTGGTGAATCGTGGGTTTATCCCCGCACATGGGGCAGGCGCGGTCGGCTTTGAGCTTCAGCGTGCTGATCTCCATCGTAAGCGTGTTGAAGCAGAGCAGCCGTCCGACAAGCGTGTCTCCCTTTCCCAGGATGAGCTTGATTGTCTCCAAGGCCTGGATCACCCCGATGAGCCCGGGAAGAACCCCGAGAACTCCAGCCTCCTGGCAGCTCGGGGCCATTTCAGGTGGGGGCGGTTCCGGGTAGAGGCAGCGGTAGCAAGGCCCCTTGCCCGGGTAGAAGACGCTGGCCTGGCCCTCGAACTGGAAGATGCTACCATGCACGTTTGGCTTCTTGGCGAGGACGCACGCGTCGTTCACCAGGTAGCGGGTCGGGAAGTTGTCGCAACCGTCAACGATGATGTCGTAGTCCTTGATGATTTCCATGATGTTCTGGGACGTGAGCTTCTCCTGATAGGGGATGATTTTAACATCGGGGTTGAGTGCCTGTAGCGTCATTTTGGCGGACTCGGTCTTGGGCATGCCGACCCGATCGTTGCTGTGGAGAATCTGTCGCTGCAAGTTGGAAAGGTCCACCACGTCATTGTCCACGATCCCCAGGGTTCCGACGCCTGCGGCGGCCAGG
>Ga0154352_1060_pt1 | contig 8854 bp, 9 predicted proteins | sample RifGroA2_FD_115880 | JGI IMG/M metagenome (GOLD analysis project Ga0154352, IMG submission 115880) | Deltaproteobacteria bacterium GWA2_57_13
TCGGCGCGTCGATCCGGACCAACAACCCCACCTCCTCCAGCGCCCTCAGCTGCTCCCTCAGATCCTGGAAATAGGCCATGCTTTCAAACTCCTTTGCCGGGTTAGCCCCTTTTTTCTTCTTCCTCGCGATAAAAGCCCAAAGCCTCTACAGCCGACCGGTCGTTGATCGAGAAAAGGATGGCGGGCTCTTTGGATATATTTTCATGATGGTGCCAGCTCCACAGTGGAAGGACGAAGGAGTCTCCCTTTTCCCACTCCAGACGCTCGTTTTCAACCACGGTCACGCCTCTTCCCCGAAAGGCATGGAAGATCGATGTAGTGCTGTGCCGGTGCGAACGGGTTTTTTCTCCCGGCCGAAGTAGCTGGATCTCGCAGGACATCGAGGGAAGCGTCGGCCCGCCGGTTATGGGATCAACGAAGCGGAGCAGCACGCCGTCGAACGGATCTCCCGGCCCCTCGCTTCGAGCTTCGAGCGCCCTCTCCGTCTCCTCCCATCGGTACCGGTAAGGGGGACGGAAGCCTGGCCGAGCTGCGGTCGCTTCACGTGGTCGAACCACTCCGTAGTGTCGCTCCGACCAACCGACCGGACGGACCACGGCCTGTTGGGATTGAGCATAGGGCTCGGCAAAGATGACCTGGAAGTAGTGAACCATCGGGCCGTTCGCCCCGTCCAGCCAGACGATCGGCTGCTCGGCGGCGTTCACATGGTCGTGCCAGCTCCAGTTGGGTGTGGTGATTAGATCCCCCTCCTCCATCGGAAACTGCTCTCCCTCAACGATAGTGCAGGCTCCTCTTCCCTTCACGATGAAACGGATCGCCTCCATCATGTGGCGGTGGGCCGGCGCCCTCTCGCCGGGGCAGACCATCTGCGCGCCCATCAAAAGGGTGTGGCTGGTTCCCAGCTTGAGATCCGGGTGCTGAAATCCGATGAACCTGCGGTAGGCCTCCTCCGGACGGATATATCCCACGGCCTTTTCCAGCGAGTCGTGAATCTCCCGCCACCTCCAAAGGAAGGGACTGAAACTCGGCTTGGGCTCGCGAAAGCTGTCGCTCCGGTTGGGGATCATCCAGTACCCGATGAGATTTTTCTCGCGCAGCTCCTGATTGAAATCCTCCAAAGACATAGGGCCTCCTTCGAAGGGCAGCAGGGACCAACATATTTGACAACGTATTATCATGTCAACCTCACAGATCTGGACATTTGCGCCCAATTAGGTTAAGAAACTTTGAAATTAACTCCCTAGCAGTTGGAGGTTTCCATGTCGGTTACATCTTCGATCAAGGGAATCGTCATGCCGATGCCGACTCCGTTTCTGGAGGACGGAGAAGTGGACGAGAGAATGTTTGAGGAGCTCATCGACTTCTACCTGGCCAGTGGAGTCCAGGCGCTCTTTATCAACGGCTCTTTTGGCCAGGGCCCGGCCATGTCCGTGGAGCAAAGAAAGAGAACGGCAGAGCTTGCGGTGAAGAGAGTCATTCACCGCGTTCCGGTGATGGTTCATGTGGGCGCCGTGGATCCTTATACTTCGTCGGATCTAGCCCGTCACACCCGTTCCATTGGTGCCGACGCGATCGGGATCGTCGGCCCTTATTACTACAGCGACCACAACGAGTATGAAGTGATCGAACACTTCCGCATAGTCGATCAGGCGGCAGAGCTTCCGATTTTGGTCTACAACAATGCGCAGTACCAGGGCTACAATATCCCGCCTGCCATGATGGCGCGTTTGCGCGAGGCCGTGCCACGCATCTTCGGCGCCAAGCTGGCGAAAGGGAGCATCTCTGAGGCTCAGAGTTATCTGCGAGCAGCGGGGAGCGATATGGTGCTGTTCGCGCTGGCCAACAATCTCTTCCCCGGGATGCTCGTGGGCATCAAGGGGACCATCAGCCCTCCCCTATCCGCCTGTCCCGAGATCGGCGTCCGGATCATCAAGGCTATCGAGAAGAGAGATTGGGGAACGGCTACGGTGGATCAGGTAAAGCTGCTTGAGTTCTTGGCGGAAACCGAGCCTCTTTTCAGCGCTTTCGGCAGAACATCGCAGCTGGAGGCTCTGAGGCTTCGCGGGTTCGACATCAAGAGGTTTCCCCGCTGGCCGGCGAAACCCCTAACGGAGGAGGCGCGCAGCGTCGTCCGGACAGCCCTGGAACGCCTTGGTGTTCCCTTGGACAAAGCAAGATAGCAGAGGTCGAAGACTCGCCGAAAGCCCGGAGTCGTCGGGAGGAAACTTGACGCTCGAGGAGTTGGATCGAGAGCTGGCTGAGAAGAACCTGTTTGGTTTCTGGAGCGGCAACATCGTCGGCTTGGAAGAAAATATCGAGCCAAAGAGAAAAGGGAACGGGAAAAGGAACGCGCGTTTTTGAAAAGCGATTCTCATTTTACTTGACAAGCCCGCGCCGCAGTGTTAACCAAGCAAAAGAATTTTTTTCAGCGGATTTTTCAAGGAGGAAAGAATGGCCAAAATCAAGGAGCCCCTTGCCGGCGAAAAAATGACCCCCACGGAGGCCAAGGCTTACGTAGACTATCTCTATTTGACGCTCTACAAAGCGTGGCACGAGAAAATCCACCAAGGTCCTTTTATGACGCAACTGCGCGAAGGGAAATTGCCGATGCCCGTGATCCGGCAGTTCTTCAAGAACTGGGGACACTTCTCGATGGAGGTCAACGCGCTCAACGCGGTCTCCTATTACACGCATCTCCCTTTCTTCGTCCGCAACTTTGATCTCTTGGGGCCCTTCTGCGCGAAGATCGCCGACGAGCTGATCTCGCCGAAGGCTCCGGGACATGTGTTGGTCCTACTGCAAACCGCTGAGGTGATGGGATTGAGCCGCAAAGAAGTCTTGGAAGATCCCTATCTACCGGCCGCTCGCGCCATCAATGACTTTTGCCACAAGATTTTTATCGACGGCTCCATCGTCGAACTCTGGGGATTGCATGTCTTCGAAGAGTCGCTGTCCCACTGGTCCGGCGAGTGGTACAACGCACTCACCACCCACTACGGCTTTACCAAGGAACAGGCGGTGTATTTTTCCACCCATGAAGAGGCTGACATGGACACCCACACTTTAGGGCAAGGGGGTGAGGAGGCCATGGGGCATGGCGCGTTCAACCGAACGGTGCTTCAGCGCGCCCTTCAAGATGGGGTGGAATTTCGCGCCGGCTATTCAATGGAATATTGCGCTCTAACCATGATCGATCTTCACGCACAGATGAAACAGGCCGCGCTGGACCATCCCTATCCGTAACCAATTACTGCTCACTACTCAGCTCATAAGCCGCCCGATGCATGACGCCGTACAGATCCACGGAAGCCAGCGCGCAGTACTCTAGAGTATATCCTTCGCGCACATCGGCGTAGCCGTCCTCGAGAATCCGCTGCATGACCATGCGATTGAAGCTTCCGTGGCCCATCACCCCCTCGTCATGCTCTCTCAGATCGGCCTCTTCGTGCGTCGAAAAATAGATTGCCTGCTCACGACTAAAGCCGTAATGCGTCGTCAGCGCCTTGAACCAGGCGGCGGACCAGTAGCCGATCGGCTCCTCCGTCAGCATCGAAAACCACCATTCCGCCACCGTCCCTTCCCATAAGAGTCCTCGCTTAAAATCCAAGATGGCGCGGGCCTCGGGCAGCATAGGCTGGCGCAGGACTTCGTCGCGCGAAAGCCCCAGGGCTTGAGGCGTCTGCAACATGACCAGGACATGCCCCGGAGGCTTCGGGTGGATAAACTCGTCCGCGATTTTCGCCCCCAACGGCCCAAGAAGATCCGCATGCCGCTTAAAAAAGCCAATATGCTTCTGGTAAGAGGCCGCGATCAGTGTATTGATCTCGACTGTAAAGGCGCCCCAGTTACGAAAAAAAAGTTTAATCACCGCCATAGAAAGCCTTCCCTCACTCAGCTCTTTCATGAAGGGGGCTTGCGTCACCCTCTCTTCCCACCGGCGGAGAACTTTCCCATTAAGCTCATCAACAAACGCCTCCGCCTCTGCCGGGCTCATCGGCACGCCAATCTTCGGAACCGCACCCATAGAACGTCCTCCTTCGAAGCGCGGAAGCTTAAAACAATATCTTTAGCAGAGGCTCAGGCCATGGCACGTGTAGAATCTTCTCAAAGACGCCGTAAAGAAAAGCCCAAGCTAGAAATGCAAGACTGAGCGCAGTCCCCCACCGGCCTCCGTAAACCTTCACATAGGCAAAGACAAAAAGCGGAATCGCCACAGGAAATCCAATAAGGTAAATGGCGACGTAGAACCCCAAAATCCAGCCCCAGATTTCGAGGTTGCCCCAGCGACCCTCGGGCTTGAGTGCGGGCGCGTCAAAAGCGATTCCCTCAGTTTCCGCGAATCCCGCCCCCTTCGGTACAAGATCGGAAATCAACTGAACGAGAGACAAAACTACTCCCACACTACCCAGCACAAAAATGATGATTGAGGCTCGAAGGGGCCAGTCCAGGGCGACGTAGATCGCCCATGACAGTAGCAGCAGGATGAACAGCGTAAATAGGGTTTTCTCAACTCTTACCATGCGCTTTTCGCCGCCGCTTTCCACTACAATATGGCTGCCTCCTTCTCCAGCCTCTCTCTTCTCTGCTTCAAGATCGGATAGAAAAGGGAGGCAGCTACTAACAAAAAGAGCAGAATAACCCCTGGACGAAGTAGCCACTCAAGCCCATATCGAGCGGTGGAAAGCCAAAGGTAAAGCTCCATTTTACTACCCAAGACTATACCCAAAAGCAGAGGAGGGCGGGGCCAACCGTGTCGCCTCATCATGAACCCGAGCAACGAAAAAACCATTAGAGCTACCAGGTCATAACTGCTAAAATTGGCGGCAAAGGCGCCGATAAAAACAAAAACGATAATAAGAGGAACAACGGTGTAGAAGGGATAGAAGCAGGCCTTAGCCAGGGGCTTGATTAAAAGCATGCACAGAGCCACTGCGATGACATTGGCAAGGGCTAGGGTCCAGATGATGGCGAAGGTCAAATCCAACTGCTTGGTCAACATATCCGGTCCCGGCTGAATCCCTACAGCGATAAAGGCAGTCAGGATAAGGGCCGTCGAAGTCGAGCCTGGAATGCCAAAGGCGATGGTGGGGATATAGCCTCCTCCCTCCTTGGCATTATTGGCAGATTCGGAAGCGATAACGCCGCGGATATCCCCTTTGCCGAAGTTCTCCTTATTCTTCTCGGTCTGCACCGCATGCGCGTAGGCAAACCAATCGGCCACGGAACTTCCCAAACCGGGGAGAAAGCCTACCCAGGCGCCAATAGCGGAGCAGCGAAGCGTAAGCCACCAATAGCGGAAACCATCCTTGATCCCCTCCCAAAAACCCCCGCCGAACTCCTGGGTCTCGGATATGCTGGTTTTTCGGCTCGCCAGGTCGATGCACTCAGGGACCCCGAAGAGACCCAGCGCAACGATCACTAGGCTGATCCCTTCCCAGAGATAGGCCTGGTCAAAAGCGAAACGCTCTACTCCTGATTTTGGGTCTAAGCCCACAGTGGCTAAAAGCACGCCCATAATCCCCGCCAAAAGGCCCCTGATGGGCGCGTTGCCACTTAAGACACCGACCATCGTAACGCCCCAAAGGGTTAAGACGAAAAACTCCGGAGAGCCAAAAGCCAAAACCAAAGGGCGGAGGAGCGGCAGGGCTGCCAGCAACGCCAGGGGACCAACAAAGCCGCCCAAAAGCGAGGCTATAAAAGAGGCGCTGAGAGCCCTGGCAGCCTGCCCCTTCTTGGCCATGGGGTATCCATCCAAGATCGTGGCTGCAGACCCAATACTACCCGGAACAGATATGAGGATTGCGGGAATCGCGCTGGCTGTGTTGCCTACCGCGTCCATGCCAACGAGAATGGCTATCACTAGATAAGGGTCCTTCATGGTCATCACGAAAGGCAACATGATGGCCAGCGTTGAAGGGCCCCCAATGCCGGGCAAGAATCCGACCAGGCTGCCGATAAGCACCCCCAGCGTCATGAACGCCAGGGATTCCACAAAGCCGCCCAAAAGCGAGGCTATAAAAGAGGCGCTGAGAGCCCTGGCAGCCTGCCCCTTCTTGGCCATGGGGTATCCATCCAAGATCGTGGCTGCAGACCCAATACTACCCGGAACAGATATGAGGATTGCGGGAATCGCGCTGGCTGTGTTGCCTACCGCGTCCATGCCAACGAGAATGGCTATCACTAGATAAGGGTCCTTCATGGTCATCACGAAAGGCAACATGATGGCCAGCGTTGAAGGACCCCCAATGCCGGGCAAGAATCCGACCAGGCTGCCGATCAAAACCCCTAGGGCCATGAATCCTAGGGATTCCGGCGTAAGCACGCCCAGCAAGCCATTGATGGCCGCTTCTAACATTTTATCTTCACCCGGTTTAAGTTATTTCTTCTTTTTGGGTTCCTCTGCTGGCAAGCCGTACTTCTTGCGGATCTTCACCAGAAACTTCATAGCCTCCGGGGAAATAGTGGTGACCTCGCGGATCAGAGCCTCGGTTTTTTCCCCTGGACGGACGCTCCAAGCTGCGCCAAAGAACTTTGTGGCCAAATCTTTAAATTCCGGGTCCTGGCTCATCTTGCGGAAAGCCTCGCGAAGCAGGCGCACGATGTCATCTGGAGTCCCTTCAGGGGCAACCAGAAATTTATCTACGACGCCAGGTCCTGCCCAAGCCAGATAAGCCTGCCACGATGCGTCCGACGGCTTCTTTGCGCCCAAAATCTCGTCAAATGTGGGAACATCAGAAAAGTCAGGCCGGCGCTCATCGTCCTGTTGGGCCAAGTACTCAACCACCCCATCTTTAAACAGCCCCTGGATGATCTTGGCATTCTGTGTCGCAAACATATCAAATTCGCCCTGCCTTAAAGCCAGCACCAGTTCTCCGGTCCCGGGGTAACCGTAAATCCATTTGAGGTTCCACCCCAGGTATTCAGCAGCCCAGACGGTCATGGGAACCCAATTGCGAATGCCATCAACATCGCCGACGACGAGGGGCCGAGCGCTCCGGTCCATCAGGCGCGAACGCGCATCCCTTCGGACCATAAGAATGCTGCCCCCTCGTGTGAGTGCCCCTATGGCCCTATACTTGCGCGGATCATATTTGATCGCGGGGCCTCCCCTGCTAAAGGTGTTCAAGCCGGAAGATGAATCCTGCAGCAGGGTAAGACCATCGGGTTTCGCCTCACGAGAGAAAAAGTTGTTCGAGACGGTACCGCCGCCGCCCGGCATATTTTGGACGATGGTTTGGGGATTGCCGGGAATATACTTGGGTAAGAACCGGACCACCAGCCTCGCCGTAGTATCGGTGCCGCCGCCGGGGCTGGAAGATACGATAACCTTTACGGTCTTGCCTTCATAGTAGGGCTTATCCTGTGCCTGAGATACCCCCAAGCCAAAACCCAGCCAAAGAGACCCGGCCAGGATCAGAAGCCAAAGGCTTTTTGTATTCATAAGCATAATCCTCCTTCCAGAGATATTGACCTTCCCTGTGCCTAAAGGTCCTCGGCTACCCGGCGAGAACCCCTACTAAGTTTTATATAAGTTATCGATAAAGCCGCTGTCGTCGATTTTGCGCAAGAAGTGAAAGTCCCAAAGCGCCAGCGGGTCCACCTTTTCGGCATCCTTATCGAGCTCTTTGCCCAGCTCGTAAACGTTGCTTACGGCCTGAATCGTCGGATAAAGCTTGCGCAAGAGAATCTTGGCCAACTCGTCGTACAGATGGGTCGCCGCCTCATTGTCCAGATCGCCCTCGACTTTGTATCGGGTTTCAATGATTTTAATCGCCTCCTTTCGGTGCGTCTTGAAGTAGGCAATCCCCTCCAGCGTGCCTTTCAGAAACCGCTCGACAATGTCCGGATGCTTCTCCACAAAAGAGAGCCCGCTCGAGGCCGTCGTGAACCAGACCATGGGAAGGAAATCGACGTCGATGATCTTGAGCCCCGCGCGTCGAGCAAAGAGATCCGCTGGCGGAGTGACAAAAGCCGCATCGACTTTGCGGTCACGCACGCATTCCCAGAGCTTCTCGCCCCTCATTCTCTTAAGCTCGCACTTGCCCTCCAGGCCGTTCTGGCGGATGAATAGCCACGTATTCAAGCCTGGATGCTCGCCTTTGCTCGCAACGACTTTTCCCTGCAAATCTGAAAGTTTCGAAATCCCGGAATCCGCCCGGACCACCAGCCGGTGGTTCAGCAGGCTCACCGTCTGCCCCAGATAAACCCACTTATCGCCCCGGGTGCGTTTAGCATAGGTGGAGATATGGTTTCCGCCCACGAACTCGACGCTTCCGTTGGCGACATTTTTATGCGCGTCATCCGCACTGATGAAATAATTATACTCGACCTGGAGCCCATGCTTTTCCCAGGAGCCAGACTCGGCAACCACGTGGAGAAAGGGCAGATGACTGTCTGAGCGATAGGGAAAGTGTATTTTATCCATCTTTTACCTCCTCTTTTTTTTAACTATCCTTCGTTTTTGAAAAAAGCAGCATCAAGACCCTCGATCTAATCTCACCCACCTTTATTCATCTCTTGGCTCCTCCTTTCTCAATGTGATTCGGTCGCTGGAGCGAATCCGCCCACTTCTGCCAGACCTTTTCTTTCATCTCCCGGCTGAAGCGGTTGGCTACCGGGAAGCGCTCCCGCCAGGGAAAAGGCTTGCAGGCATCGATAAGCATCCGGCCCAGAGTGAAGTCTCCCTTCTCGCGCCTATCCGGAGGGAGGCGGGGATCCAGATCCGAGGTCCACGAGCGCAGCACCTGAACAGATTCCGCCGGATCGACCCGGGTGCAGAGCGCCCAGAGAACCTGGTTCAGGTCCAAAGGATCGATATCCTCATCTACCGCGACGAAATACCGGTAGACGCTTG